>ERZ869921.1363-NODE-1363-length-10491-cov-3.471253_pt1 | contig 10491 bp, 11 predicted proteins | sample MGYA00579310_ERZ869921 | MGnify/ENA primary metagenome ERZ869921 (study PRJEB32216, sample SAMN09231816) | wastewater metagenome | place: USA: Maryland | collected 2016-06-21 | study: EMG produced TPA metagenomics assembly of the PRJNA472060 data set (Reclaimed...
ACGCTCTTCCGATCTGCGAAACGGGTGTGGGTATCAATTTAGGCCAAGGCGACGACCCTGCCGTAATGCTTCGTTGGTCAGACGATGGTGGTCATACGTGGTCAAACGAGCATTGGTCTAAGATGGGACGGATCGGTCAATATGGGCGGCGTGTCTTTTGGCGTCGGCTTGGCATGACAATGAAGCTGCGTGACCGCGTGTACGAGGTGTCAGGGACGGATCCAGTCAAAATTGCCATTGTTGGCGCTGAACTGTTGCTGAGTCCGACCCGTGCCTAATCCGTTAAATATTACCAACATTCCGGCGCCTAGAACGCCGTTAGTTGACCCAGCAACGGGTTTGTTGGCAAGGGAATGGTATCGGTTCTTTTTAAATTTATTTGTTTTAACGGGGTCTGGTACTAACCCTACCTCGTTAGATGATCTACAGTTAGGGCCACCTAATATAACGATTGATGAACTTATAGTGCTTATCAATCGTCAGCGTGAAGCGGATTTAGCGCCTCATGTGCAGCTAGGTACAATATCCTCACAAAATGCTGATAACGTAGCGATCACTGGTGGTGCGATTGATAACACACCAATAGGTAACACGACTACAAGTTCAGGTAAGTTCACAACGCTAAACGCTACGGGCGGTATCGGTGGAGGTACTTTTTAATGACATTTATTTCAAAACATCTTAGAATTAGGCTAAATTTAGGAGTCATTTATGGCCGTTAATCTTTCTCCCGTAGGTGGCGTAGCCGCCCAATTTTTTGACAATAGCGGCAATGTATTGACCGGCGGCAAGCTGTACACCTATTTGGCTGGCACAACCACTCCGCAACCCGCTTACACTACCGCCTCTGGCAACGTTTCTTGGTCTAACCCTATCATTTTGGACGCCGCAGGGCGCGTGTCAGGATCCGGCGAAATTTGGCTAACCGACGGTATTCAGTACAAGTTTATATTGCGGGACAGCAATGACGTACTCATTGCTACCTACGACAACATCAATGGGATTAACTCTAACTTTGTTAACTTTACCAATCAACAGGAAATTCAAACGGCTACGGCTGGTCAAACAGTATTTAATTTGTCCACCATGCAATATCAACCAGGCACAAACAGCCTGACGGTATTTGTGGATGGCGTCAATCAATACGGCCCTGGCGCCCAATATGCATATGTAGAAACCGATCAAGATACCGTCACGTTTGTGACCGGTTTGCACGTCGGCGCATCGGTTAAATTTACAACCTCACAAAGCAATACATCGGCTGCTGGCAATGCAAATCAAATTGTGTATGACCCGCCTTTTGTCAATTCTGTTGCCACTAACGTTGAAGCAAAACTGTCGGAATTTTTAAGCGTTAAAGATTTTGGCGCGGTAGGAAACGGTGTCACAAACGACGCAACTGCCTTTTCTAATGCAAAAACCGAAGCCGCTAACGTTAACAAAAATTTGTTTGTGCCGGGCGGCAGTTATCTAAACGGGAAACCGGCTGGCGTTGTTGGCGACAATATTTTGTGGAATTACTACGATGGCGGCGATTCTGACAATGTTTTGAACATCAATGGTGATCGTGGCGGTTTTTTTGCGGATTATGATTGCCAAGCAACGCAAGTTGTAATTGGTCAGTTTGATGAAGACCAGTCTAGTACATTAGGCGGTGGCTTTAGAGATTTAATTTTTGTTGATACAGTTGACAGCGATAACACAAATTACACAGCCGTTGGTCAAAAAGTAACCCATTCTATTCGCGCTTACACCCAAGGTCTTTATAGTGGTGGTGCTTATCAAGCCCAATATAAAGATTTGGTGGGCGGCAGTTTTGCTGCGCTTGGGAATATTCAATGGAATGCCAGGGGTGTTTCGGCTGTTACAGCAGACGCATACCAATATGGAAGCGGTATTGCTTCAAATGAATTTGCTGTACATAACCCTTCAGCCGCAAACGGAAGCGCAGCGCAAAGTACAAGTATGGCGGCAATTCAAGCCATTATAAGATCACGTTATGCAAATGAAGATTTAACTCATATTTCACGCGGCGTTTATGTTTCAAACAATGGATTGAGAATTACAAGTGGCATCGAAATTATTTCCGATCTTTCTGACGGTTTTACTTCACACTATAAATTTGGCTTAAACATGATTGCGGCTACCGTGTCGCAATCAGCCATTTATATGCCGCTTAGTGCAACAGGTGATGTAGGTACATTCATTGAATACGATGCAAATGATTATTCATATTTTGATCGAACAAATAATCGTTTTGGATGGAGTGTTGCTGGAAACGTAAATTTGTTTATTGGTAGTGCGGGAATAGGCGTTGGCGCACCGCCAGTTGCCGCAACAAGAATGTTTATTGAAGCAAGTACAACGTCACAATCGCATTTACGTTTATTCCCAGGAACAACGCCATCCGCGCCCGCAAATGGTGATGTATGGTTTGATGGAACAAATGTAAAAATTCAAGTTGGCGGCGTCACCAAAACATTCACTTTGACTCCATAAGGAAAAAAATGCGACTAATTAAATTTGAATCTGAAAACGACAAGGCACTTTTGACGGCTATTCTTGAATCCGCTTCAGGCGGTATGGATATTGGCGAAGTGCGCCGATCCATTAAATTGATTGACAAAATTCAAGTCGCTAACGAATCAATGACGCTTGAAGACGCCGAATATGAATATTTAAAACAACGTTACATGGGAACAAAGTTTACCCGTGTAAACAAAGAAGTTGTGACGTTGGCTGACAATATTGAAAACGCCGCATTTATTGACGTAACGGGAAATTAACATGGCCCAAACCGATTACACCCCAATACTAATTTACAGCAGCAGCACGGGCGGGAACTCGCCCGCTGTTGGCAATTTGACCAACAGCACGTTGGGGTCTGAGTTGGCCATCAACATCACCGACGGCAAACTGTTTTACAAAGACAACGCTAACGCAATTCAAGTTATTGGCTGGAAAACTGTTCCAACCACGGCTGGCGGCACAGGTTTGACCAGTTACACCGCTGGCGATTTGCTGTATTACGCCAGCGGAACAACATTAACAAAATTGGGGGTTGGCGCCACAAATACAGTTTTAACATCGTCCGGCACAGCGCCGCAATGGTCTAGCAATTTAACTATTGGATCATTGTCTGCAACATCAATTAGCGATTCTGGCAATCTAACTTTTACTGGTACTGGAAATCGCATTACTGGCGATATGACTAACGCTACGTTGGCCAATCGTCTTTTGTTTCAAACTAGCACCGCTAATTCTTCAACAGTTGTAGGCGCAATTCCCAGTGGAACAGGAACTTCTAGCCAACTTATATTATTTAATTCCTCTGATCCTGCGAATTCAGGCGGGATAAGGTTACTCACGACATCGGGTCTTATTGGTTTAGAGGGTTTAACATCTGGCACAGGAACGCAGTTAGACATGGATTTTTCTGTTGGCGGTAGCAGCAGAATGCGTTTGTTTACTACAGGCGGCGTTTCCATCGGCGACACCACCGACCCTGGCGCTGGCAATCTGCGTTTAGGCACAGGCAACCTCGTCATTGGCACATCCGGCAAAGGCATCGACTTTTCTGCTACGCCTGGAACTGGAACTAGCGAATTGTTGGCCGACTATGAGGAAGGCACATTTACGCCAACTTTGACGTACACAACACCAGGAACGTTAGCCGTTACATACAGCCAACAAACGGGCTATTACACCAAAATTGGCCGTGTTGTGACATTTACGATTGACCTTCGTTTGGCCACATTTACCAAAGGAACTGCATCGGGAACGTTGTTGATTAACACGTTGCCTTTTGCAAGTATTTCAAGCGAATTTGGATGTTCATTGTGGACATTTAACAGCCCGCTGCCTACGGCTGCTGGAACATATCCTGTTGCATTGGCTTCATTGGGAAGCGTTCAATTAGTAACAATCCAAAACAACGGCGCTTATGGCGCTTTCCCTGACCCTGACGCTGATTCGCAATACAAAATTAACGGTTCATACATCGTCTAAAAAGGAAAATTATGTCAATAACAAAAGTCACTTATGCAATGATTGAGGGCATCGCCCTTAATGTCAATGACTTTGGCGCCCTGGGCGATGGATTAACAAATGATTCAGTGGCCATTACGGCAGCCCTTCAAGCCGGAATTGACACGGGTGTGCCGGTCACATTTGCTGCTGGCGCAACGTACATGGTAAATGTCAATGAAGTGCAAGTATCAATTCCTGACAATGGAACGCTGACTATTTTTGGCAATGGCGCATTAATTAAGCAATTGACAGCAAACACAAACGATGGAAATGGATTTAATCTAATTGCTGTTGAATCAGATACGTCATTGACAAAAACGACCACCCTTAATATTTCCGACCTTAATTTTGACGCAAGTGTTCAACCGGAAAATTGGACTGGCGTTTTAGGTATTGGATCAAACGCAATTTTGGCTAAAGTTGGTATCGCAAACATTGACAACTGCAAAGCCCAAAACTTTTTCTTTTCTTCGGTGTTTAGATTTTTGACCTGTTTTTATGTAAACGTAACAAATTGCTACATGAACAGAGTGGGCGGCCATACGCCATTTGATGACACCGCCAGTAGTGCTGGCGATGCAATTATTTTTTACGACATTCCAAATAGTGCCGCGTATCACATTTCAGATTGTACGTTTATTGGATATCCGACTACCCCGTATGCTGGCGGCTATCCGCACAATTTGGGTAGGGCCGGAATTGTTTTTGAAAAAGGTTATGGCACAAATCCCGCTTATACAGCAACCGTCGCAAACTGTTATTTGGAAAACTTTTCAAACGTAATTCATGTTGAGCAAACCGCTTATGGCGATATAAGCATTTCAAACGTTATTGCAATTGGTGGCTGGGCTTTGATTTTTGGCGCCGGTCAATATTTTAAGATTCGTGCTGTTAATTGCTCTTGGCGGCCTTTAGTGGCTGGCAATTACAACGGAATCAATGGTTTTGCAATGTGCGATATTGGCGCAAGTGATTACACCATTGATGTGTATGACAGTTATTATGAACCAGTTTCAGCCAATCGAATGGATGGGACGTATTACAACTGTACATTTGCCGACTTTAATAAAGACAATTTTCAATGCGGCGGCACAACCCAGGCGTTTTATAACTGTACATTCAAAGACATAATTGCTGGGCCTGGGGCTGATTATTTATTTTTTGGCGATACATTCACCATTTTTGATAACTGTACATTTAATGGATTTAATCCTGGCGCCGGTGTCGATCAAAAAGTATCGTTTGCAGCGCGTGGCACAACGCAATTACGAATGCAAAATTGCGTATTTAATGATTGCGGTTTATATCTTGATGGCGACGCAACTGCTGAAACCATTATTGATGGGTGCAAATTTAATTACACATCAGCAATTGCATCATTAACCATTGTTGACAGCGGTACGCAAATTATAAAAATGCGTAATTCGGACGTTTTTGCAGATGCCGCATCGGTTGGAACAAAATTAAACAACAGCACCAGTTACAGTTTGGTGGAATTGTCCAATTCGTATGTAAAAAATGCAACGGTTTATACAACGTATGCAGAACCGTTCACAATGATTGGATCAACAATTGAATTTGACACAGCAGCAACACCTACCGCGCAAGGGTTTTATGGAAGGTTTGCAGACTATGTAATTTTGTCGGCTTGCACATTTATTTCGCCAACCGCCGTTGCTATTACATTGGCAACGCCTGATTTGCGGAATTCATGCGTAACTAGAATTAACGGTACTGTTGCCCCACTTGCAAACATATAAAGGAAAAATCATGGCCTTGAAAAAACAAATTGTTGTCAGCGGAATCGCTGAAATATCCATAGACGGATTGCTTACTTCAGAGCAATACGAAAAAGATCTTGGCGAATGTTACATAAAAGTTGAAACTGTTAATGGAAGCAAAAAAACAGTTTTGGCCAACGTCACCATGACAAACAAAGAAGGCATTGTAAGAAATTACAGTTGTGCATTTGAACCAAATATGAATGGTGGCAACTTTATTGCACAAGCGTATTTTTATTTGAAAACATTGCCTGAATTTGCAAACGCTATTGATTGTTAAGGAATCATCATGCTAGAAAAACAAATTGTGGTTGACCAAATCGAAGTGGTTGAAAATGGTACGGTACAAGTACGCACGGCCACCAAAATTATTGATGATGGCAAAGAAATCAATCGTACATTTCACCGCCATGTGATTGTGCCTGGCGCTGATTATTCCAATGAGGACGCAAAGGTTCAGGCTGTTTGTGCTGCGGTTCATACGCCTGACGTCATTGCAGCGTATAAAGCAGCGATTGAAGCCGCCAAGCCTGTAGTCCTAGAGGAATAACATGACCGTCATCGTTAATGTACTGATCCCCGCCAAGATCGCTGAGGCGACCCAGCAGACGCAATATACGTCCAATGGCGTTAAGACCATTATTGATAAGTTTACGGCTACTAACTACAGTGGTTCGGCAGCTACCATTAGCGTCAACTTGGTGTCGTTGGCGACCACGGCGGGTAACGACAACTTGATTACCAAGACCAAAACCTTGCAGCCGTCGGAAACGTATACTTTCCCTGAAATTGTGGGGCAGGTGCTAAATAGTGGCGACTTTATTTCAACCAGCGCTGGAACCGCCTCGGCCATTAACATCCGTGCGTCTGGCAGACAGATTTCGAGCTAATGAACCAACTGACTGCGCCTGTCGAACAAGATTTACACGCTTTTTTGCGGATTAACCCAGAACAGGGTATGGTAAACCCTAATGATATGAAGCAAAAAGTAACCTCGTTGCAAAACGAATTGCTTGCTATGCCACAAGCAGACATCCGCACATTTCACAGTTTTGTGCCAGGTTTTTATGAGCGCACGATTGTGATTCCGCCTTGGACTGTATTGACTGGGGCCGAACATAAGACCGACTATTTAGTACGGGTCGAAAAAGGTACGATTGCAGTGAATATTGACGATGAGGTCAAAGTGTTGACCGCTCCATGTGAGTTTATGGCAAAAGCAGGGGCGCAACGGGCAGGGCGCGTATTTGATGAAGAAGTGGTTTGGGTCGATGTATACGAAAACCCTGACAACTGCCGTGATATTGAAAAGTTAGAAAATCGCTACTTTAATACCTACAACACCCCATTAATGGACGACTTAGCCGGACGCGCTATTGCGGCGGCTCAAGCAGACTATAAATTATTTATCTTACAACTTGGACTTTCTCAGGAAGAAGTCGATAAAATAGTAAAAAATACCGACGACGTAATAGACGGATGTGACCCCACCAAAGTGGAACTACGTCCGTCAAAGCTAAATGATTCGGGCGTTTTTGCGGTAAAAGACTTTGCAAAAGGAGAGGTAGTGGCCCCCGCTAGATTGGATGGTAAACGTACACTAGCAGGGCGGTACGTAAACCATGCGCCGTACGCAAATCTTTTGCCTATTAAAGACGGAAATGATTTATATTTTGTTACAACGCGCAACATTTACGCAAACGAAGAATTGTTAGTGGATTATCGGGCGTCTGTGCGTGTTAATTTTGGCCTTACACTAGAAGGAGAATTACTATGTCAGCAGCCGTAGCAGGGGCCGTGGCAGGATACGCTATAGGTGGCACTGTTGCTGCCGCGGGTGTGGGCGCAGCCGTAGGTACCGCCGCAGGGGGTTTTCTTGCGAGCCGAAGTGCATCTAGCGCGCAACAATCAGCAGCTAACCGTGCTACTGACGTAGCCGCGCAAACAGCGGCGGATCAAGCAGCACTTCAAGCGTATATTTTTGACAAGCAAGTTGAACTTCAAGAGCCGTTTAGAAAAGCAGGGTTAGCAGGTCAAAATCGTCTTTTAGAGTATTTAGGGCTTGCTACCAAACCAACGGCACCTAGCGCTAGCGCATCCGCTGAAGAAAAAGCGCAATATGAGAAAGATTTAGCGCAATATAACGCCATGCTAAGTGCGCCGGGCTATGGCAAATACGCTACTGCTGAGTTTGGTTTAGACAAATTTAAAGCCGACCCAGGCTATGCGTTCCGTATGTCTGAAGGCATGAAAGCCTTAGAGCGTTCGGCTGCGGCTAGGGGTGGTTTGTTGTCAGGAGCTACACTAAAAGGAACGCAACGATTTGGGCAAGAGTTGGCTTCGCAAGAATATCAAAACGCATTTAATCGTTACCAAGCCGAACGTACGGGTACGCTTAATCCGCTACAAAGTTTGGCGGGTACGGCTCAATCAGGCGCAAATACTCTAGGCCAACAAGCTGGGCAGTATGGCGCTAATGTAAGCAATATTTTGGGTGCTTACGGTTCGGCAGCGCAGTCTAACATTATCGGCGCTGGAAACGCTCAAGCTGCTGGGATTATTGGCGGCGCTAACGCAATCGCAGGCGGTTTAGGCCAAGGTCTAAACTTCTATCAAAATCAACAGCTTTTAAATAGATTGCTCCCTGGCGGGGGTATCGGCGGTGGCGGATGGCAACAAACCTCCACAGGCTTATATAGTATGGATTAAGGACAAAATATGGCACAGATTGATCCAAATATTGCGCTAGGTTTTAAATTACCTCAGATTGAAAACCCTGTTAATGCTTTAGGCCGCGCCCAAGAAGTAAGTATTAACGCCATGAAAATGCAAGAGCTACAGCGTGGTTTGCAAGAGGAAGAACAACTGCGTAATTACTTAGCTAGCGCAGATTTAGCCAAGCCTGAAACACGGGCGGGTTTAGCTAAGTTTGGTAAATCTGGTTTGGCATACGGCAAAGCCCTTGCTGAACAGGAAAAAGCTGGGCTAGAAAGCAAACAACTTAAAAACAAAATTACCGAACAAGATTACAACGATTTTAAACGTCGTACTGCCGATTTAGCGTTTAATCCATCCGACGAAAACGTATTGGCTCATTTGCAAGACGGCATTTTGCGTGGGCAAACATCCCAAGCCGCTGCCCAACAACAGTGGGCGCAAATATCTAAGATGAACCCGCAACAACGTAAACAATACTTTACGCAGATGGCTGTTGATGTGGGTAAGCGGTATGAAATGGAAAACCTTAGTGAGTTTCAAAAACAAAATCTTGGTATTCAGCGTGAGCGTTTAGCCGCCGATATTAACCCTGAATTGCAAGGCCGTATTGCTGGCGCTAAAACGCAAGCGCAAGAAGCCGCTAAACGAGAAACAGCCGGTAACGTAGACGTTACGGCTAACCGTAAAGCCTTGGCTCAAGCTGGCTACGACGTGGCTACTGGTAAGGATGAGATTACGGATTTGATTAAAAAATCAACTGGTAGCTATCTCGGTAAAGCCGTTGACATTAGTGGCCGTGCTATTGGTAAAGCCACTGAAGGATCTCAAGCCTTGGCTGCGCTTGAACAAAAAGCCAATGCTATTACGTTTGGATTGTTAAACGGCAAACTTGGTGCAGGTATTTCTAAGTCTGACGCTGAGTTGGTTGCTAGTTTAGTTGGTAAATTAGGTGATGGCACTTTGCCAGTTGAAGATCGTTTAGCTGCTTGGAATAGCGCTAAAAACATGATGATGAATTTAGGTATGGTTGCTGAACCTAAAGGCAGTGCAAAACCAGGGGCAACAGCTAAACCAAGTAGTAGCGCTCCAGCGCTTCCATCCGGTTTTACTTTAGATAAACCGTAAGGACTGTTATGGCTATTCAAACCGCTACTAACCCTGAAACTGGTGAACGCCTTGCTTTAGTTGGTGATAAATGGCAACCAATAGCACAATCCGCTACAAACGATAAAGGTGTTAAGGCTTTTTTGGTAGGGGGTAAATGGCTTGTTGATGAGCCAATAAAAGAAACCGAAAAACGTCAGATGGTTGAAGCTGAAAAACGTCGCGTCATTGCGCCGTTTGCTGGTGTTAGCAAAGGCGTTGGCGACATTATGTTTGGCGGTCAGCGTCTAGTCGGACGCGGTTTAGAAGCCATTGGTGCTACTGAAACAGGTCGTGCGTTAGTTGAAGATGCGGCTCGTCGTCAAGCCGAACAAGAAGCGTTTATTGCGCCTTATAAAGAAACCGCGCCTACTTTAACAGGTGCAGGTGAACTTACAGGGCAAGTCGTTGGCACTTTGCCAGTTGGCGGTGTTATTGCTAGAGGCGTGGGCGCTATTCCCGGCGCCGCGCCTTTGGCTCAATCTATCCGCACAGGTGGCTTTAGCACTGGTTTACCCGCTACGGCTAGTCGCGTAGCCGATATTGGTACACGAGCGGCAGGTGGTGCTGTGGTTGGAGGTACTTCGGCTGCGTTAATTAATCCTGAAGAAGCAGCTACAGGCGTTATGATTGGCGCCGCTACACCACTTGTACTGCCCGGTTTAGGCAGAAAAATAGGAGAAAAAGTAAGTAGCGTAGCAGGTAAGTTTTTGGATATGCGTCAAATGCCTACCCAAAAAGCTGCGAATATTTTACGAGAGTCCATCGGCGGTAATGTAGATGACGTAGTTAACGCTTTGCGTAATGCCAAACCAGGGCA
>ERZ869921.1364-NODE-1364-length-10488-cov-11.407649_pt1 | contig 10488 bp, 19 predicted proteins | sample MGYA00579310_ERZ869921 | MGnify/ENA primary metagenome ERZ869921 (study PRJEB32216, sample SAMN09231816) | wastewater metagenome | place: USA: Maryland | collected 2016-06-21 | study: EMG produced TPA metagenomics assembly of the PRJNA472060 data set (Reclaimed...
TGCTCGCAATCGACGAAAAAGCTACCGGCAAACCCGTTTTCCAATTGGTTTGCGAATGAGCAAGCGGACTGTCTACAGTGTCAGCTTTGAGTATTTCCGTAACGGTACGTGGCACTGGTCGTACGACCATCGGTGCAAAGCGAGTAGTCCAGCTAATGCAATTAGAATTTGGCAAGGTGCTGGCTATGGGCCGACACGAAATTTCCACGTTCACCAGGTGTCACAATGACCACCAAAACCACACCCGAGCAATATACCTGGACCATTCAAGTCACTGCGCATGCCGATCTAGTGGCCTATAGTTTCGACCTATCTGACCCCGACACGGTGTTTCACAAGCTCGCACTAGCGTTCCCGTTCGCGCGCATGTCTCACATTGGTGTGGAGGTAATCGTGGCCCCATGCCCTGAGTCAATCAGGAAGGAGCAGGGCTACAAGGATAATTGCAACGCATGTGCCGGGGTTCGGGTCATGCCTAAAAACGCAGGACCGCACGCCACACTTTCAGACACAATACCAGCTAAACACACATGTGGACGTGAGTAGCACTCACTGTCACCCGACTAGCCCCATACCTGCCAAGGTATGGGGCTTTTAGCGTTATGAAGTACCGAATCCGGCGCGAACGCACTCTCACGTCCAGCGACCCCAACACGCGTGCACTCTTTACCGTTCGCGCGGCTGGTGTGCTCTTAGGTGTGTCGTTTAGTCGGGCCGGCGCATTGCGCCTAGCAGTGCGCCACGAGACTTTCGGCCCGTTGCAGGCCTCTAGCCGCACGGACACGCAATGAAGGCCCAAGGCTACGGCATCCTGCTAGCCAGTCGCGAGCTCGCGCACGATCTCTACAGCGGTGCGCCCTACTTCACGCGACGTAGGCGTGAGGCCGAGCGCGAGCTCAAAGGCCTCTCACCTTGGGTAGCGTTCGGTGCGCGTGTCGTTCGAGTCGAGGTCGACGGTAATATTTTCACGGTTCGCCTATGAACGACGACCCATTGCACGGTCCGTGCCATGGTGCGTCCGAGGAGGGGTGGATCGTCAAGATCCCAGGGGAGGAGAAAAAACGCGCGGCGTTTTCCTGTCCGCCCCTTCCTCCACTCAGCCGTCTCGTGTCATCGGGCGTGGTACGCTTGCCGAAAATGGCTGGCAAACGCTATCGATCGACCACGTCAGGAGCCAACATTCCTGACTCCGAACGCCACACTCAGAAATTCACCGCTCGTGTTCCTGACCCTATTCTAGCGGAACAATTGCGAGCACTCTCAGCCAGAGGAGTGACTCTTGCCCAAGTCCTAGCTTGGGGTTTGGAGCACCCTGACTGTCCTAGGCTTCGCCTCCCGGTGAAGTGACATCGATGGGGGATTTCTCCACCTCAAAGAGACCTTCGGCGAGGAAAACATCCCGCACTTCCACCAATTGCTCATCGTCACACCCTTCCGCCATAACAGAAAGCTGAGCTGACTGATTTTCGTAGGAGAGGGCTTGGCCGTTTGCCTCTATTGCTCGAAGGTGGAGTACATGTGCGGCAGCGAGCAAATGGAGCTTGGCCTCCTCCGAGGCCGAGACCTCGGGGCATGCCAAGAGAACGATCTTGTTTTTGGGATCAATCATTGAGAGGGGTTTGGCCCCATTGCTCACCATTCCTATCAAGAACTCACACCCGGAGTTTCCTTTGGATGCGAGGGCAGAGGGTTTGGGTACTGAGCTATTCGGGGCGAGGGCGTCTCGGCCTGGTGGAGCAGAACGTGCACTCCACGCTGGCGCCATCGGCGGGGGTAGGCACGCACGCGCTCTCGAGCCACATGTTACAATCGAGGCAGCAATACGAATCGTATTGCTCGTCGAGCGTTCGCGGGCCTTTACATTGCCAGCAAGGGCTTTGGCCCCTCAGCTTCACGACTCGAAGGTGGTTCGTCACGATGCCTTTGGCCCCTGAATTATTTCATCACGAGGGCTTTGCCCCGTCTGAATAAAAGATTGCCGGTCTCTCCCGTCAGTCACCGCTTTGATCCTCATCGGTTGTTGGGCAGCGCGCTACTATCCCACTGCGCTGCGTTGAGCTAGGCCACGTCCATTTATTCGGCGGACCTCACTTGCCCCCTTGTGCAGGGATAGCTTCGGGGTCTCGAACCAGCCGGACGACTTTCGGCTCATATATACTATATCTCTCCAACAACTCCTTTGGGGCCAAATTATATTCGTCCGACGATAAATAATCCAATCCCGATGGCGTCCAGAATATTGTGCTGGGTGGATTTCTTTGCGATTTTATTCAGAATTGCAATTTCCTGTGGGGATAGCTTTGCCTCCACCATCCGGTTCCCTTTCTTTTTATCCAGCTGCCCTTTCCATTTCCCGGGCTCAATATATTCAGGTTCCACCCCCGTCAGGTAGCGCAAGACCCCGCCCACCTCCCCTGCCCGTATCGCGAGCGTGAGAATATCGCACGCTCGCGCGCGGGTTCTTCCGGTGTGCGGGCGCTCTATAACAATTCGTTGGAGGGGCTTTGCCCCTTCCTTGGGGTAATTCTTTAGTCCGCAGCTCTCCATTTGTTTGGTCTGGGGGTTGAAGAGGGCCCAACCTAGGTTCGCCCCTGAGTCGATAGCTAACAGCATTTGGCCCTTTTTGAGCTAAGTGTTTGATATGTGAGCATTTCCCGCCTTTCCCAACATGCAACACCCACCCTGAATGATTTCATATACTTACAGCCTTTCCCAAAACGACCCCTCGGGAATGGCACATCATCAAACCACTTGTTTTAAGCCTTTCCCTTCTACGCCTTCCGCGGGGACACGTACGAAGTAGTGTCCCCGGGATGCGTTGTCGGAAAGGAAAGGGTCACTAAGGAAGAGAGATCCAAACGAAACCATCATCATCAGTTCCAATCGTAGACTGACAGATTCGCTTCTCTGCCTGACACCTTTCAAAGAACTCCTTGGGCACCCCGGCAAACTTCACAAGGGCTCCTTTGCCCCACCCCGGCTTCTGCTCGACAGCTGCTTGAAGACGCGCGCGGCGAAACCCATCGGTGTCCCTGCGCCACCCCTCAGGACTTCGATACACCTCCCCGCTCGCTGTCAGTTCAGCGAGGACTGCATTCACGTTGGCTGTCCTTGCCTTCACGGACGCTCGAATCATATCAATGGAGGCAAAGGGCCCCTCGCTCTCAATCAAGAGCAGGACGTCCCTCTGCAGGTCCTGCAACGAGCGCTTGTCCTCTTTCTCCCCCTCGTCCTTGGTCTCCTTCACGGGCTCGTACGTGCGCAGGCCGTCGTCGGTCAGCTCGAGGTGCACGGGGAAGACCTTCTTCTGCCCGCTCTTGACGCAGGTGAGCTTTGCGCGGTGCATTCCTTCCTCCGTGTTGTCCTCGACGCTCTCGAGCTTGAAGAGGGTATCCACCGTCGCTTTGAAGGCGCTGGTGCCTCGAATATCCCCTGCCCTATTAGCGTGGTGGAGAAATAGGAGCGTGACCTTCGCCGTCTCGGTCAGCCGACCGGCATACGTGAGGGGGTCCGCTGCGTTTCTGTCATTTTCATCGACCCCGGGCGTGGCGCCGGCCAGTGTGTCAATGACGACGAGTTTCACATTATTCTTGAGGACGAATTTCTCGAGATTGATCCACCAGCTCTGCTCGGTAATATTTCCCGGGGCGTAGACGTAGCCAAGGTCCGCCCTATTTGCCTGCCCAGTGAGCATGCAAATGCGCCGATGGAATTCATATCGCCCGTCCTCGAAGTCCACGTAAAGGACGCGGCCTTTTTCTACCCGACGCTCGCCCAGCCAGGACTGCCCAGAGGATACTGCCGATGCAATATCCATTGCGAGCCAGGTCTTGATGGTCCCAGGCTCGGCAAAGATCATGGAGACCTTCTCTTCGACCAGCAAGTTGTCGACGAGGTAGTTCGGGGGCACGGGGTCTTCGCCCCAGCCGCCCCACTGGACCTTGAAACCGTAATCATTCTCTTCGGTTGGCTCAGGCTCTGGTTCAGCAAGCGTCGTCGGCTCGAAGAATGCGGCCAAATCAGCCTCCTCTTCGAGGGTAAAAGGCACGTCCCGGGGCTTCGTACTTCTGTTCTTGGCATCATCTGCCTTATGCAGAACGCGCGCTTCGAGCTCGTCACCCCACGGGGGCTCGCACCTGTGGTCGTAGTGCTCCACAATCAGCTCCAGAACGTCTTCCGTGGGCAGGGCCAGGTCGTAGGCCCCTCGCTGCACAACGCTGAACAGGACCTGGTCTCCGCCCATCCCTGAGCGGCACACGGGCGCCTCGCTGGCCAGCCAATTCCCGTAGAGCTCGCGCCTGCGCTCGCGCTCCTCCCCCGTGACGTCTTCAGGGTGCGGCTGGGCCTCGGCCTGCGCAGGTTGTTTGCGCAGCCAATCAATGAGCCATTGAGGGGCCGGCGCGGGCGCGCAATCTCGCGCCACACTGTAGACAGCTCCGCTCTTGTGGGGCGAACCCGGGCCGGTGACGAAACCTCCGTCGCCTCGGACATCGACCCCTTTGCACAACGCACTGACGCTATTGCGCACGAAGAAGCCCGGGTGCTCGTAATAGAGGTGAAGGCCGCGTGCTGAGCGCACAGTGTAGGTATCAGGAAGCGGGCCCATCATCACGAGGAGCTCGAGGCCTTCCGCCGAGTCGATGTCGATCACGATGACGCCCGAGCCTCGGGGCCACGCCCCCGTCTTTACGCCGTAGCCAGCACCTTCTGCCGGGGGCGGGACAGCGGAGCCACTCTCTACTAGCCGCCACAAGACGGCGGGATGGTGCCCTGGGCGTGAGCAGGCGGGCCCCAGTGAGCAGGTGCAGGCGCCTTCCTTAGTGAGAGGAAGAAGAGGGAACACGACGGGGCGATCTAGGGGCATTGCTTCCTACATCTCTCCAATCGTCGAAACGGGGCCAGAGAAAGATTTTTTTCTAAGCGAGGCCCCTTCGGCGTTTTGGGAGAGATGTACTTAGTATGAGGCTGATTGAAGAGCGCCAGACTGTGATTGGGCCCGGCGCCAAAGTATGTTTGTCCAAGAGTGCAGCATCGTCAGTCAAAGACTTGATGGCTAGATGGCGAGTGCTCGGAATCGAGGGCGACGAGGTTCGTGTCGAAGATTGGGAGGACGCAGAAGACCTGCGAACGTTCAAGTTTGAAGACCTAATTCGCATTTCAGGCGGCGTGGAGAAGATTGTTTCTCGCGCTGAGAGCAGCACAGGAGGCAACTCCAGCCTCTACTACCCAGAGCACGATCGTTGGCCCGCATGCATTCGACAAGACGAGTCGCTGTTTGATGACCCTCTGGATGGAGACGAGGACGAAGAAGACGAGCTCGAGGACGAGTGATTCTTTTCTCGCCCAGCCAAATCAAAACCAAACGAACATGCGTTAGAAAGTGGGCCCTCGAGAAGATTGCGGGTCTTCGAGGGCCGGAGACGGCAGCGCAGTCGCTCGGTAAAGAGGTCGACGACAACAACCTGCAGCCGTACCTCCGTGACGGCAAGCCTATCGACACCTCGACACTCGCAGGGCAGATTGCCGTTTCGGGCCTCAAGTGGCTCCCGCAGCCAAAGTGGAGAGGCCTCGAAGTCCAGAAACACTTCGTGTTCCGAAGTCCGAGCGGCCTGGATTTCGGATACCAGGGCTACAAGGACCTGTGGCTCCCGTATGGAGGGCAGCCGGGTTTCAACAACGAGATCCCTGTCGTCGCGGACTTCAAGACAACGAAGTCTTTCAAGTACGCGCTCAGTGAGAACAAGCTCCGGAAGGATGAGCAGGGCGTTATCTACGGAGTGAACGCGGTCCTCGAGACCAAGAGCCCCGTAATCAATCAGTCGTGGCTCTACCTGCTCACGGCGCAGGATGAGCGTGACGCGAAGGTCACGCAGATCACCGTTACGACGAACGAACTCGCAGAGGAGTTCAAAGAGATCGAGGCCGACGCCATCGAGCTCTTTCAGATTCGGCAGAAGGCGCCGACGAACGCGGCAGACGCAATGCAGTACGCACTGAGTCTGACGGGCAACGACGGTGTCGGTGGGCGGCCCTTTAGCTGCCGAGACTACGGGGGCTGCCCTCACCAGCACCACTGTTTCAAACTCACAGATTTGTTTGACGAGCCCTCGATAGATCCGGGGCCAGAGGAGAAGAGAGAAATGGCTGAGCAGATCGATTTGTTTGCGAGTCTGGAGTCGAAGAAGACTGCAGCGGACGTCGCGGACGCCATCAACAAGGACCCCGCTATCCCGGCGACGGCTGTTGTTGCAGGCCCTCCGACCCAGGCCCAGATCGCAGCGGAGCCTGCCCTCCCCCTCAACCCGCCGATGGCTGAGGGCACGCCCCTCGCACCGCCAGTCGGCTCCGCCGAAGCGAAGAAGCCACGAGGTCGACCCGCAGGCGCGAAGAACAAGAAGGCTGAGGGTGACGGCGAGAGCCCAGCAGTTCAGGTCGAAGTCTCCATTGCGCCGGCTGTCGCGAGCGTGGCAGGCGACATGTTCGATGACGCGTGGGCAAAGCTTGGTGTCGCTTTGAAGAACTTCCTCGGGGCCTTGGGGGTGGTGAAGTGAGTTTCCTCCAAGACCGCAAAGAGGCCGCGTTGGCAGCGTTCATTGAGTTTGAACGCATGCAGATCCTGTTTGAGTGTCTTGGACAGGCGCCTTCGTTCGGTGACCCCGACGAGTCGGACGAGGCTACTGACATTGTCAGAGACCTCGTGACGGAGGGTCTTCTGATTCAAGACAACGGTACTGGGTATTGTACCACGACGACTGCAGGCCGCGAGGCCCTGCTCAACTACATCAACGACTCGAACGAAGGAGAATAAACATGGCCAAGGTAACTGAGACGAAGACCGCGATCACGCTCACGCTCACGCTCGACGAAAAGGAAGCTGCCGCGCTTTGCGAACTCCTCTCAGCAGCAAACTTCGACTCGGGAGAAGGCGAGCACTTGGAGTCCGTCTACAACGCACTCTACCCTGGGGTTGACCACTACGACCACGACCACGAGATCGTGAATGACGAAGTCGTCGTCACCAAGGACGACGCATGAAAGTCTCCTCCGCGCCCGTCACGACGAAGGCGATCACGTTGGAGCTCACCGAGCGCGAGGCCACGTACCTGGTGGCCCTTCTAGGCGGGGTCAGCATGAACGTGGACACGGACCACGGCAAGTTCATCAACGACTTGTTCTGGGGGCTCGACAAACAGCTCCCAGAGCGCATCCAGTCATTCTCCGATTACTTCAGAGGAGCAATCGCGTGCAAGTAATAACCCCGCTTCAACGACTCGCCGCCGCACTCGGGGGTATAGCCCGCACGTGGCGGCGAATGAACGAGCGTGGGCTCTTCTCCCCGCACGTCACTTTCATCCCGAGTGTAGGACCCAATCGTCACGAGCGCCGCAAGTTCGGGGCTCTCATGCGGAAGATGTCGAAGGTGTGAGGCGAAGACGCGATGGTTGGAATCCCGCTATCAGTCGGCAACCTCGTCCTAAACCACCTCTTTCTACAGAGCGGCTACAAGGCCAAAACCCCCGTCCAAACGGAGGAGCGAGCTGACGAACGGGGAATGGAAATCCGCTACCCGAAGGCCAACGAGCTCTTCGTAGATATCGACAGCGCCCGAGACTTCGCACGCTTCAAGACAATGGTGGAGATGCTCGGGCGCATCGAGCCGGTGAAAGGTTGGACGGACACGCCGTCTGCCAGTGGAGGGCAACACCGGCACATCACGGTGACACTCGGCAGGACCGTCTCAGATTTCGAGCGCATTGCACTCCAAGCGATGCTTGGCTCGGACCTCAAGCGCGAGCTCTTGAGCTTCGAGCAACTGAAGACGGGCGTGAACCCGCACCCGACCGTCTTCTTCGAGCCCAAAGCCGGCGTCACGCCGAAAGCAAAGAAGACGGGCTTTCATTGCACCGGGTGCAATCTCAAAAACGAATTCGCAGAGGCGAACCAGGACGATGGGACGTACCTCTGTTTCAACTGCAGGACAGAAGAGTAATGGCAAAGGCAGAATTCAAGACTCCGGCTGTTGAGCGTGAGGTCGTTCTCACGATGACGGAGTCCGAGGCGAAAACCCTTCGCACAATCCTTGGCAATACATCGATCACCACCAATCAGACGTTGAAACTCGAGGGAATTTTCAAGGCGCTCAGGGATGCAGACGTAGCGCGCATCGTCGAAGACAAAAACATCTGGCGATGGCGAATCCAGTCGGACCCCGAGTGAGCGACGAAGTCAAAGTCACGCTCACCCTGCGCAAGCACGTGGCCGAGCGCCTGAAACGTATCTGCTACGCGCGCAACATGACTGCCTCGCACCTGGTCGATAGCTGGGTGCTGACGGCGAATGAGAATGGGGCGCATAAGGCGCCCGCTACGGGGAGCTTCCTCGACGAACTATTCAAAGGACGATGAACATGAACGCTTTCACGATTGATCGGTCGAAGTGGATTCGAGGGTATGACGCAAGCCCGTACCCAACGTCGCTGCTCAACCCAGCCGGACACATGTGCTGCCTCGGCTTCTGCCTCCGCGCCTACGGGCTCGAGGAGGCAGACATCAAAGGCAAGCCCACTCCAGAGGACGTCGAGAACGACCGCAAGTCTCTACCTGAAGAAGCCGCGTGGCTCCTGCAAGCTCGTAACAATGTATTGTGCGGGTCCACTGGTCGAGATTCGAGCGTCACACAAGATCTCATCGTGATCAACGATAGCAAAGATTTCGGCGATGCAGAGCGTGAGGCGAGGCTCACGAAGCTCTTCGCCAAGCAGGGCATCGAGGTCACGTTCGTGGACGGAGAGGTGACGGGATGAAGGCCTTCACGATCGATCGGTCGAAGTGGTTGCGGGGCGAGGGCGATGGCGACTCAGCATTGCTCCGCCCCCGCGACGGCAAGATGTGCTGCCTGGGTTTCTACCTCGAGTCTTGCGGACTGACGCCTGCACAACTCGAAGGGAGAGACGCACCGTCTGAGGTCGTCAACGCGCCAGAGAGTGCCGAGTGGCTGTACGACTCAGCCGGCGCTCTCAGACTCCAACACAAACGCGTTCAGTCAGACGTGTGTATGCAGTTGATGGATATCAACGACAGCGAATCAGAAGACGCGGAAGATCGCGAGGCCTTCATTACCAAGGCATTCGCGGAGCAAGGCATCAAGGTCACGTTCGTGAATGGAGCGAGTCAATGAACCGTCAAGAAGCATTCGACAAGGCGTACAAGGGCATCGTCGCGCAGGGGCGTGGGTCTTCCAACGACTGGCAGTGTCTCTACCGCGGCGACGGCGGCACAAAGTGCGCGGTCGGGCAGCTGCTCAGCGACGAGCAGATCACCCGATACGGTATCCGCAACAGTCAAGGGGTAAGCGAACTCGCACCTGAACTCCTCGACGAACTACTGCCCTGTGACTCCAAAGCAGGCGTCTTCCTCAGCGAACTTCAAGACGCTCACGATCAGGCAACGTGGTGCGCAGTGCCGAACTTCATTGAAGCTTTCAAACTTCGCGCTGCTGACGTCGCAAAGAAGTACGAGCTCACGGTCCCCGAGTGAACGACCCCTTCTACAAGTACGAGCTGGCCTCGTTCTGGCTCTCATTCTTCGCTGCTCTTGCACTGCTGTGTGGCAGCGACTGTCACTGAATCGAACGCGCCGGGCTGGCCCCGGCAAATCAGGGTGATTGTCTGAGGTAGGCTCCCCGCCTTGGAAGTGGGTTCCAGCGGGTTCGACTCCCGCCACCCTGACTAGGAGATTTCCAATGAATCTATATTGCGTGTTTCAAGAAGGCGTCTACCGCCACGAGTGCGCGGGCGTGTTCGACTCGTGGGCTGAGGCCGTCAAAGCGGCCGACGCCATCGCTTTTGCGGACCACGACAGCTACCACAACTACGATGTCTTCCAGTTCACTTTGAACGAGATCGGCAAAGAAGGTTCGGCGCTCTACAGCGTCAACAAGGACAAGGCCACTCAGAAGCGTGACGAGCGGTGATGTTCACGCACCCAATCATCATGCGCATTGACTACAACGACGGCAAAACGGATCTGCTTCAGACTCATACGGAGGGGAACATGGTCGTTGCCAGCGCGCTCTTCGGCGGTGACGTGCGCGGCGTATGGCTCATCACCGGCGACGGCGAGGTTCTGAATGTCGAAACGGACGAGCACATCGTCGAACCTGGACGACGGTTTTGCATTGAGGTTGAGGAATGAGCTGGACCAAAGACATTCACAACATCGTGGACGACATGGCGAACAGCGCCATTCGTAACTACGCGACGGTCGGACTGAGCTCGTTCCTTGTCGGCGGTAAAGGCCACGGCTGTGTTCGACTCTTCACGTCTGACCGAGATACCCGCGAATGGATCACACCACACAGCCATCGGTTCGACTTCACCTGCGTCGTGCTGAGTGGTGAGGTCGAGAACATCATCTTTGAGTATGACGGGTACGGGCTGGCAAGGACCAACAGCTACGTGAGGGGCACAATCATCCCGCGCGACGGTGG
>ERZ869921.1365-NODE-1365-length-10483-cov-57.655543_pt1 | contig 10483 bp, 10 predicted proteins | sample MGYA00579310_ERZ869921 | MGnify/ENA primary metagenome ERZ869921 (study PRJEB32216, sample SAMN09231816) | wastewater metagenome | place: USA: Maryland | collected 2016-06-21 | study: EMG produced TPA metagenomics assembly of the PRJNA472060 data set (Reclaimed...
TTGGATTCTTTAGGTACGTTAGTCTAGCCGCGCCATAAGTAAGAGCGTGTTCAGAGTTGAAGGCGTCGATAGCGTCGATAATCCCTTCCCTGCGCCCTCGATTGGTTATGGATGTTGAATCGCTTGTGTAACTGTATCCACCGTCGTATTTGATAAGTAAAGCGTTTGCAATTTCCGCGCCTGTCTCAGTGTTGGATACCTCTACACAGTTTGACCCGCGTCTAAAGAACATGGTTTCGGATTTATCCGTACCGTAAGGGTCGGAGTAAGCCGATAAATTGAAAGCACCATCGGTCTCAACGGTAATCCAGAAATCAATACCAAGTTCCGCCATTTCCCTAACAACGTCAAGGTATGACTTACCTACCGAGAATTGCATAGTCTCTGAATCAGTCCAAGCGGTTGAGTCTGTGTCGTCTGTGGCGGTAAAGTCATAGGTCAGATTCGTTATCGTGTCTCTGGCCTGCGCTTCCTCAATCAGAGTGATAAGGATTTCCGCCTTTGTCTTTGCGGTAAACTCGCGGGTTGTGGCGTTTGTTCCATCCGTCCAAACTTTGGCACGGTCAAGAATAGACAATGCCCCGCGACCTGATACGGATGTCCACAACTCCCCGCCCTCTCCCGCATTTACCTGTGAGCGTGAGATATTCTCTACAAAAAATCCACCACGCAAAGCCCCTCTATATTTCGCCCGTACAAACTGCCCCGACTCGATCAGGGCGGCAGATGCAGACAAAAGAGGGACGCTAACATTCCCGCTCCCTGGCTCGTTCAGTTCTAAGTAAAGATTGGAGTTTGTGGAGGCGGGTAAAATCGCCAGCACCGTTGTTAGGTCGGTATCCACTAGCGTCCATTCAATCGGGTCATCGTTTGGGTCTGGTGTTGTCATTTATCCTCTTATAAATAGGGGGCATTAAAGGCTATCTTTACTGTTCCCGTTGTCGCTGTTCCGTCTGTAATACTCATTGTGTTATCACCTGGATTAAGTACCATCAAAGCCGCCGCGCCATTATGGGTAACATTACCAATCACATTAGTCCCCAAGTCGTTTGTTGCGATATATTCACCATAAGAATTGGTGGAAATCGTTACCACGCGGGGGGATGCTATCGTACCCGTATAAGTAAGCGAGACTCCAACGGTCGAATTGGTTATGACCGTATTCAACAGCGGGCCAGTGAGCGTTATTGTCGGGTCACGTTCCTCGATTGTTCCTGGGTTTGTCACAGTCATCGCCTTTGGACTGGTGTTGATCGTGGTTGTGTTGTCTGCAATCGCCGTACTAAGTCTAAAATACGGGCGAGGCATGACGAATTCCACCACCACCCGCGCAAGGGTGTTTGTGATTCTGTTGACTTGCAAAGGCGCGTCTACAATTGCCTGAGAAGTCAAAACGCTGGAATCCTCACGGGTGAGTGATAAGGTTTGCTGAGTACGTGGCGCAATAAGTTTTCTTAGATTGTCGAATGTCGTTTCTAATGCAGAAGCGGAAGCCGCCGTGATGGTTATCCCAAATGCTAGAGTCCGCTGGTCGTAATATTTACCCGCGTGCATTGTGCCATGCTGAAATGGGATAATCTGGTTATTCCCGCGCCTCTGCGGCATGTCAAGATAACCATCAATGACGGTAATTTTCCCGAACGATGTTAAGGCAGTCCCGCCGTATGTCCAAGTTAGACTCATATTGGATGTCCTAAGTAGCTGGTAAGTTTCAATGCACGGCGTACACTGCTCGCTGAGTTTTCGCCGCGTGGATTGTGGATGGATATATTTAGCGTGCTATTCTTTGACACTGAGCTAGAGGACACGGACGAACCGTCCCGCTCATCAGGTGACGAACCACCCGAAGAACCACTAGAGGATGACGAACCCGCCGCGCTTTGAGCCGCCGCCGCCGCATCCCAAGCCGCTTGCGCCATTGCCATATAGGACTGAGTTGCAGAGTCGACCGCCTGCGCTACCGTACCAAGTGCCTCCGCTGAGACCGCCGAACCGTCTACAATCGCGGTAGTTGTTCCCTCCGCCGCCGCTTTCTTTTCTTCTTCGAGCCTGAGTAATTCGGCGTCGGTCTCTGCTTTCTCTTTCATTACATCTTCTTGCAGGGCGATTCCATCGGCTAATGCAGTTGCTTTATCCATCGCGGCTTTCGCTTCGTCTGCCTGTGCTTGTGTTCGGATTCCCATTTGCACGGCTAAATCCTGAGTGGCGGCAAACTCCGCATCCGTGAGACCATCAACAGACACCTTAGCAAGTGTCATGTCATAAATCATTTTATTTGTAGCTTCGTGCCAGCTTGCTTCGAGTTCTTGAATCCCGTTTCGAGCTTCCTCTACATTACCCGCCGCATCAAGAGCTTGTTGGCTTTCCGCGCCGTATTCTTTGGTCGCCTCTGCTAGTTCCCGCTCGGCGTCTCTTACCTGCTCGATTGCGTCCGCGTGATCTTCGGCGTATCCTTTGGAAAAGTCAGCATAAGACTGTATAAAAGACTCGGCGTCTTGATTAGCCTGTGAGACTTCCTCAAGCATGTCTTTATAGGTTTTTAGTGCTTCCTCGGCAACCTTTACAGCGTCTTTACTATCCATCATCGCGCTAGAGCTATCCTCTAACGCTCCCGACAATTCTATATTTCCTTCCGAAGCGGCAAAGGCGGCGTCCGCTTCCTCTCGTTTCGCGGCTACATCGTCAAGTGTGAATTGGTGAATCAGGGTGTACCAATACCCATTTTCTTTCAGGGAGGCGGTAACGTCTCGGTAGTGATTCAGTAAGTCAGTGGCAGGCCCGACAAGATACCCGCCGATGGTTATCTTTATCGCGCTCCATGAGTCGTTTAGTTCATCAAGGGCGTGTTGATATTCGTCAGAGGCTTTGATACCGTCCTCTGTGATTATCATGTTTTCATCAATCGCCGCCGATAAAGAGCGAACCCCATCGCCGCCCTTTTCCATCAGCTTACCCATTTCCATACCTGATTTACCAAACTTATCAAGCAGGAATTTTGTCTTTTCTGTGGGTGATTGTAGTTTTACATACTGGTCAGCGAGTTTGGCAAGCCCTTCGATGTTCGGATCAATCCCGTCTTTCTGCGCTTCCTTCATCGCAATTTTCAGGGTGTCATAACTTACCCGTACATCGTCAGCAACTTGAATCAGGCGGCTTGTTTCCTCTGCCGATGCTCCAAGAGAGCGGGACATATTCTTGACCTGCTCGGCATAGTTGACAAATTCCTGTCCCGTAGCTTGCCATACTTGACCAGCTACCCGCGCCGCTTCCATTGCCAGCATGTAAGACGACCGTAAATCGGTAATCGAAAAAGACGCCGCCTTTGCAGATGACGCCATGCCAGTATTCGCACCGCTTGCGGCTTTTGTTCCCTTCGCCATCTTGTCAAGTTCCGCGTTTACTTTCGCGGAATCTTTTACAAAGTCCGAGGGGTCGCCTTCAATTGGGATAATAATCGGTTCAGTCGTTGACAAGTTTTTCGGCCTCTGCCAGTAGTTGCGCCATTACAGGATTTTCAGTCACCCACGCTGTCCAGTTTTCAGACCGCTTGCGTGAGTGGTAAGCATTGACGATATTCTCAGCGATTACCAAATGCCTAAGTTCACGATAATAAAACTGCCTACGTCCTGTAATGGCTTCTAATCCAAATCTATCTATCTTCGCCAGTGTGTCTAACTCTCGGCTATATCGGCCTTCGCTTGCATGTAAATAAGCGTCGGCCTTTATTCGTTTGGGACTTCGGTATCACCTACATACACCTTTACAAGTTCAGAGTGAATAAGGTTTGCCAAAGCGTGCGCCGCCTTACGTGGTGACGCTGGGTATGTTTTTATATTGACCGTTTCTGGAAAGCCTTTCAGATTCCACTTTTCCACACATGCGAGAATGGCGGGGATTTTCTTCGCGTCTAGCGCAATAGTGTAGTAAGTCCCGTCCGCGTTCTTTTGTGGAAGGTCTAAGCTGTCGGCTATGGCTTGCGCCTGTTCGATATTGAGCGGGTCGGCAATCTCTACCGACCCTTCCCATTTTCCAGTTACTTGAATTGTCTTTGACATCTATTACTGCTTTCTGCCTTGCGGCGTTTAAGTTTCTGCGGCTGTTCCCCAGGCGGGGGCGGTTGCTCCGAATACGTCCAGAGTAGCACTCCAAGTATTCGCGCTCATGTCAACTGTGTAACCACTGCAAAGATAGCCAGAGGTTGCAGATGAGGTAATACCGAACTGAGGCTCTCCAGCTTCCCAAGCGTGACGAATGCCGATCTGAATATCAAGGGAAAGCGGAGTAACCGCGCCATTGATACCAATCATCTGAGAATGGATTACCGTGTCAAATGGTCCGCCGATGGCAAGGGAGGCGGTCGGCTGTCCGATGACGATGTTCTTTGAACCGTCAGAGAATGCGGTCACATCCTGAGATTCATACGTCAGGCCAACCGTACCAATTGAGTTGACGTAAGCGGTGATGTCGGTCAGTGTGCCGCCGCTGTTGTCAAGTTTTACAGTAATGTGCTTTGCGTGGGTACGCCCTGTATTTGCAGTCATTTTTTATACTCCTATGCAAGATTATTTCTGATAAACGCACAAGCAAAAGTAGCACTTGTGGCCGTTCCGAAAGCCAGTTGCCAGCGTAGATAACGTCTGACTGTGGCCGTAGTACCTAATGCAACCATGCCATGCTGGGGGGTGCTTGTCGCGTCAACGCTTCCACTGGTTGCCCCTGAAAGGTCAGAGAATGACCCGTCTGAGTTAGTGGCCGCGTCTTGTACCTTTAGCGTTACTGTCCCGTCACTGGTAAACAGATGATAAATAAATATCCCGCCTAAAGCAGATGACGCGCCATTGTCATCAATACCAGTGGCGGAATTTACCGCTGTCTCTGCGCCTTTCGCGTGTAACAATCTTCCCCAGGGTCGCTTATATGTCAGCGTTGAAGCATAGGACGCCCCACCGAATGGAACGGTAGCAGAGACAAAGCCCGCGCCCTGTTCGACCGAATAGGAGGTCTGTTCAAACTTCCACGCAAAAACATGGTCGCCCTGAGCGGGTGCGGCGTTTGTTCCGATTGCTACCAGTAGATTCCGTGTGCCATAACTCCCACTTCCGAGAGTGTAAAGGCCAGCGGCATCAGCATCTAAAAAGGCGTTCAGTGTTCCCGCTTGAATGTCACATTGCCCCATGACGATATTCTTTGACTCATCCGTAAAGGCCGCGTCTGGTTCTGCGCCAAACATCCAAGATAAAGCACCGACTTGACGGGAGTACCCCGAAAGGTCAACACCGTCAACGTATGCCCTAACATGCTTGTTGTGTGTTCTTGTCATTGACTGTACTCCAATATTCTTAGGCTGAAAGATAAGCCCCAAAATTCATTACCTGCTGGGTCTACCACTACGCCAATATTACTGATTCCATTTAGCCGCATATCCACCGCGCCCGTTATGGCGTCGTTTGAATCTATCGCCACTAGAATCGCGGACAGTTTCGTAATAAGTCCAGAATAGGCGGCGTATGTTCCTAATCCAGAGCCAACCTCGCAAAGCATAAATAAGTAATTCAGCGTGTAATTCGTGTTTATCTTTGCACTTCCATTGCTTCCGAATGTCTCGAATGACGTGCTAATGTCAGTGATAAAACCGTTAGGGTCAGGGATAAGCAGGGGGCAAAGCATGGAGGCGGTATCTGGTATCTGGTCAATGTCTTTGATCGTCACGCCAGAGATTGACAAGCCCGTTATGCTGTCGGCTACCGTAGAGATTGTGGAGGTTATCGCCATACTCTGCGCCTCATGTCACTGATAAACGATTGCGCCGATGCTGGTATGTCTCTTGGAGTAAGCACCACGCCCGCGCCCGTAACGGTTGCAGATTCGCCCGTGTTCTTTCCAAATCTCCGCATATAGGCAGAGTGTGCAATCTCTAGGGTGATCTGCTTTATTTCGTCCATCGGTTGCCATGCGTAGACCGTTGCACCGTTTAGATGCGTGGCGGCTGTGCTTCCGTTATCACCGCGCTTTACTGGCGTGATGGTATTCGTTGAGACTGTGGAAATGTTATAAAGTTCCGAGTCAATCTTTAGTATGTTACCCACGACCACGCTATGACCTGCGGACATAGTAAACGCTAAAGTTGTTGTATCTGTAATTGCCGCGCCCAACGTCCCAATAGCAAGCCAAGCCCGCTGAGAATATTGATCATGGTATCCCCACGTCCCCAATAGGCTAAGTACCTGTTCCGCGCTTCCGTCTGAGCTGGTTGTCCAACTCACAGTAGAAATATCTCGTAATGAGATACACCAATAGGGGGGTCGGTTGCCTTTCAACAGATAATTTGCACTGGCAATTTCTAAGGCGTCGCCATTGGTAAACGTGGTGACTGCGAGTAAATCACCATCTAACAATAAATCGCGGTCAAAGGGAATATCATACAAACGAGTCTCAATTGACGGGTAATACTGGCGTTTTGTTTCCCTGTCCAGATAACGGGAGGCCTGAGTCAAGAGGTTGGAAACAACCCCGTCATCCGTTGTGTCTGTGGATGCGATCTGTCCTCTCGCTGAGGCATAAGCCTTGTAATCTGTCAGGGTTGCGTATTTGTTGGTCATCGTTTACCGCCGTTCGCTTGTATCATTTCGTCATACTTCATCAGGTAAGACAGGTTTTCTTTGTACATACCAAGAGCCGCACCTGTGTCGTAAGCCGCCTGCCCCATCTTTTCGATGAAGCCCATCATTTGATTCGCGGCCTGTTTGGAATTAGATTGCTTCCAGATATTCCAGACGTATTCGACCATGCCGCCGTAGTGCCATGACAAAGGCTTCTTTTCTTCGCCGTTTCTTTGCGCTGTTGCGGCGGCAAACTCGAAGCCCCCCCTGTCCGCATAGCGGTTTCCAAACGTTTGGTATCTTTCGGCCTCTGCCAATGCTCCTGCGTATTCTCCGCAAGTAAGGGCGGCGGTCTGGTACTGTAAAACTAAAGATTGCGCTTTCTCGTGGTCGTTCTTTTCGATTGCTCTCTCTACGGCCTTTTTTATGTTGGTAAGGCTTCTTTCGGAGGACGCCCATTCACTATCTAAAATGTTCACTCTGTCACTAAAGTATTTTTCTCCGAAAGCAAACGCCCCTTCATACCCATAAAGCGGAACGTCAAATATGTTTTTATCAAGGTACAAAACGGCTGAGTCTACATTGTTACCTAATCTTCCGCGCAGAAAACCGAACCAGAAAAGATAACCGTTTGCCTGATACTCGTACTCACTGGCGGAAAGTTCCACGCCGTATATTTTGATTAGCTCGTATCCCTGCATTATCGCAAGAGCCGCCATATAAGCGAACGTTGTGGGGAACATCCGAACCCCTGCCAGTTCTTGCGCTTCCTCTAGTGGAAAGCGTACCGAATTCGGTACGGCTGGGTCAACGTCCTGCATGTAAATCGGTTTGCCGTGTTCCTTTTGCAACCATTGCCAATGGGTCGGGTCTTTGGTGTTGTGACCCTTGTATATCTCTGGCTCGTGCATCTGAAAGCAGGCTGTCCAGCGTTTACACCATTCACTATTTGCCGCTTCGTTGAATACCCAAATGTCAAATGATTGGTCATCGAACGGGGCGAGGTCTCTTGTATTCTTTCCACTTCCGACAATAGCAAGTTTTTTCATTCAGCCCGTAACACTTTCAGGTCTACAACATCCGCGTTTATTATTGCAACTTCTATTTTTTTAGGCAAAAACTTATTACGCAATTCCTGCTTAAGCCTTTCAAGTGATTCTTGTGTACTATGTCCTTTTATGAAAACTCCAAGCACATCACCATCTTCAACGCGAATTACTTCTGTTTTTGTTATTTCGGGTAAGTCCATTTTATGCACTTTCTAGGGGGAGGGCTTTTACACCCTCCCCACTATAAAACTAAGTAGCGGACAAGTGAGTCGTCTGCGGGAAGCGTGGGTCAAGTTCAGCCCAAGCCGCATTAAGAGTCACAGTACCACCCGCATCAATGCCGACAACCATACGGACAAAGCGAGCATCAGCAAGTGCGGAATCCAGCGCGGCGGGGTCAATATCAACCAACAGCATCATGCCATCGGATGAAGTCGTATCAAGCGATACGCCCGTACTGGTTGCGGCGGTAATCGCGCCCCAGGTGTTCGCGCCAGTAGCACCAGACAAGCGATACTTGAAAGCGATTGCAACTTCCGAGCCAGAGGCGGCGGCGGTTGCGGCTTCCATCGTGATGACAATGTTCTGGTCGGCGGAAGTAGCAGTTACAACGCCAGCATACCAAAAGAAGGTAGCATGAAGCGCGTTTTTGAGGTCAACAAACGGGGTTGCATACGCAGTACCCGCGCTGTCAACAGGGGCTTTCAGGGGAACAATATTTTCCCCGAATGCAAAGCGTGCATCTTTCATTTTTTATAATCTCCTATTAAGTAGCGGAGCCAAGCACAACGAACGGGCTGGTGGTGCTAGAGCCGTTAGCGGGGGTCAGGGCAGAAGCGACATTCGCTGAGCCGTCCATGCGGGCGATGTAGCGGAACACTTCCTGATCGGTCAGAAATTCGACGTGAATGCTTGAAGCGGATTCAATGCCGCCCTTTTCAAAAACGACATACTGGCTCAAATCAGCCAAGAGAATATCGCCAGTGGTGTTCAAGCTTGCGTTGAATTCGGTCTCGATGATGGGCTTGCCGTAGAGGGTGCGAACACCATCGGCGGTATAACCAGCATAGGGGAACAATACAGCGGTCGAGCCAACAGCAAACAGTGAGTCAAGCTGAGCGGCACAGTCGGGGTTGATATACCAAGCCGCATTAGCCTTACTGCGGAGATAGAGGCGTTGCCACATGGCGGAAATGTCCGCGCCCTTGATAGCCGAACCAGTGTCGCGGGTGACAGTAATCAATGCGCTGGAGTTCATAATGCCCTGTGCGCCTGAAACGCCCAAGCCTCGGAAGATGTCATCATTCATCATGAAGGCGAGTTCTTCGCGGCTTCCCTGTTCAACAATGGCGGAGAATTGGCGGGCATCCTTCAAGAGTTCATCAGTACCGTAAACCAACACGCCGTACTTTTTGAGCTCCCATTGCACTTTACGGAAATTGGGCTTGCTCTTGGTGAGAGCGTCACCCTCAGCCAAGCGATAACCACGCAGACCACCCCAGCGCGAACCAGTCACGCGGGAAGTCTCATTTACAGCCAACACATAACCAGAGTTGCTATTCTCGCCAGCGGGAATCTTTGACGCGCCAGCATAGAACGGACCAACTTCGTGAACGGGTTGCATAACCTGCCCAGCGAGGGTCGGCTCTAAGAGAATGCCACCGTCAGCGGGGTTGCCTTCGCTTGCACCCTGTACGGCTTTGGTAGCACCAATCAAACGAGAAAGGCGCGGGTCAACTTTGCGACCGTAGGAAGTTGTAAATTCCTTCACGGCGCGGGCGTGTTCCGCAAGGGTCTTGAATTCGCGGTCGCCTTCATCGGTCACTACTTGCACGTTTCCAGAGGTCTTGACAGGTTCAGTCGCGGCAATCGCTTTTGTTGCGCCTGCTTCGGCGGCCTGTGCCAACATCTCTTGGAGTTTGGTCTCTTCGATTTCCATTTTAATTACTCCTATAATGTTTGTTTGTGTTTCAGGCACTACGGCGCGTTCGGGCTTATCCTGCTCGGCTTGCGCTTCTGTTACCTGTGTAACGCTCAGAGATTTGAGCGGTATTACCATGTTGCGGGGTTCGGCGGGGGTGGGGGTCAATGAGGCGTCAAGTCCAAGCGGCCAGCGGGTGATTTCCCACACATTCCCAACCTGCTTACGATCTACAAGGTGGGGGGCTGTTCCGCTTGACCAACCTAGCTTGCCTGCGAATCCCATCTCGGCAATCATCTTTTCGTATTCGTTCCGCGCCCCTAGAATAATCTCGGCAAAAATACCAACGTCATCTTTGGAAAGTTTCACGTCAGGGAGTTGGTCGCCATAGACAATTTGTTTACCACCAAAACGAATGGGCATACGATGATTGAAATAACCATCTGACTTTTCAATCTCGCCATAGTCCGTTTGAGCCGTGAAATAATCATGCGTTAAGTCTGTTTTGGTAGCATCCCCAAAGCGGACAAGATACCCCGCCAGCTTGACATTCCCGTCGTCCATCTTTACAGCTTTGACGGTATCCCCGAACGAAACCATGCCCGATTTGCTTTCCATTTCTGGCATAATCTCAGGGGCTGAAATAACCGTAAAGTCATCGCAGACATATTCCGCCTCTGTGGGGAATTCGTGCTTTTCACAAACTCCGTCGCTGTCATTCAGCCACTTGAAAAACTGACAGCTTACACAGTTCTGCATGTCTGCTTTACGTAAATTGGGTGCGTCTGTAATTGCCATATTTTTTTCTCCAATACAAAAAGCGCGGCGTCAAACAAGTACGGATGTACTCATTCAACGCCGCGCCTCTTTGTTTACTAGCTTGTAAACCTGTGAGGGTCTCTCGTTACATATTA
>ERZ869921.1366-NODE-1366-length-10470-cov-3.721459_pt1 | contig 10470 bp, 11 predicted proteins | sample MGYA00579310_ERZ869921 | MGnify/ENA primary metagenome ERZ869921 (study PRJEB32216, sample SAMN09231816) | wastewater metagenome | place: USA: Maryland | collected 2016-06-21 | study: EMG produced TPA metagenomics assembly of the PRJNA472060 data set (Reclaimed...
CCTCGCCCTGCACGAATCCGAATGGGCCGCGCGAGACCTCGGCCTTCTTGTACTTCACCTTGACCTCGATTTCCGTCCCATCGAACCACCGGCGGTCGCACGAGGTCGGGCTGGTGTAGACGAACTGCGCGGAGACCTCGGACTTGAAGACCATCCCGGCGCCCTTCCAGGTCGCGTCAGGGGTGAAGGTGTAGGGTGCGACAGGCGTCGGTTTCGGGAAGGGTATCGTGTCCTGCGTCTGCGGGGAGCCCCAGCTCGGGAAGTCTGCGGTCTGCGGCTTGAAGTCCGGGAATGCTGCCAGGCCCTGCGCCAACTGGGTGTCGTGGCGGGCGAGTATCTCGTACTGCTCGGTGTAGTCGACGCCAGTGCCGACCAGGTCAAGGTAGTCGGCCTTGTTTGTGAAAACGGCGTATATCGTGTAATCCGTGTAATCCCCACCGCCAGGGCCGGTCGTGCCGTTGTAGGCCCATGGGAGGCCTGTGGTAACAGGCGCGGCAACCCGCGAGGAGGAGAATGAGATTGTGCTAGGGCTTGTGGCATCCGGGTCGCGGGATATCTGGGTTTCCCTCAGCTCGTACGGCGTTGGGTCGCCGGGTGACGCCGGGCTGTAGATCGCCTGGTAAAGCGTGACGTCGTCGTAGTGCTCGTCGTCTCCGCCTGTCCAATAGTCGGACCGCTGGATGACAGAGTCAAGCGTGTCGAGAGCCAGCAGGACGGACTCATAGGCCGACTCCTCCGTGACGAAGTTTGCGTACCTCCACGTAATCGAGGACGTCAGACGAAGGGCCAGGGTCCCCATGTTCTCCGTTGGATTCGCCTCCACAGGCAAGTCCGGCCTGTCCGTCCTTATCTTCCTTACAACCTCGCCGGGGTAGTTCTTGAACAGGTGGCGAGCGTTGCCGTCTATGGTTCGGTGCTGTGGCTGAAGGGCTGCGATGTTCACTGAGTCGGTGGACTGCGAGGTGATGGGCGCCTGCGACAGATAGGTGAAGGCTCCGGCCGTCCTGCGGCCTCCGTTGGCGAAGGTCTTTGCGAACAGGTTGCCGGAGACGATTGTGCCCATCAGGCGCGGGAGAAGTAGTACTCTGCGGTGCTCGAGCCGCACTTCAGCCTCTCGCCCCACAGCGAGGTCGAGACGTACTGCGCGGTCTTCTTGGGGATGGCCGATGAGAAGTCGATGTAGGCAAGCGCGACGTGGGCCTTTGTGTCGGTGTCGGCGGGTACTGAGGTGTCGTACTCGACGGTGAAGGTGTCGGGGAATCCGGACCCCTCGTTGTAAGTCATGTCCAAGTAGACGTATCCCGAGGCCGAGCCAAGGGACTTGGCGGGCGCAGGGTTGTTGTCGAGAAGCGTGCCGTCTAGCGTAGGCACCTTGCTGTTGACCGTGCCGGGGACAACCTTGAACTTCCACGTCGTGCCATCCTTGACCAGGATGACCTTGAAGGGGTGGTTGTTTGAGCCGCTTGCCTGAGGCAGGATGTCCAGCGAGACGCCGTTCTGTGACTTCTCGTATGTGTAGCCCGAGCCCTGGTTGATGCCGCCCATGGTCAGGTCGTTGAGGCTCGGTTGTAGACGAACTTGTGGAAGCCGCCGGTGGCGACCTTGGCCTGGAAGTTGACCTTGTACAGATGGGCGTACATCTCGTACGCGATGCCGGTCAGCAGGGACTTGCGGTCGTGGTTCGGCGAGATGGGCTGGAAGGTGGAGATCAGGACGACGGACGAGTCGCCGGGCAGGGCCTCGAAGGTCTTGCCCACGCCGTCCGCCCACTTCTGCACCCAGGACTTGTCGGAGGTGTAGAAGGTGCCGGTGACGGCCATCTCGGCGGCGATGAACTGGCGGATGCCTACTAGGCCGTTGGTCTCCGCTACGGAGTTGTCCTCGGGGAAGGCCTGCGCGTCCTTGTCCCAGCCGAGGTCCTTGAGCGGGGTCGTCGTGTTGAACTTGGCATTGACGAAGTTCGGGTGCGACTGGATGGGCTGGGTCGAGCCAGAGAAGTCCGCGGCCCATTGGATCGGCGTGTAGGTGCCTGCCTCGATGCCGACGTACTCGGAGGTGACGACCGCCCAGGCGCCGTCCATCGTGTATGAGCTGCGGTGGCATTGGAGCCGGCCGTCCTCGGGGTGCGCGTCGAGCTTCTTCGGGCGGGAGCCCACGCTCTCCTTGTTGCAGCGGAAGGTAAGCCGCGAGGTCAGCAGGCCGTAGCCGTCGTTCTCGATGGACCAGCCGGGCTGCAGCTCGAGGACCGGGACGTTTCCTTTTGTGATGAGTGGCATGGGTGTCAGGCGAGCATAGTGCCGCTGGAGCCGGTGAGGCTAGGACGAGAAGGCAGGGTGATGGGCGGGACGTAGCCGCCGTTGGAGGGGCCGCTCGCGGGCTTGGTGAAGTCGGTGCTCTGGATGTTGCCGCGGTTCTTTATCTCGGCGAGGATGTCGCGGATCTGCTTCTGCACCTCGAGGGAGTTGCGCTGGAAGTCGACCAGGCCGGCCACTTCCCCAGCCATGCCGCCGCCGATGGCGCGCAGAGACGAGACGGTGGGCTGGCGAGCCTCGGTAAACTCGAGCGGTGAGATCTTGGACTTGATCTCCTTGGGCTTCTTCTTGGCCTCCTTCTCCGCCTCCTCCGCAGCCTTCTTGGCCTCGCCCTCGGCGCGCTTGGCTAGGGCCGCCGCGGCCGCTGCGTCGGGACCGGGCTTGCCAGCCTCGGCCTGCTTGCGCGCCCTTTCCATCGCCTCGATGACCTGCGCCTGCACGCGGGGGTCGGCGGCCGCGACTCCGGCGGTCAGGCCTGCTCCGCCCACTCCGCCTCGTCCAGCCATCGGGCCCACGAGACCGCGCATCCGCTCCTGCTCGGCGGCCAAGATGGCTTGCCCCTGTGGGGTCTCCTCGAGGAATCGCTGGGTCGCCTGCTGGCGGGCGGACGCAAGGCGCTCGCGGTTCTGACGCGCGCGGTCCTCGCGGGCCTGCTGGCGAAGGAATGCGGCCTCCTGGGAGGTCAGTCCCTCGGTGCCCTCGATGGCCCCGGCGATGTCGAATCCCTTGGCGAGGGTTTCCTGCAGGTCGCCGGCTGACTTGCCCAGGGCGGCGATGGCGAGCTGCGCCCGCTTGGCGGGGTCCTCGGTGGTGGCTAGAGCCGCTGCCAGACGGCGCAGGACCTCCTGCGGGCTGGTCTTCTCGATGTTCATCAGGTTGACGCCTAGCGCGGACAGCGCCTCCGCTGCCTCAAGGTTGCCGCTGCGCGCCGCCGCGATCAGATCGCTGGCCAGCTTGTAGGACTTGCCCACCCTGTCGACGGACTCTCCGGTCGCGTCGGCCGCGGCCTCGACCGCCTGGAAGGCCTCGACGCTGATGCCAATCTTGTTGGCCGACATCTCCAGGCTCGCGCCCCAGTCGAAGGCCTCCTTGCGCCGCTGGGCCACCTTCTCGACCTGCTCGCTGATCTTTGCCATCGCCACGCCGACGAGCGCCATCGGGGCCACGAGGCCGGCGAGCTGCTGGCCGAACTGCTGGCCGAAGTTCTTCACCTTCTTCTCCACGCCCTCGATGACCTTGGACGCCTGGTCCTTGGCGGTTATGGTTAGTTCCATTTGCTGGCTCATGTGGTCTTGGGCTCTACATTTGACAGGGAGTCAATCAGCGCCTCGTCGTCGGTGGTCAGCAGGTGCAGGTCGCCGCCGTCATTGATGGCGAAGGCGGTGGACAGCCAAATCGCCCTCGTCTCGGGCATCTGCATGGCGTCCGGGTAGGATACGCCGTGGCTTACCAGGTTGCAGATGACGGCCAGTTCCCAGGGCATCGCCGCCGAGGGACCGCCCTGCGCCTCCTTCTTCTCGTAGAACTTGGGCCACGCGTCCTGGTTCTGGGAGTAGGCTATGAAGACACGGCACGCCTGCTCGAACCGCCGCGGGAACAGGGTCAGCATCAGCCCGAGCCATCGCTCCCGCCAGCCCAGCCGGCCGACCCCTGTCTCCGAGCAGACCTGCAGGGCGATGACGAGGTCGGGGACGGTGATCGGGACGTCCTGCCGCATCAGGGGGGAGTCGATGCCCTCGAGCCAGATGCGGTACTTGAGGCACCAGGGGTAAAGAGTGTATCCCTCGACGTTGATGCGGGAAGGGGTCAGAAATGCCCTCAGAAAGCGTTTGTCCATTTGGTAAGGGTAGGACCAGGGGTCTACCATCAAAAGGGCTCCTGGGGCAAGCCAGATAGCAAAAACAAGGGCCGCCATCAGGCGACCCCTACCCTTTCGGGTAATCCCCCTATATTCAGCGGGGGATGTCAGATTCTAACCTTAGGCGATGTCCTCGTAGTCGACGCCGGTCACCGTGATACGCATGAACCCCTTGGCCTCGCCGGCCTCCTGGATGCTGGTGATGTGGCCGGAGAAGGCGATGCCGTTGCCGGTGAAGGTGAGGTTGTCGCCGATTGAGGCGGTGTAGCTCAAGGGGACGAGACCTTCCACGGTCAGGTTGGTGCGCTCGTCGTAGTAGCGGACGCAGATGACCATGCCGTCCTTGTCGACCACCTCGTCGGCGTTGGCGAAGGAGCGGGAGACCGAGTAGGACTGGACGGTCAGGCCGGTGACGGTGCCGTTGATGCCATGGATGTGGGCGGTGCCCTTGACGACAGGAGAGGCCATATAACTATGGGCAGGAAGTAAAAACCAGCCTTAGGGGGCCAGCACGGCCTTGACCTCGTAGGTGTAGGAGGTGCCGAAGGTGCGCTCGCCGCGGCCGTCCTCCAAGGACTTGAAGTCGCACGAGTACATCGATGCGTCCCCGGCGGCGGTGAAGACGGCCTTGAGGCCGGTCTCGTCCTGGAAGGCGCTCATAACCTTCTCGGACCTCTCCCGGTGGACGGAGGCGGAGTTGGCCTCGTCCGTCTCGGTGACGACCATGACCGTCAGGGTGCATCGGAAGTTGCCGAGGCCCTGCGCGATCTCGGGGATGTCGCTGACCGAGTCGACGGTGGCGACGACGATGGGCAGGGTGTTCACAGCGGCGGACACGCCGGCCACGATCTGCACGCCTGTCAGCCCCTGGTTGCCGAGGTGGGTGACCGCGGCGGACTCGACTATCTCCCTGATTGATTTGTATCCCATAAGTTGAGTTAGGTTCGCGGTTGCTGGCCCCGGTTCCAGTCGCGAATCGACTGGTTCATGATGCGCTGGTAGGGCCGCGCGGCGATCTGGTTGGAGCGGTACTCGATGACCTTCATCTTGGTCTGCATCTCGTCGCCCACGCCGTTGATGTTGCCGGTGGGGTTGCGGATGGTGATGAAGTCGGCGGGGCTCATGCCGGTGAACTTGGCCCAGAAGTTGGACGAGTAGCGGACCTCGCCCCTGCCGGCCAGGGCGTACAGGTGGCGGGGCAGGTTCTTCTGGGCGGTCATGAGGTACTGCCCGCGCAGCTTGACGGTGCCGATGGCGAGGATGACGCGGAGCCAGCCGGACTGCAGCTTGCCGACAAGGGCTTGCTGGGATGCGATGTAGCGGTCGAGCATCCTGGGCTCGGCGAAGTAGGGGTAGCGCTTGACCGAATCCTCGGGGCCGCCCTTGCGGGTGATGCGTCCTCGGTAGGCCTTGCGCTGCTCCAGGTGCCGCTGCTGGATCTCGCCCTGCTCGGTCAGGACGTAGCCTCGGTTGGCAGGCCGCTTCTCGGAGAGGTAAAGGTTGCGGGCCTTGTTCATCGCCCGCTCGGGGATGGGGTCCTGGTGGATGGCGTGCAGGACGGCGGACGCCTTGCCCCCGCGGAGGGGCTTCTCGCGCCATTCCATGAAGGCCTTTATGCCGCCGTAGGTCGGGTCGATGGCCGAGCGCAGGGTGGCGTTCAGCGGGGCGAAGACGGAGCGGATGTCCCGCTCGACCGCGATCTTGCCCTGGGCGCGCGCCTTGCTCGTGTCGCCCATGCCGCCACCATCGGGGATGGGCGGGGAGAACTTGATGAACGCCCGCGCCGCCAGCGCGGCCTCCTGCTTGAGCATCTCCCGCTCCAGCTCCTTGATGTGCTGGCGGAATCCGACCAGGTTGCGAAACAACCGCTGGCTCTTGGACAGGCCGGTGCCGATGCTGATGTCGGCCATCAGCGCTGGTCCTCGGCGCGGACGCGCAGGACCACCCACGCGGAGCCGGGCTTGAAGCCGACCTCCATTATGCGGTACCGGCGCGAGGCCTGCTCGCTGGCGACCAGTATCTTTCCGATCGCGAGCTGGGTGACAGGCTGGCCGGCGGAAAGGGCGGCGGCGCAGGGCGAGCCGTAGGCCGTGGTCCAGGCGGCGGACTCGGCGACGATGCGGACCTCGTGGCTGACGACCTCGGTGTAGCCGCCCGCGTCCAGGGACTGCGAGACCATGGGCTGGCCCATGATGACCTGCCAGGAGGGCGTCCCGCCCACAGCCGTCCAGGTCTGGACTAGGTCGCGCATGTCGCCCAGGGCTTCCTTGGCGTCGGCGATGAGCTCGCTGGTCTGCATAACTATGGCGGGGAGACAAAAAAAGGGGCTCCCGAAGGAGCCCCAGTTCCCGGTGCCGTCCTGCCGATTAGGCGGGGGCGGGGGCGGCGTCGCGGACGCGGACGAGCGAGGTCGCGCGGCCCTTGGCGGCGCCGAAGAGCAGGGTGGCGGTCAGGCGAAGGAAGCCGTCCGTGCCCTTGGACTTCAGCACCTGCACGGCGAGGCCGGAGGGGTCGACCGCGCTGTCCACCTCGCCGACGTACATGTCAGCGGAGGGGAGGGCCGAGGCGACCGCGATGGCGTCCTTGCCGCACGCGAAGGCGCGGAGGTTCTCGCTGTTGGTCGGGAGGTCGGAGAACTCGAACACGTCCATCCCGGCGACCTTGCCGAACGAGCCGGAGGTGACGAGGGAGCCCGAGGCGCCGGCCGAGGTGAAGGGCTGGACGAGGGTCGAGTCCTTGCGGAGGGCGCCGGCGTAGGCGGGGTTGAGGATCAGCGCGCGCTGGCGGGAGGCCTTGGCGGTGCTGAGGTCGGTGTTCAGGTCGATGACGTCATCGTAGCCGAAGTTGGCGGCGGTGACGGTCTTCAGCGCGGAGTAATTCGCGTTGGTGATGATGGCGCCGATCTCCTGGTGGCACTTGGCGGCGAGCTCCTCGACGGCGTTCTGGACGAAGGCCGACACGATGTACTGCTCGCCGTACTCGGCGAGGGTGATCGGGTTGAAGGCCTTGGTGCTGTGGAGGTGCTTGAGGGTGACGGTCGCGGCGACGATGTCGGCGTCCTGGGCCTCGTGGTAGCCGGTCGCGCCGAACTCGATGGCGGGGTCGCCGCCGATGAGGGACACCTGCACGGACTTGCCGCGGGTGAACTGGCCGGTGAGGTTGGTGGAGAACGCGTTGACGAGCGGGAGCTGGCCAACAAGTCCGCTGATGACCTCAGCGGCAAGTGCGGCGGGCGCCGCGGCGATGGAATTAGCCATGGATTATATTTGGATTAGGGGGTGAGTGGATAGGGTGAAAGTCAGCGAACCGCGGAGATGACCTTGCGGTGCTTGGCGAAGAAGGCCTGGCGCTCCTTGCCGAAGGGCATGGCGAGGAACTTGGCGCGGATGGCCTCGGGGGAGTTGTCGTCGGCGACGGCGGCCGGCACCTCGACAGGGTCGACGCCGACGGACGCGGCGATCGCGGCGGCCTGCTCGGACGAGCTGATGGCCTTGGACTCCAGGGCGGCGACCTTCTCGGTCAGCTCGGCGACGGCCTTGGTGGAGATCTCGAGGGCGGCGGTCAGCTCGGCGACCTTGGTGTCGCGGGCGGCGAGCTCGGCCTTGTGGGACTCGGCGGCCTCGACGGCCTTGGCGGCGATCTCGTCGCGGGTGGCGACGGCCTCGGTGAGGCTGGCCTGGACGGCGGCGAGGGTTTCCTCGATGGTGTTGTGCTCCATAAAAGTGGGGGCTGAGTAAAAAGCGGACTCGCGGTCAAGGCGCTCGGTGTCGCGCTGCGCCCACTTGGCGGCGTCCATCTTGTCGCCGGATGTCGAGCCGCCCCAGAGCAGCCAGGCGACCGCGCCAGCGCCGGGGAAGTCCTCGTTGTCGGGGTCGTTCTTGGGAGCGCTCATGTCGCCCTGGTGGCGCTCGAACCACGGCCCCATCCTGCGGACCTTGTCCTCGGACACCGAGCCGCCCGCCATGTCGCGGGCCTCGCGGATCGTCTGGTCGGTGACGCCGTCGCCGCTCTTGCCCTCCTCGTGATAGCGCAGCCCGCGGGCCGCGTTGTCCTGGATGAACTGCGGGACGTCGACAGGCATCAGGCGTTGAGCGTGCGGATGAGCTCGTTGAGCGAGCCGACCAGCCCGGTGACCATCCCCTTGCGGGCGGCGACCTTGCCGGAGAAGACCTGCCCCTCCATGTCCTCGTCCTTCACCAGCTTGCGCTTGCCGCGGACGGCGGCCTTGAAGTCGGCATGGATGGCGTTCACCTGCTCCTGCAGGTCGGCCTTCTGCTCGTCGCTGAGGCTGGTGCCCTCGATGCCGGCGCCCTTGAGCTTGCCGGCCTTGACGACCTGCATCGCGATGCCAGCCTGGCGGAAGGCCTCGGAGAAGTCGGGGATGGCCATGTACACGCCGACGCTGCCTACCGTGGCCGAGGGCGTGGCGACGAAGCGGTCGGCGGCGCTGCCGATCCAGTAGGCGGCGGACGCGGCCTCGGTGTCGGTGAAGGCAACCGTGGGCTTGCTGTAGCGGGACAGGCGGGAGGCGACCTCCTCGACCCCGGTGACCGTGCCGCCGGGTGAAGAGATGTCGACGACGATGACCTCGACCTCGTCATCGTTCTCCATGTCCTCGAGGTCCCTGTCGAACTCGTCCAGGTCGACGGCCCCGGTCATCTTGTCGATGGGCAGGAGGCTCTTGCCGATGACGCCCCGCAGGGGGACGATGCCAACCTTGCCGGCCTTGTATGCCTTGGGCTTCTCGCCGAAGAACTGCGCGATCATGTCGCCCAGGCTGGCGGCCTTGGCTGCGTCGGCGTGCTGGCGCGCGCGGACAGGGTCGATGAGCAGGGCCTCGCGGCCAGAGAGGGCGTTGGTAAGGAATCGCATGATTAAGGGTTGGGTTCGGCGGGAGGCTCGGCCAGGTCCATGTTCTCGGCGACAGGCGGGGGAGTCTGCTCCTTTGCCTGACCCTGCTGGAGCCAGTTGAAGCCTGGCTTGTAAAGCATCCAGGCGGGAATCTTGGCCTGCTTGGCGAGGTCGATGATGAAGGCCATGTCGGCCGCGCGCTTCTGCATCTCCTCGCGGAAGTCCATCCCGCGCTGGCTGTACAGCTCGGACATGGACATCAGGCCCATCTCGACATCGGCGCGGTCGTTCGCGGCCTCGCGGCCGGCGTCGACGGTGACGCGCTTGGGGGTCGTCCAGCTGACCTTGTTCCAGGAAGGGTCGTCGGGCAGGTCGCCGCGCTCGATGGCGTCGGAGATGGCCCAGCCCCAGGTGCCGACGCACATGCGCTCGATGAGCACGGTCTGGTGGCGGGAGAAGGTGCGGTCGGCCTTGGCCGTGACCAGGCGGATCCCGGCGGAGCCGCCCTTGGTGGGGTCGGTCGTGAACTCGTACGGCAGGATGCCGCGGGCGATGTCGGACTGGATCGCGGTCAGGAAGCCGGAGAAGGTCGGGCTCGGGCGGTTCGACTGGACGGAGGTCAGCGACTCGCCGGGATTAAGGGCGAGGAACTTGCCGCCCATCCCCACGCCGAGGGCGTAGGCCGCTTGGTCGTTGGACGCGAGCTCGCTGGCAAGGTCGGCGCCGAACTCGCCGCCGGCACGGTTCAGGACGCGGGTGATCTCGGCCGAGTCCTTGACCGCGGTCTTCTCGAGCGCGAGAATCTCCATCTCGTCCTGGATGTCGTTCCAGGAATGCTGGAGCATGGGCACGCCGCGGGCGCCGCTCGCGTGCTCGGCGTCATGGACGTGCATGACGGACGAGGCGGGCAGGATGCGCCAACCGCGGGGGCTGCGGTCGTAGACGCAGTAGCCGACAACCGCGCCGACGGAGTTGAACTGGATGCCGTCGACCATACCCTCGGGACGCTCGTCAGGGTTGACAGGGTCGCCGACCATGTGGGCCTCGAGCAGCTGCACGCGGGCGCGGCCCTGGGCGTCCCTGACCTTGACCAGGAAGAAGTCGCCGTCTCGGGACCAGGCGCGCTCCGCGATGCGCTGGGCCTCCCAGAACGAGAAGCGGTTGGTCACCTCGCAGCGGCGGGACCAGTCGGCGAAGTACTCCTCGTAGCGGCGCGCCACCTCGGGGTCGCTCGCGTGCGACTGGGGCTTGATGCCGTCGCCCACCGTGTAGGTAACCAGGTCGCCGAGTATCTGGCGGACCAGCCCGGAGTTGCGCTCGCCCCAGCGCATCTTGCTGACCATCTCCTTGCGGGTCGCCGACGACATGTCGTCGCGCATGTCCCTGGGGGGAGGTACCCACAGGTAGGAGCGGCGCGACGTGATCCCGGTCGACAGGAAGTCGGACGTG
>ERZ869921.1367-NODE-1367-length-10462-cov-30.885173_pt1 | contig 10462 bp, 13 predicted proteins | sample MGYA00579310_ERZ869921 | MGnify/ENA primary metagenome ERZ869921 (study PRJEB32216, sample SAMN09231816) | wastewater metagenome | place: USA: Maryland | collected 2016-06-21 | study: EMG produced TPA metagenomics assembly of the PRJNA472060 data set (Reclaimed...
GTCGGGGTGACGAGCGTTACCGGAGCGACGGCGATCGGCACTGTTTACAATACGCAATTCAAACTTCAGGATTATATCCCGGGCGATTACAACCAGATGCAACGGTTCGCCGAAGTAAATAAAGCCGCGAGCGGGAAGACGACGCTCGTAACTTTCGGCACCGACGAAATATTTGAGATGTCTTTCAAATGGCTTACCGATATCAGCCAGCCGTCGGGGGGGCCAATTAGGAATGGTACGGTCGCCTCGTTCGCCGCGCTAATGGAACATATGACGCTTAAAAAGGCGTTCGAGTTCTATCCAGACGAGAACGATTCGACTACTTATTATAAGTTAGTTCTAGACGCTACAGCCGAGAGCGGTAACGGAACCGGGTTTAAGATTAGTCCGAAGTACGGAGCAAACCTCGTTGGTTACTATGATACCGGCGTAATGAAAATGAGAGTGGTTCCATGAGTGTAACGAACGGCCAGTTAGCGAATCAGACAACTTTTAATAATGCGTTTGTTTCCAGGACCGCAGCGCAGTCGATCGCTGGTGGAAAGATCTTCTCGAATTATATTGCGATTACTCGGGCGGACGTAGCGACGACGGCGACTATCACGGCGATGGCATCGGCTACTTCGTTCGTTAAACTCACCGGGTCGACGGTTACCGAAATTCAAGGGATCACGGCAGGAGTTAACGGGCAAGAACTCAGGATTTATAACGGTAGCACTGCCGCTGTATCTTTCGCGCACGAGAACGTCGGCGCATCGGCAGCGAATAGAATCGACCTACCCGAAAACCGGTCGCTTTATCTTTACCCGGATTGCAGCGCGAGCCTGATCTATGACTCTGCCCTGTCTCGGTGGGTTCTTTCCTCGGCTGGTCCGGTCCTTAGCGACACGACATTTCAGCGCAAGTTTAAACTGGTCTCGGCGACGGATAACGCTACAGGTGCGGCGGTAACTCTTACGGCGGCGACTACTCCGCTTGTAAGTCTCACGAACGCGAGCCTTGTTTCGATTGCCGGACTCCCTGCGGGTGAAGCGGGTCAGGTCGCGTACCTTATAAATAACACCGGGGTAAACGTAAACATTCTCGATGAGGACGCCGGGGCTACCGCTGCGAATCGAATCCGGACTGGAACCGCCGCGACGGTAACGGTTCAGGATCACGGGACGATTATCCTAATCTATGACTCGTCCGCTTCTCGATGGAACATGATCGGTGGTGGCGGAGGATCCGGAAGTTCGCGGCACGTCGCTACGTTCACCGGTACGTCGATTACTCCAAACGCTTTATCCTACGATCAAACCTGGACTTATAACGCCGGGTCTTCCCAAACGTTTAGCACGACTGGATTCGGAACTATTTCGAGCTTGCTTAGCGGGATGAGAATTACCATCGCAGGGTCTAGCGACACGAACACTTTGACTATTAATGATTCCGATATCTCCGATGGTAGGATCATGAACGGGAATGCCGTTCTCGGTAGGGGTCAATCGATTATGTTTGAATACAATTCCACCGTTGCGAGACTTATTGAGATTTCGAGGAACTTCTAATATGAAAAAGCCTTTCTTCCCTAAAAAGTTTCTCCTTGGCCTGGCGATCGTACTGGCTCTCGATCCTTCCTACGGAGCGTCCCTCCGGAACATCGCGGCCGACACTACGGACGGGATCTACTCGACGCGGAACTTCGCGAAGAACCCGAGCTTCGAAGGCCCGAGTTCGGCGAGCACCGTATCTCAGTGGACGGCTTCGGCAGGCACTCTGACGACCACGACGACTGCGGCCAACATCGACCCATCGGCCGGCTTGAAAGCCGGTTCATGGGCGGCGACTGGCGGCGCGGGTCGGACGCTCGACTCGTCCTCGATCACGATCACTGCGGCTGACGGCCTGAACGGCCAGAACGGCGTGGTTTCATGTAAGTTCAAGGCCGCTTCGGGTACGGCCACTCACACTCTTACCGTGTATGACGGATCCACTAACATCGTCACCCCGACGACGATCACTTCGAGCACGACCGGATTCGCACGCACTTCGGTTAACTTTATCTTCCCGGCGTCGGGAACCGTGAAGCTCCGGATCTCTTCGGTCTCGGCTTCGGAGCCGACCCTGTATATCGACTCGTGCTTCTTCGGTTTGGCTGAGGGGTTTAACCTCGGAAGCGTGAGTCAGGCGACACTGGTCGGGACCGTTACCGTCACTGGATGCGCGAGCCAGTGGACTACTACCTCCGCCACTTTCGCAGATCTCGGAACTCAGACGGGTTGCACTTATACCACGACGGGTTCAATTACTGCGCCAGGGACTAACTTAGCTGGTTTCCAGGTGCCCGTATCTACGGGAGAATACTTCCTCGTGTATGACGGGCAGTGGGGCACGTTTAATACCGGGACTCAGGCGTGTACGCTCAGAGTTTCGGATGGAACTACGGCGTGGAGAGAAAACCCGACCGTCGACCAGACGTTGGTCGGCGTTCGCGTCCTTCCGTCTACTTTCACTTCCTCAAATGGATACACCTCTTCGCAAGGAACTATGACCCTGCGGATTCAGGGAAAGATTTCCACCGCAAACAATTGCGGTCTCACTGGGACTACGGCTAACCCAGGAGTTTTCAAGCTCTACCGATTCCCGACCTCCGCCGAGACCGCGTATCGGCCGGATATCGTCGCATGGAAAGGTAAGGCGAGTTTCGCGACTAACGTAGCTGGGTTTGTTGCGAGCACCACTTCTTCGACGGTGGTTAACCTAAACAACGCGGCCTTCGGGACTGTCAGTTACGGAACGAATGCGTCGGCGCCGACCGTGGCGAATGATCTCGCGGTGAAGTTCAACAATATCCCGGCCGGATCTTACACCGCATACATTCAGGCTCCCATGACGGCTTACGGGACCGGAGTTTCGTCGTCTAACTGCGAATGGAGCCTTTACGACGGAACGAATCGCGTAGGCTTAACTCAGGTACAGCTTGTAAGCGTCGTTGGACTGACAAACCGAAATACAATCGGCGCCATGCAGGGTGAGGTAACATACACATCACTTCAGTCGTCCAAGGAGTGGTCCCTCCAAGTGCGCAAAATCTCCACCTCGGGGACGAGCGATTGTCGCGTTGAATACAACGACACGGGCGGATCGATCGAGATCGGCCTAATTCCTCGGACTCAAAACATCCCCGCCCCAATCCTCGTCGGCTCCGTGACTTCGAACTCTTCGGGTGCGGAGCGGGTGGAGAGGGCGAATCTCAATTGCGACGCTAGCTCCGCGATCACCGCTCAATCGGGAACTTGGGTTTCCTCTATCGGTAACGCTTCTGCCGGAGCGTGCGCAGTCACTCTAGTGACCGGCATGTTTTCGGCGACGCCTAGCTGCGTCGCTTCTTCTTCCACGAGTTCCGGAGGCGATCCGTTAATTCTCGGGGTGACAGCCTCTTCCGCAACCGCCGTATCCGTGGATTGCTCGGATAACACTGGAGCCGACTGCTCTGCATACGACTTCGAAATTCACTGCATGGGTCCTCGCTGATGAGCGGCGATTCAACCCTTAACCTCGCGCTCGCGATCATCCTCTTAGTCTTGAACAGGCTATGGGGAAACGCGAACACTAAGAAGAACGCCGCCGACGTGAAGATCGCGACTTCTAGCGCAAGCCAGGTCGAGAGATTGGAAACGAGAGTCATGGGCCTTCAGCGCGACATGGCCGTCGTGAACGAGAAGCTTTCAAAAGTACTGCCGCCAGATGATCGCGGACCGTCTTAAAACCAGGAGAATCAAATGGAATACCTGAAGCTGCACTACATGGAAATCTGGGCTATCGCCGCAACTCTTCTGTTCATGCTGTCCGAGATGCTCGGATGGTCTGCGAAGTTCAAGTCCTCCGCCGTCGGCGAGTTCTTCTGGAACCTGATTAAGAAGGGCGCAGGCAAAGAGGAAAAAGCTCCGGAAGTAAAATGATCTGGAAGATCATCCAGGTCCTATTCTTCATTACAAAGATTGTCGTGGAGCAATACCGAAAAGATCCAACCAAGTTCAAGGCTGAACTCGGCGGAGCTATGACTTCGGTAAAAAACGCCCGGACGGAAGAGGAGATGAAACGTGCGGCTCAGGCTGTTCAAGATGCTCTTTTTCGTTAGCACCGTGGCCAACCTCCTCGGATGCTCGACGACGCGGGTCCAGGAGCGCAAGCGTGAGCGCATAGAAGTTTGCGTTCCGGACCCGCGGAATGATTCCCTTCAGTGCGCGCTCCCAGATCGAACGTCGCAGACGAGACCGTTTCAGACTTTACCTATCGGGAAATACATCTGCTTCCCGGTCGATCCGATCACTCGAATCTTGGGGGATGAATGAGAAACGTGAATACTATTTCTTCGATGATCGAATACGCGATGTCATTCCTTGGAGTTCCCTATAAGTGGGGCGGGGCTAATCCGGTAGAGGGGGTTGACTGCGGAGGTTTTTTGCAATGCGTCCTTGCTTCCGTTTGGCTAGATCCACCCGGAGACCAAACCGCGCAAGCGTTGCATGATCACTTTGAAAACAACTCGCTTAAAATTAAGGGCGCCGGAGCTATCGTTTTTTACGGTAAATCAAGCAAGCAAATTACCCACGTCGCCTTGATGATAAACGATAGTCAAATAATTGAGGCGGGTGGAGGTGGATCTAAAACCCTGACCCGTGAGGATGCCGCCAAACAATCGGCATATGTCCGCATTAGACCGTTTGGGCAGCGGAATGACATTGTCGCGGTGCTTATGCCGTCCTACCCTTAAGACATGCTTCAGACGACGGACCTCCTCAGAGTAGCGGCGGAAAAAACGGCGATTACTCCGAACCTCGTTTTGGAGATCGACGGCTGGGACCAAACCTATTCGATCGCTCCGATTCTTACTCCGGTGCGAATTGGCGATCCGGGTCTCGAAATTGGAGACTTATGGGAGATCGGCGGCTCCAGGGCAGAAGCTACGAATAGCGCGTTCATTGACCTGTCTGGAAGCACGACGTCTATCGGGCAACAACTTAATCAGGACAAAGGCGGGGCGAGCTCGGTCAGTTCGGTACAGATTTCTTTAGTAGATCCGGACGGCGAGATGACCCGGCTCGTAAGTCCAGGCTATGACCTAACGGAAATCCTAGGCCGGAAGGCGTGGGTATATATTGGACTAGCCGACGGGGATCTTCAGTTCCCTAGAGACTACCCGGTTTTATTTTCGGGAATTATCGACGACGTCGCGACGGACGCTAAGGTTACGATTACCGTTAGCCATCCGGAGCAGAAAAAGCGCAAAGATATTTTCGACGTCGTCGAAGTGAATCTCGCGCAGAATCTAAGTAACGTCGCTACGACGATTTATGTCGATTCGGTGGATAATCTTTTCGAAGAGGTTTCGGGAACGCTATTAACCTACGTTAGAATTAACGACGAGATTATCCGATATGCGGCGATCGACTCGGGAACTAATAGCCTTACGGGTTGTACTCGGGCCCAATTCGGGACGTTCGCCGCGTCTCACCAAGCCGAAGACACGGCCTCGAGCTTCTATCGGCTTATGGGAGACGCGATTTCTCTCTCGCTGAAACTCATGCTTTCGAGCGACGTGGAATATTTCGCCGTATCTTTCGCCCTCGCCTCATTCGATGGCGCGCTGGACGCTAACCCGAATAGCGCGTTTTTTTCTGAAGTCGATCTAGTGACAAAATACGGCATCTCGGTCGGCGACTTCATGACGACAACTTTGGCTACGAACGGCGCGAATAACGCGACGCTATCGGTCATTTCTGCAATCGTCGTAGACGAGTCCGGGACGACGGTTACAGTGACAGGGCCGACTTATGTCACCGAATCGAATAGCGGGGCGGTAGCGTCGTTTAAATCGCAATATAACGTGCTTCCCGACGGGCTAGGGTTGGGCGCCGACGAGGTCGATATCGAGGAGTTCCTTCGAATCGAAACCATTTATAACGCACAGTTTCACGATTACGACTTTTACCTAACCGATACGGTGAACGGGAAAGAATTCATCGACCAAGAAATCCTTTACCCGTCGAACCTGTATTCCATCCCGCGTCGCGGGAAAGTTTCCCTCGGGGTCGTAAGTCCGCCGCTCGCGCAATCGACGCTCCAAGTTTTAAACGCCGATACGATTATCAATCCGAACAAGATTAAGATCCGCCGGAACATTAATAAATATCTCTATAACCAAGTCGTCGTTCGATACGACTTCGACGCCGTGGAAACCGACACTCCGCTCGCCGGGTATATTCGGCGAGACGAAGACTCGATCACGCGCTTTAGTCAGATTAAAAAGAATTACAAGATCACGGCGAAAGGCCTTCGTAGGTCGAGCGGAACGGATACGATCCTCGACATTACTTCCCGACGACTACTCGATCGATACGCCGGAGCGGCGGAGTTTATTCAATGCGAAGTCGCTTACCGCGTCGGCTTCATAATCGACGTCGGTGACGTTGTTCTATTCGGCGACGAAGACATTCCACTGTCCGATACGGTGAACGGAGCGCGTGGGTTCACGCCTAGGCTCTGCGAAGTCGTTGACCGAAAACTGGATATTAAATCGGCCAGATGTTCGCTTACGGTCGTCGATACGGCGTACCTCCTTACCGGAAGGTATGGGATCGTTTCTCCATCGTCGGTTATCGACACCGCTCCAACGGATAGTCTGATTCCGATCGCCTCGTCCTATAGCTACCAAAAGGAAGAATGGGAAAAGTGGAGCGACTTCATTGGTGAAGACCTAACCATTCACTCAAACGACTGGGCGTCTTCCTACGATACGAAACTGTTAGCCGTGAACACGAATAACACTCTGATTATCGAAACTCTTCCGGTTACACCTACGGCGGGATGGGTCGTCGATATTCAGGGGTATCCACAAAACACTACTCCGACGGATAACTTTAAGTTCAAAAACATATTCGTATTTTTTAACCCTAGACTCGACGTCGTCACCGGGGTTTCCGGGACTGAGTTTACCGTAAGCGCACCGGACGCGGCGAAGCTTACCGTCGGGGCTACAATAATCGTTCACACCCCCGATTACGCCACCTCGTCTTCAGAAGTCCGCGTTACCGAAATTAACGGAACGACGGTTATCGTAGATACTGATCTAGGCTTTACTCCTTCTTCCGTTCATGACGTTGATCTAATCGGCTTCATTGACGGTGGTTCACCCTATAGGTACATTTAATCTATGAGCGACTTAGCCAGGCTTCGCCAAAACATCCAAGTTGAAGAGACGCGCTATGGGGCCGGGGTTTCTGAATTCACGCTTCAGAAAGTCGGAGGCGCGATTAACTTTATCAACGACCGCCAGGTCATGCAGTTCCATTTCGGAATCGCAATCGCGACGGTGAACCTGAATACTCCGACGTATAGTTTTCTGACCACGCCATTCGTTAACTTTGGCGGTCCGGAAACGTTCCCATACGACTCCGAAATTATCGGCGTATCGGTTTATCACAAAACCCCTGGAAGTTCTGGAACGAGCGAAATCGACATCGAGTGGGCCGCTGCGAACTCCGGCACCTTCGCTAGTATTTTTTCGACCACCCCGAAGGTCGCGTCTACCGCTTCCGGAGAAGACTACTTCGACACTCTGGCAAACTCGACGACTCCGACCGGATGTACGCTTCCGGTTTTATCTAAAACAGAATTCGACGCCGGGGATAAGCTCCGCTGTACGATCGAATCCGTAATGGCTGGAAATCCGAACGGGTTTCTCGTCACCATTTATTTTAAACCGAGGTAAGTCATGGGCGTAGGCATAGCTGGAAATAACGTAACTTATTCGATTTACTCCACGAAAAATCAAAGCAGCGTAAGCGGCGGTGGAACTGTTGCGCTTTTTACCATGCCAGCGAATAGCTACGCGGAAATGCAAATTTACAGTAATACCGGAGCTGGAAAAATCGAAGCGAGTGATACGCTTTTACAAATCGTGGCGAGTACCGGGACCGGAAGATATTTAATCGCAACTAACGGCGGGTGTACCGTTCAATCCGTCGGCGTCGTGACGGTCGGATACTCGGTCGTCGTCTACCATAATTCCTAAAGGTACTCGGTTCGTCCGACTTTAGTTATCGGCGTGGAAAGATAAGAAGCGTCCATTTAGGTTTTCGAACGTCCACCCCATTCCTTCAAGGTGACTTTTTACTTGTGGGTGCATTTCGAAAAACCGGCTCCATCCCATTTGATGGGAGACGATGTGGTCCGCTCTGCATAAAGGGATTAAATTATGCATAAACATCTTTCCTCCGGCTCCGACACTCTTAACGTGCGCCACGTCCGACGGAACCGAACCGCAAGCAAGGCACGGGGTCTCGCGAAGGCGCTTTAGGTCTTTCCCGGTCGCGCGCTTCACTTCCAGTCGTCGCGCGCCCACTTCGCGAACCAAGGACATTCGTTTAAATAGTGATGGGTAAAAATACTCTTCGGAGTATAACCGCGCTTTTTCCATCGATCGGACCAAAACGCGATGACTCCGGCGCATAAAGGGAACTGGCGCATCACGGGGAACGTTAGCCACTTTAGGAGATGCCCAGACGTATCCCCTTCCTTAGTGAAAACGAGGTGGAACAAAAGCGATGCGACGTATTGAATCTGCGAGATTAGGCCGACGTGAAAACCCCCGCTCGCTCGGAGGAAAGAACGGACGAATAGGAATCGGTAAAAGTTATTTCGGTCATTGAGCTCGCCCTTACGTCCGTAAATCCCATCGTTCATCGCGAGGAGATTACAAACCCGAGTCGCGAAACCAGGGCTCATGAACGCCGCGCCCATGACGTCGTCGTGGCTCGCCATTCCCTTAATACTCCACCCTCCGGGGAAGGTGACGATTAAGCCGGGTTCCGATTCACACCCGGCGAGGAACTTAAGATAACTCACCCGGACTTCGGTGCTCCCGTCGGCTTCCAGGCTTTCTAGGAGTCGCGTGGCGTAGGCGGTATATATGCTAGGGTTCGCGTGCATCGGAACCAGGGGGAGATTGTGCGGCTCGCTCCACGCGTTCGATGCTTTAAGTTCTTGAAACATGCCCATGATGAATCTCCTAGGCGGTGGCGCCTACTGGAATAATTCAACGACCGGGCCTAATATCCAAGCTCGAATTAATCGGAGTATCTCATCCATGTAAACGATGCCGAAAAACCAGACGAGGATTAAGACGATCCAGTAGGCTAGGCGCTTCATGATAAACCCGGCTCATAATGTTTAGAACAAGTTCGGCGATAGCCTGTCGGCGTAGGAAATCCGCAAGTCGTCCGGAGTTCGCAGCCGTCTACGTCACAGGCTTCTTCGAGTCGGTTTACGGACTTGCAAGATGGGCATCCGTTCACGGTATCAGTTTCGTCAAACGGGTTTGCGGCTGACAGAGCCATATGCTCTGGACCGCACCAGTCGCATTCGTCGCATCTCAACTTTCTCACTTCCCGCTCTCCCGATACTCGCGGTGAACTTTTAGTTGAAGTACTCGTGATTTCTTAGTCGTCTTCATTCGCCGCTCCCTGAATTTAAAATCTCGTAAGCGATATCGCTGCCGTCTGGGCATTGGCTATCTCTTGAAACCTGAGCACACCGCTCCCGCTCGGCCTTCACGGCTTCGGCGACCGCTTCCGCTTCGTAAGCCAGCATCTTCTCCGCGCTCGTAGCTTCTCGGATGCCCTTCTCTCGACCAGACTTTAGACCGGCGAGGAAACCGCTCACGTACAGAGGATGATCTCCGCCTTCACTGGACGCCATGAAGCGCATACATGCGTTTCTCGCTTCCCGCAGATCCGCCTCATCCCCCGCTTCGCCCATAATTTTCTCAACCGCTCCGGGGGCGATATATAGCTCGTCGTCTCCGATTGGCTCACGCATTCCATCGAGGAGTGTCGCTTGAACTTGCGCAGCCTCCCCCGCTTCGGCCTCGGTTCGGGGTGCCTTCATCTTTTGAATCCAGTCGGAACAGGCCGGACAGATCCACGACTTCTGTCCGTAAAAAGGTTCGGTGCTATCGCATAATGCGCACTTGATTCGGTCCTCTGGTTTCGCTTGGTTCGGCTTGCTTGGTGGGGTCATTCGGACTCCGCAAATTTAAGTAAGGCCTTCGCTAACCACCTGGCCTGTTGTTTCGAAAGGTGCGGCGAAACTCCATGAAGCTCGCCCATGTGTTCGAAGGCGTCCACGCCGTCCTTGTTCTTGGCGAACACCCAAACCCGGTCGTAACAAGCGGCCGAAGACTTTTGTACGGTGACCGTGTTGCCGTACGTGTCCTTGAATTCAGTATAGATTGCGAAACCCCGCGCTGTTCTTTTCATTTCGATTCCCCCTCGCACGCCTTGAGCGCCTCACGGGCCATAGACCAAACCCCCGGTTGATGTCGCTCGTAGAATTCGTCTTTTCCGCAGCGGTCCTTGTGGTCCTTCAGGTTCACGAGTGCCGTGAGCGAAAGCCGCATCGTCTCTATCCGCTCGAT
>ERZ869921.1368-NODE-1368-length-10449-cov-3.384068_pt1 | contig 10449 bp, 16 predicted proteins | sample MGYA00579310_ERZ869921 | MGnify/ENA primary metagenome ERZ869921 (study PRJEB32216, sample SAMN09231816) | wastewater metagenome | place: USA: Maryland | collected 2016-06-21 | study: EMG produced TPA metagenomics assembly of the PRJNA472060 data set (Reclaimed...
ATGATTTCTTATTGGCTCTACTTTGCCAGCGAATTTTGCTTTTTTCTCTTTCATTTAAGATTTAATTATATTGACAAATAAGTACATCAGATAACACTATGTGCAATGCTAAGAAGGTTATTGGATGTAGCTAAGTATATGAGCAATCACATCTACTGTCCATCCGTTCCCTATCATTTTGTATCGTTGGCTATCAGAAGCTATTTTCGTATATCCATCTTTTACAGTCTGCAATCTTTCACATTCTAAAGGAGTTAAACGCCTTATTTTTCTTTCGTGTTTTATGGCGTGTGTTCCGCAACTCATTTGGGCCATTAATGCAGGGCTTATTCCGTTTGTGTCATAAATCCTATCTTGTTGGTATGGTTGTTTACCACCGCTTTTTGTTGATGTATTTAATTGCATTATTTTTCCATCATTTCGTGGTTCTAAAAATTCTACTAATTGCCCACAACTTTCGTCAGTTCTAGCCCTCGCACATAATGTGCCTGTTTTGTCTCCTTTATCCCTAAATCCTTCGTCTTTTCTAAAATCCAAAGCCCTTACTTCTATTGCATTTGTGTTTCCAGTATCACCTTTTTCACTTTTCGACATAGATTCAATTCTTTGTTGGCTCAAATAATACTTTTCGGAAACGTCATTTTCAAGTATATCTTTTAATAAAATACCCTTGTCTTTTGGTTGCTTAATTATACTCTCCAAATCGCCAAATAAGCCCATAGGCTTCATGCCTATATTTGTCCAGTATAACCTTCTGCGATTTTGGGCAGATACTAAAGCAGAGTTAATTTCAATTGGATTTACACCTATTGCCTTGCTTAATATTCTTTCCCACTTTTCGCCCATTATCACGTTTTCCAGTAAAAAGTATTTTGGCTTTACTTCATTCAGCAATCGCATGTATTCCCAAAATAAATAGCTTTGACCTTCAAATTCGTAACCTTCGGCTTTTAGTTCTAAATAGTGTTCTAGTGTCAATATTTCGGTTTCGCATTTCGTACTCATTCCTTTCCTTTTGCCAGCAAAGGAAAAACTTTGGCATGGGCTTCCGCCTATCAATAAGTCTATTTTTGGAAGCATATATCCATCTACTTGCGTAACGCTACCTAGTTGTTTTGTGTTTGAGTAGTTGTCCATTGTTACTGAAATAGCTGGTTTGTCTATCTCACTAGCAAAGTAATTTTCAACAATAAACCCACATCTTTCCAATGCTTGTTGTCCACAACTCATACCATCGAACAAAGAAAGCACAGCACCTAACACAAGCTTTGAATTTATTTGGGCTTCACACATATCAGATACATTTTCCATTATTTATCCTCTAACCCACGAATAACTAAATAAACGAAAGAATAGATTATTGATAAGATGCCACAAAAAAACAATACTTTCAAATGTCCTGTACTTGAAACATTAAAGCATATAATTAACCCTAAGCCAATAATGAATAATTTGTCAATGATTTTCATGTTGATTAAATTAAAATACATTCGCCTAACACAGTACTTATAAAACTGTGGGCGTTGTTGGTTGTTGTTTCTGTATTGCGCTCCACTCGCATTTTTGTTTCGGGCTATTTGGTATCGCTACTTTACTTGCCTTACATTACGTCCCATCGGGGGATAAATACGCCTTTTAAATCCCGAAAAAGCGTGAATATTTAGCGTTATAAGAAATATTTACGCAAGACCAAAAGGCTTATCATTATCAAATCTTTCTTTGTAGATTTTCATCTTAGCTTCAAAAGTTTCAAATGAGATAGAATTTATCCCATAATCCAACGTGTCTATAATGAAATCATCGTCAGTATCAGAATAAGAGAATCCGTATACTTTGTTCATTTCTCTATCAAATTCCTGTCCCGCTTCAAAATTCTGCCTAGCAGACTTCTTGCGCATGTTGAATAATTTCTCTAGTTCTGTAGACATAATACTTCTTATAACGTTGTATTTTCGCACTTAATGGCATTCTGGCTGTGGTTTCTTTACTCGCATCTATTCGGGCTACTACGGTCGATACTCACGGCTTCGTCAATCCATTAAGTTCGTAAATAGTCTTCGTTAGCGGAAACCTTAAACGATAGCAAGCATTGCATCAATACCGTACACTTGTTTAGTAGCTAATTTGGTATCATCTTCATGCGATTTTAGTCTCAATGAATAAGAATCACCATGACATTTTACTATTTCATTACCAGAATTTAAATAGCAAAACCCAGCCGAAATAGGTTTCAAATGAGCAAACACTGAATGTTCAATTGCCATTGGAAAGAAAATAAATTGATTGTATTGTTCAATTCTTACGTATTTATGCTTCTGATCCATAAAAAGAAAGGTGTTCCGCTAACACAATGTTCCCACGTTCAATAATTTCTCCAGTATATATTTTGATTGTCCCTTGTTTGATGTCAACTTTTAAACCATTTGAAAAATCAACGGAATAAGGATTCGACTCAACTTCCCAACCTCTGAATTTTGCAACAAAATAAGGCTTATCGCTTCCGTACCCATTTACAAACTTTATAACATCATATTTCTTTCCTTGCAACCTAGAAAGAATCCATTTTGAAGGCTCTCTATATTCGGTTGTTTTTTCGCCTGTTACCATTACATCAAATGGCATTTTTGAAAGTGATAGATGCAAAATACGGCAGCCACTAACACCATGCTCAAGTAAATGTGGCGGTTGTTGGTCATTTTTAGTTGTACTCATTTTAGGTTCATTTTATCGGTGGATACTGAATGCATTGATGCCACTTGCGCTAGTTCTTCAGTACCATCTACACTTCCACCTGGCGAATCAACTACCACTACCAACACAATGGCCGAAATATTAGGATCGGCATTGGCTTGATTGATCCATGCAGCTACTTCTTTGGTAGCCATCATGCCATCCATTGCCATCATTATTCCTGCTTTACCTTTCATTGTTTTGTGTTTTGTATGTTGACTTAAAGCAATGAAGGTTTTTTCTTTCCCATGCCATACTCTGTAATTCCCATTTTCAAATTCAATCCAAATTTTATCACGGTCTTTTACATCTTTTTGTGTCCGTTTCGGGCATTCTGGTATCGGTTCTTTGTTCGCCTTACATTCCGTTCCAGCGGTGGATAATTACGTCTTTTAAATCCCGAAAAAGCGTGAATATTTAGCGTTATGCGATATGGTATAAAGTCCAACCATATCGCATAGTTTACTGGTTAATCTTCGCTATTTTCGAAGTCAGACCAATCAAAATCCCATTTATCAATTTGACCGTTTTCGTCAATATCCATGATAATGTAGTCACCATATCCACGCTCTTTTGGGGCTAATGTTTCTGGCACATATCCATCTTCTTTTGATACAACAATATTACCTTCTTCGTCCAGTAGTTCATACCCACAGCAATCGACAACTTTGTAATGTACTTCGGCTTTTACACCTTGTTTCCAGTTTAGTATTTTACCTGTTTCAATGTCAATATGTGGCGACCATAGCCCGCCATTTTTGCAAGGGATATTTTCCCCATTCTCTGTGTCATTTACGCCATTTATCTCGCTATCTTCCCAGTAACGAACGCCAGCTTTTACAATTAGAGTTTTGATTTTAACTTTCATTTTACTTATTGTTTAAATTATTTACTGAATAAAAACCCACAATCGCATAACACTATGTTTCAGATATGGGCGATACTTTACTGGTAATTTGAACGTTACTGAATGCCCACATCAGAAACATTTACGTTATGCGATACCTTGCAAAAGTTCTTGGTACTTCTTTTGCATTTCCGTTTTGAGTCTAGCAAAAAACACCTCGTATTCTTCGCTTGTGGCGAACTTTTCAAAATCTTGACCAGTAACACGAATGGAAATAGTTTTAGTCTTGAAAGCGTAAAGAGTGGGGCGTTTTGCCCGTTCTCTTTTTCCTCCTCTAGTTTCTTTTTTTACTTTCATTACTGAGTTACCCATTTTGGTAATTTATTATTTTTTTCATTAGTTGTGATGTAGTAAGCTTTAGTTTCTCCAACTACTGTAAAAACGTCTCCAATATTTCCAGTAACGTATGTTTTTGGAAAAGTTCCAAAACAATAACTTTTAGTTGCTTTTACTTCTTTTGGTATTGAATAAGTTGTCATGTCTTTGCTGTTTATGTTTCTGCTTTGTTGCTGATAACATTACAAAGTTAACTATACTTTTGAATACTGCAAACAATAATCAAAAATATTTTGCAATTATTTCTAACTGACTGAAAGAAAGGCAATCGCATAACACATTGTTCAAGCTACTGGCGGACATTTCGCTTGAACCACATCCAAGGTGTGTATCTATTACGGTGTCCGTTAGGCGAAAACAAATTCAACATCCTCGGCAATTCCATACGTAAAATCACCTTCTCCAAATGGTTGACAATGACATTGTGTTCCCTCGCATCCTTTTTCTGAATATTTGAAACGTCCCTTATGATCTCTTACCATTGCCGTTTTATCATAATCAATTCCGTATCTGTGACATGATTCCCATTTGGTATTTTCAACACAAAAAGGGAATAGTTCTTGTTCAACAAAAACAGTGAACTCATAACTAACATCAGCCCAACTTGAATCAAACATTTGATCCGCTACTTTTTTAGGGCATGAATAAAAAACTTGGCATCCATTATTCCTTGAATAGAACCAACATGTAACTTCTGATTTACCCAAATAAGGTTCTGGATAAATACAGGCTTTCCCTTCAAATTTTGACAAGCAATCAGGCGATTTTATTATTTGCGCCCACAAATTGTCTTCGCCTAACACTGGCTTTGTATTTTCTGTCTTCATCTTACATTCTTTTTTTACGGTTGAAGTTGTGTTCATTGCAAAAATTAGCTTTTTGCCTTAGTTTGTTTTCTTGCTCTTTTAAGCATCATGTCTTTAATTTTTACACTTTCCCAATATCTCATTCAATCCTATTTTAATTCCTAATTAAAAGTCCATAGAAGGCACTTTGATAATAAAATAGGATGGAACGCAAAAAGCTCTATAAGGGTGCTGATTATCAATGAGTTAACCCGTTCCATATTTATCCGTTTTCATTGGTAACTTATTGATTGTTAAATAGTTCCGTATCCTATTCCGTAGCATAGAAACGTTGCACCAAATAGGATGAAATAGGATATGTAAGTATTTGTAATTCATAATGTTATGTGTGAGTATTATTAAATATAGGATAAAATGGAACGTCATAACTTGTTTATTATCAATAGTATATAAGTCGTTTTTGGTATATAATCTCGTTTATCCTATTTTTTTTGCAAAAGTGCTTTTTGGGGCCTACCGACTCTTATAGTACAATTATTTAGCATGTTTATTTTTTTGCGCTTTTTTATTGTACTATTTCTTGTTTTCGGCTTTGTACTGGTTTGGATATTTAATGATCCAATTCTTTGTATTTCGGTGTGCTTTGGAAGCAAACTTCTCGTCTCCATACAATACTTTGGCAATCTTTTTATAGCTCTCGCCACGTTTGAACATGTTAGAGGCTATTAAAACCTCCTCAGGTGCTATCTTTTCTTGTCGTACATCTTCGTACACTTCTATGGCTGAATTATAGAAGTAATCTGCTATTTCTAATGCTCGTTTTGTTACGTCTGCCGTGGCCTGTATTTCGTTCGGGAACTTGGAAAACATATTGGTAATGTCGTGTTTATAAGCTTCGTCTATCACGGCAAGGATGCCAATAAACCGTGTACCGTATTCTTTCATTTTACCGAAAATACTGGCGTGTATTTCCTGATCGATACGGTCTTCAATAGCGTTAACCTGGGCGATTCTGTTTTTAACCCACGCACGAATAATGGCGTTTGATTCTCGTGTAACAATGACCTTTTTTGGTGGCTGGTAATGATCGTCCACCTCTAATTCTTTGTAAACCAAATCAATACAAAAGTCGTGGAGTTCAAGAATTTCTTTGGGTATTCGTACGGCTGAGTCTGGGTCGGCAATTTTACCACGTGGGCCAAATCCCCCATCTGGAAGGGCGAAAAGCAAACGGAAAATAAAGCCTGTAGTATCTCGGTCTTTAGCGAATAGTTTGTATAAAATAGACCGCTGAATACCTCCGTAAATGTTCACGAATGGGCGTGGATCGGTAAATTTTACATTGCCTGATCGAATACCCGAATAGGGCGAACAGTTCCAAGAACTGAGCCAAAATTGTTCGTCTGTGCCATCTTTCCCTTTTGCCAATGCTCCAAGGCCATTTATCCACTCAATTATTTCATCGGCAAACTTGCATACTCCTTTTGGATTCGCTGGCATGACCGAACGTGTAAGGGTGGGTATATGTACATCACGAAACAGAACCGTCTTCATTCGATACTTGTATAAGTCGTGAGGTGACACTCCTTCGGTTTCTTCTTTCCAATCTTGGTCGAATTGATTTTGGATTCGGTTCAGCTGGGCGTATGGCTTACTGAATCCAAGTGTTTTTCCAGAGCTTGACATCCCCACGCTACAAGCCCAAATGCCCAAATAATTTACATCTTCGCCATTGGTAGATATAGCGTAAGCGGTGCCAATGGCAGTAGAATAAGCCGAAAGCATGGCCAAGCCAACATAGGCTCTTGGTATGTCATAATCATTAACCAGTGCATTAATGTAAGGCTGCACTTTTTCGTTGAAAGCCCAAAGTGGAAATACGTTTGAACTAATCTTTCTTGTTTCCAATTCTTTCTCCAGCTCCTTGCTGGGGAGAGTGGCGGCATTGGATTTGTTTGAAAAGAAGTCAGTAACTCTCATTTATTTTAAGTCTTAGAATTGAATCTTGATTGGCTTGCGAAAGGCTAAACCCATTGGCCAAATGCTTGGTGATTTCGGCCAGTTTGTGAATAAGCAGTCGGTTGGATGATGGTATATTTTCCAATGCACTTAGGTGGTGAAACAATGAATCAACTTTTGATTGTGCTTTGATCAGAAGTATTCGCTTGTCCATTTTGGCAATAAATACTTCTGTTTCTTCAGCTGCTTTGTTGAAACTGGCGTCTGTTCGGAAAAATGCTAGAGAGGTATTAATTATCTCAAATACATTGCACCATTCATGCGTCATTTTGCCAATCATTTCTATTTCTGGTGCATATATTTTGAGAATAGGATCGTTGTAGTAGTATTTTACCAAGCGTTCTATGTGTGCTTTAAATCCTACTATTAGGTCAGATTCTAAAATGCATCCAGCATAATATTTCAAGTTTCCAACGCTACACGAATAATTAGCTACCAAGTCCCATATCTGCATTATTTCGGTCTGAGTCATAAATGAACACACAGAAACGACATTTATTGGGGAGATTGGAAATAGATTTTCCATGGTTTCGAATATTTTTTTGTGTAGCGGATCTTTGAAATTATTCCCAGCCATGTAATTGGAAACAGTGAGAAATGCTTCTTTTTCGACCAAACAGCACGAGATAATAAGACACTCCCAATCTTGTCGAGTTTCCATCTAGCATGTGCCTGTGCAAAACCCACACGAACCGCCACAAGTAGAGATTTCAATATCCTTCTTGATTTCAGCTAAAAGAGCCTCTAGCTTATTGGCTAGCTCTTGCCTCCCTTTTTTCGCTGCCGCTTCTTTGTCTTTTTCATACTTGAAACTTTGAGCCATGCAGCTTGATATAATCGCTTTATTACTTATTGAGGTTAGCTTGTTTACTTCCTCGGTATATTTATCTAGTGCGCCCATTATTCACGTTCTTTTAAAAATTCGATGATGGCTTGTTCTGGATTATCTTGGACATAAAATATGCCTTGTGTATGGTATCTAGCCCACTCCAAAAAAGCTTCGAGTAGGTCTTTTGCTTTCTTATCGCTCATGATTTGGTGTTTTGTAAGTATCGTATAGTGAAAAACAAGTGAGAAAAAGGGCGATCCCTATTGCGACAAATTGAGCCAATCGAGCTGTGTCGAGAAAATTAAATAGCTGGTTCATTTTCAAAAATGGTTTGTTTAATAACTGGTTCTTTGATGCCCAACTTCCATTTGTTGAAATCCAGATCGCCTTCTTTTTCTAAAATTTCTAAATACATGTGCTTCAACTTCATGGCGTTGTTGATGGCAATTGTTCGCCATTCTTGCGCCCAATCGGGGACGGCTGTTAGTTCATTTTTGAGTCTATTGATAGACGAATCACATTCGGCAATCTTGTCCGAAAAAGTGATTATAGGCTCGATGATAGTTTTACTTTGCATAGGTCGAGTGTTTCAATTAGGTTGTCTGTTTCGTTTTCTTGTCTTGTGATTAGCACCTCAAATACATCTGTTTGTCTAGCTCTAAGTCCTTTATTTTCAAATATTAAGGAAAGACGTTTGTCGCAATCTGTCGCAGTTTTCAAGATGTAATTGTTGACCTGAACCATCATATCTAGCAGACGTGCATAATGTTCGAGGGTGTGGGTAGTTTGACTTTCAAGGTTTCGCATGTTTTGAATAATGTAAATGGTTGTATTTTCTTTGTCTTTCCCTTCTTTTTTTGTATGTTTTCTAATTCATGGGTAATGGGAAAATCAAACGAATACAATTCCTTTTTATTGGCCATCTGTTCAATTTCTTTGAATCGTTTAATTACTTTGTTTGATATTCTTCGTCTCACTTGTAATTCCTATTTAAACTGAATTGAAAGGCAAAAAAAATTAAGCAAGTTTTTGACTCTTGGCTGCTTTTTTAGCTTCGCTTTCGGGAATGCCCCCCACTAAAGACTTCGTTCTAAAAGTGTTTAGTTTTAGTGCGTTTTGATGTTTTTCGGCTAGGTCTAGCACTTTTGGCCATGCTGGATGGCATACTAAATCTTTGTTAACTATGTTACTCACAGTCTGTTTACAGTGGCCTGTACTCTTTACTAACTGGAATAACCAGCCTTTGGGTAACAATGGTCTAATCTTACTTGTATTCTTCATTTTCAAACCTTTTAGGAAAGTATAACGTTTAGTACTATATTAGGACTTGATTAGTATCAAATCATGACCAAAATAAGACAATTAGAATGAACAATACAAGTACTTCTTAAAACATTTTAAAAATTATTAAATTTGACAACGTTGGATTCAAAAAAACACAATACTTTGAAGAATCTACAATGTCTTTATATATATGTGGCGTTAAGAGATTTTTTTTGTTACAATCTCCAACAATCGGCTGTTGCTATGATGGTTTCATTTCTTCCTATTTCGTAGTCTATTTTTTGGATCAGATAGGTTTTGCCATTGGCGTACTTCTTTTTGGCAATGTCTAGCTGCAAGATGTCCAACTGTGTGAGGGCAAAGCGTTTTTGAACTTTGCGTGCATTCATAAGCATAGCGCACCAATCTTTCCAAAAGCTTTCGTATGTGCCTTTGGCGGTGTTGTCGTACACATCGCCTGCAATCTTAGCAGGGTCTGAGGCATAGTTCTTTTCACCATTGATATGAAGTGAATAGTTGAATTCTGAAAGGCTATTGGTAGAATAGATGGTACTAAGCAAAGGAATGGGAGCATCGGCAAAAGGCATGTCTTCTTTTAGCCCTCGGTAAAACATGAATTTTAAGCCTGCGGTACTTTGGTCGGTGAGTGTAAATAAACTACGGCCTTCGGTATCAACTCTTGGGATTGTCCAGATAGGGAAAAATGCCCCTTCGTAATTGTAGTACATCAATGGCACGCCTATTTCAGATTGAATGGTGTTTTTGCCATCGCCTAGTGTCACGTTTGCTATTCTAAGGCCAAAAAATACCCATGTATATTTATAGTCAGACCTGAACGTGCAACGATAAAGTTTTATATAAATACCTTCGAAATCAGACAAAACGCCTCGGATGGTGTTGATTGGATCGTTTTGGATGGCTTCTAGGTCGGTTAAGGTGTTTACGTCTTCGGCTATTTGGTAGGTTTCAGGCTTGATGACGCTGGAATAATAGGCATCGGTATCGGAAGAAGGAAGGAACGTAAAACCGTTGATATCGTCTTCAATATAAATTTCGGCTGTTGGTATTTCTTTGGCGCTCCAATCGTCAGCGTCAATACTTAGGGCAATGTCTTTTTTGAATACGCATTGAACGGCTCCATTGGCACGGTAAATAAAATCTACACCAAAAGTCTTTCTGTTGGCATAAAGAAAATCTTTTATTGATGTTCCTTTTAGGTTTTGGCGTAAATCAACGATTGTACTTGGTACACGTAGCTGGTTGGTTGGGTCGGCTTCGTCCACTAGGACCATGTCGTTGCTGAAATTGTTCCAAATGCAAACAGTGTTCAATTCGGCATCGTTCAGCAAGCCGCCATACAGCGTGAGGCTGGCTAGTTTGAAAATGCTATCAAGTACATAGTTGTTGTAAGGAAAGGCAGTGAATACGTTGCGGTTTCGGGTACCAATGGTGTTGGAATTTAATATAAGGTTGGCATCAGAATCGATGTTGTTTTGATACTTTAAGAAATCGGTATCATCACCAAGAAACTTTTCGTT
>ERZ869921.1369-NODE-1369-length-10440-cov-4.712277_pt1 | contig 10440 bp, 12 predicted proteins | sample MGYA00579310_ERZ869921 | MGnify/ENA primary metagenome ERZ869921 (study PRJEB32216, sample SAMN09231816) | wastewater metagenome | place: USA: Maryland | collected 2016-06-21 | study: EMG produced TPA metagenomics assembly of the PRJNA472060 data set (Reclaimed...
TTCATGAACGCGAGCTCCGCCTCGGAGACGTGGGCGCTGTTGGCCGTGTCGTTCAGCCGGTCGGAGTAGCCCTGCAGGACGGCAGTCGCCTGCTCTGCCGATCCGGTCTGGTTGTAGATCTCCATGGCCGCCTGCACGGCGGCGTCACGAACCGACAGCATCGACTGAGCGTTCGCGTTGCCGGCCGCGGTGGAGATGTCCAGCGATGCGCCGTTCGTCTTGAGCGACTCGGCGAAGCTCTGCAGCGACCCCTCGACGGCGATCTGCGCCTCGAGGTTGCCGGACAGCTCGTCGTAGAAGGCCGAGATGGCGCTGCGGGCAGCCTCGGCCGCGCCGGGGATCTCACCCAGCCCGCCCAGCACGCCGGCCGCCTCGCCGCCGAACCCCGCCATGGCCGTGGTGGCCCCGGACGTGGCCTCGGCGAGCGCCACCGTCTTGCCCGTCAGCGGGTCGATGGTCAGGCCGAGTGCATCGTTCGCCTCGGCCTGCTTGGAAGTGGCCAGGCGTGCGCCTTCCAGCGACCCACGCAACAGTTCGAGCTGCGGCGTGATCGTGAAGTTCTTCGGCATCGACGCCAGGTAGTTCTGCCACTCCTTGTCGCCGGAGAGCAGAGCGTCGTTCAGCTCGGCGATGTCGATGCCCCACGCCTCGAACATCTTGGCGTTGTCGCCCACGAACGTCGGCAGGGCCGAGTTGGAGAACACCTCCTCCACCGTCTTGCCGGTCTGCGTGGCCTCGTCCGAGATGCTGTTGATGGCGTCGGCGAGTTGCTTCGCCTTGGCCTCAGCGCGGGCTGCGTTGTACTGCCAGACAGCCAGGCCGGCCGACAGGCCAGCCACGGCCACCGTGCCAGCGAACGCGCCGGTGGACATGTTGTTGATCGCAGACGAGACCTTGCCGGTGGGCGCCGCCGCGTTGCTCGCCGACGACTTGAGCATCTCGACGGCCGCCGCGGTCTTCGAGATGCCACGCGTGGCCGCCACGCCGTCGAGGCCCTGCGACAGCGTGCGGGCCAGGTCGGCACCCTTCTTGGCGGCACCGGCCGCGTGCCCACCGAAGGTAGAGATCGAGTCGCCGAAGCGCATCCACCCGGCAGCGCCGACGACGGCGAGGGTGGTCACGGTGCGGACCGGCGCGGGGAGCGAGGCGTAGGCGTCGGCGAACCCGCCGACCGCCTTCGTGCCGGCCTCGATGGCGGGGAGCGCTCCGACGAGGATCGACTCCTGCATGTCGCCGAGCGAGTTCTTCGCCTTGGCGATCTGGCCCGGCAGGGTCTCGCCGAACGCCTCGGCCGAGCCGCCGAACTCCTTGTTCAGCTCGGCGAGGATGACCTTCTGCGCGCCCATCGTGTCGCCGGCCGCGACCATCTCGGCCACCATGGCCTTCTGGTCGGCGGTGAACGTCACGCCCACCTTGGACAGCGCCGAGATGCCCTTGATGGGATCGTTCAGCGCCTTGCCCAGCTGCATCGCCGACGTGCTGGCGTCGGTGCCCATGGCCGTCGACATGTCGGCCATGGTCTTCGTGGCCTGGTCGAAGATGTCGTTGCCCTCACCGGCAGCGTTCTGGATGTTGGTGAAGGTGAGGAGCAGGTTCTGGCCGGACTGGATCGACTCGGCCTCGATGCCGGTCTTCTTCTCGATGCTGGTGGCCAGACCGTTGACCGCGTCAGCGGTGATCCACGCCTCGGCCCCGGTCGACTTGAGCGCCGCCGAGGTCTGCGCGTTGATGCGCTCCACCTCACCCAGCGCCCGCACACCGTCGAGCACGAAGGCCCCGATGGCCAGACCACCGAGCGCCGTCTTGAGGCCGGAGGCCGACGACTTCGCCTTCGTCTCGGTGTTGCCCAGCGCGTTGTTCAGGTCGGCGATGCCCTTGCGGGCGGCCGAGGTGTCCGAGGTGAAGACGATCCCGAGCTTCTTCTCATTGGCCATGGCTCGCGTTCCACCTCTCTTGCTTGATGTCGGCGACCAGCGCCTTCCACTCGGGCACGCTCAGGCGCCCGATGTCCCACATCCGGTATCCCCTGGCAGCGAGCTCGGCCGTGATGCCGACGCTCGCCGCCCTCAGGATTGGGGGTTCGTGAGATCCGCCTCGGGGTCGTCCGCCTGGTAGGTCCGCGTGGCGACCTCGCCCATCGTCAGATCCACCGGCCAGTCCGCGAGGTGGGCGCGGTACGACAGGCCCGGCTCGCCGGACGCACGACGGGCCAGCCACACGAGGATGCACACGACGGTGATGTCCGGCGTGATGCCGGAGATGCCGACCACGTCCTCCCACGGGTAGCGGGTCTGCAGACGACTCGCCATCCGCTCATCCATCGGGACGGCCTGCCACGCCAGCGTGTGGGTCTCACCCCGGAACGACAGCTCGAGGATCTGCTGCGACAGATCCACCGCCTCGGCTTCGGCCTCGGCCCCCTCGGGGAGCGGGCGCGGTGCTACGGCCTTCTTGGGCTTGGTCACTCTCTTGCCTCCTAGTTGTCGAAAGCCCCGCCGGCGATGTCGTCGACGATCTTCCGGATGCGTGCGTCGATCTCCACCGAGCGGCGGGCGATCGTGTCGTTCAGCGCGTACGGGCCCTGGCCCGAGATGCCCACGTCCCACGAGGCGCCGATCCACGGCTTCCCCTTGGCGTTGTGGGACTTGCGGCCCCAGAACGCCGGAGCCGCCCGGAACTTGCCCCGCGGCGAGCGGGCGCCAGCGATCTCCACACGCGCTGCGGTGGCGGTCGCGTAGCCCCGGAAGGCGCCGGCGAAGTGGGCTTGCTGCCCACCCATCGCCGACGCCGCCGAGTTAGACCAGCCGGCCACGTCGCGAGCGAGGTCCCGGTTGAACCCGGACAGGGCCTTCGCCCACTCTCGCTCGTTCTCCAGGCCCTTCAGGCTCTTGCGGAGCTCCTTCAGGCCGTAGATGTCGACGGAGCCGGCCATGGGCTACGGGATGGAAACGTCGCCGTTGGTCACGCTGACCGTGATGGCAGCCGCGTCGGTCGAGCCGATGCACGTGAACGCGTGCGACTGCTGCACGATCCCGGTGCCCGCCACCTTCGGCGTCGACCCCGGCTCGAAGCGGGCGTTCATGATCGCGCCGAACGAGTAGGTGCCGATCGTGAACCCGGCGAGGACGGCGAACGTCTCGCCCGACAGGTACCGGTTGTACAGCGTCAGGTCGTTGAACTCGCAGTCGAAGGTGCCGGTGTAGGACCGGAGCCCGGCCTCCAGTGGAGCCGAGATGAACTTCGACCCGAGGAACCGGCGGTCGGTCGCCAGGGCGTTGTCGCCGGAGATGGTGAAGGCCTTGATCGGGACCGAGGTGCCGGCGATCGCCAGGGCAGCGTGGTTCCACTTCGCGAGCTTCTGGCTCGCCGGGAACGACGCCGTCGCCAGGGCCTTGCCGATCGTGACGGACACGCCGGTACCGGTCGCCGAGGCGGCGGCGGAGAGCGTGATCGACGTGGCCGACCCCACCGCGATGATCGTGGTGTTCGTCGGGATGCCGGTGCCGCTGATCGACTTGTGGAGGTCGGCGTCGGTGAACGCCGCCGAGGTCGACGTGAGGGTCTGCGACGCGTTGGTGGTCGCCCCGTCGGTCACGACCCGGGAGCCGGTCTGGGCGTTCATGCCGACCCAGGTGATGCCGAGGGAAGCGATGGCACCCTGCTCGCACGCCATCTCCCAGGAGGCCACGTAGTTGCCGGCGAAGGTCATCGGGTGGACGGTGCCCGCCACGTCCGGGACGCCCTTCTGGATCGTGTAGGACGACAGCGCGCCGGGCGTGAACACGTGCGTGTAAGGGCCGGAGCCGCTGGTCGACTTGCCGCCGAAGATGGCCTTGAACAACGGGCCGAGCCCGCGGTCGTAGAGGTCGTGCTGCACCATCCCGCCGACGGTGATCGGGCCGCCGTTCCAGTTGTCGTCGTCGAGCACGCGCCGGCCGGCCACGATCGACTCGGAGTTCACCCGCTCGCGGGTGTCCTCCAGGCTCTCGCTTCGGAACGGGAGGAACAGGGTCGGATCGACCGCCACTCCCGGGGTGGACTCGAGGCCGTAGCCGATCTGTGCGGACATGCCGCTTCCGATTGCCATGATCTACTTCTCCTTCTTGGCAGCCGTGGCGGCCTTGGTGGTGGGGGCGGCCGTGTCGGCCTTCTTCTCCGCGACGGGCTTCCAGCCCTGGGCGACCAGGGCGGTAGCGGCGTCGTCGGGGACCTCGACCGTCGCCCCGCGCTTCACGTCGTGAAGGTCGAGGGACGGGACATCGACGGCCTCGAACGGGCCGGGATAGGTGAGCTTGGACATGGGGGTGGACCTCACGAGGGGGACAGGCGGGTGTGGACTTGGATCACGACCAGGCCATGGCCGAGGATCCCGTCAGGCGTGCGGGGCGCCTGCTGGTTGCGCTCGGTGATCACGGCCGACACGTCGCCGTCGAGCTCGCCGAGCGACGGGTCGCCGACGATCACCCGATGGATGCCGGCATCGATCTCACACAGGCGATCCATGACCTCGTCATGCGACGTGCGGCCACGCACGAAGGTCACCCAGTGCAGGTCGAACGTGTCGTCTTGGTCCTTCGCCCCGGACCGCATCGTCGGGACCTTCACCTCGGACGACACGACCATGTCGAGGTAGAGCGCCTCGGCGCCGGTCAGCCCCATTTCGCCGGGCCAGCCGGTCTCCACCTGGCAGCCCTCCATCTCGGGGCGGGCGATGAACAGGCCCTTCAGGGTCTTGATGACCTCCCACCGGACCGGGGTCTGCGCCATCAGGCGACGCCCACGCGCTCGTCGTCGAGGTCGTTCAGGAGCTGGTCGACATCGAGCCACCCGGTGGGCCGGCCGGCGTTCCAGTCGGGCGTGCTGTAGCGGGTGGTGCCGCCGTCACTGCCGACCGAGAGCGTGTTGCGGCTCACGCCAGAGGCGTGGCCCGTGAGCACGCAGAACACGTACTCGGTGCACGCGTCCAGCACGAGCGACGGCGGCGAGTCGTAGCCGTGGGAGTAGGTGGCGACCACCAGCCCCGACACGGTGCCGATGATGTGGAGGACGCCCGCCGGGTCGAGCTTGATGCGCGTGGCCGACAGGGCGACGCCATCGACGGTGACGGACGTGACCGACCGGATGCGCTTGCGGTCGAGCACCAGCCGGTCGGCGCCGGCGACCATGAAGGTCTGGACGCAGTCGCGGGGCGTGTAGGCGATGCCCCGATACCGCTCGGCGAGCGACTCGAACGAGGCCACCCGCGCCTCGACGGCCGCGGCCGTCCAGTTGCGCGAGGAGAACCGACTGTCGCGCGCTGTGACCTGCGCGGCCGTCAGGTACGGCGTCGCCGTCACTGGATCAGGCCCGGCCCCGACCGCGGGCCTTGGGCTTCGACGGCACGGCCGCCTCGACCTCGGACTCCACGGCCACACCGAAGGCGGCGAGCTGTGCGTCGACCTGGGCCACCCGGTCAGGGCGCCCGGTGGCGACGTAGCCGGCCCGTTCGTTCAGCAGGGCTTCCACGTGAGCATCGGACATGAGGTGACCTCCTGGGCCATGGGGAAGGGGGTTGAGCGGGGGGCGGGCCCGGAGGCGTGCCCATCCCCCCGCTCAGACGTTCAGACGTTCAGGCTCAGAACGTCGGGGCCACGAGGCCCGTGCCACCCACGGTGGCGATGGACTTCGGGTACCGGCCGGTGGTCACCGCGGCGTAGCCGTAGGCCACGAGCTTCACGGTGAGCGAGCCGCCCGTGGTCTGCTCGAAGCGCAGCTCCTTGGGGGAGCCGTCGCCGTCCTCCCACAGCAGCACGTCGTCGGCCTTGGCCACGACGACCAGGTCCTCGTTCGTGCCGGCGCCGAGGTTGGTGGCCATGTTGGCGTCGGTGATGACCGGAAGGCCCTGGATGGTGCCGACGACCTGGCCGTACTCGGCGGCCTTGCCGATGCCGGCGGGGTTCTGCGGAGCCTCGAGCGACACCAGCGGGCGGCCGGTGGTGTCGACCTGCGCCGTGCACCAGCCCCAGCGGCGCGGGTGCATGAAGATGGCGGTGGCCGGCATGAACCGGGTGCCGTTGATGCGGTAGATCGCGTCGGCGAGCTTCGGCCAGAACTCGGCGAAGGTCGGCGAGGCGTCGGTGTAGGTCACCGCGTTGATGCCGGAGGTACCGACGATGTCGGTGTAGACCGCGGCGTCGAGCACTGTGGCGTAGTGGGAGGCCAGATCCTGGAAGATGATCTGGTCGATGCCCACGCCACGCTCGAGCGCCTGGCGGGACACGTCCTGCTGACCGGCGATGGTCTGCAGGGTCACGGCGAGGGTGGTCTCGTCGTAGTTGGTCTCCTGCACGGCGTCGTTCTCGCTCGCCTGGGCGGCGGTGGCGGTGCCGGTGGTGCCGCGGGGGATGTTGAAGGTCATCCCGGTGGCGGGCAGCGGGAGCTGCCGGACGGCGTTCGCGATCGGGCGCCCGGCGCGGGCGATCGGGGCGAACATGTCCACCAGGTACTGCGGCGGCACGAGCGCGCCGAAGGCACCGGTGCCCACGTCGCGGGACTCACCGGCCATCCGGCCGTGACGCACCAGGCGATCCTGGGCGGCGTAGTCCGAGCTGAACGCAGCCCGGTAGGCGTCCTGGATGAACGAGTGCTCACCGCCCTGGCGGTACACCTCGGGCTCCGAGTTCACCCGCACATCGGGGGCGGGGGCGCCACCGATGCGCTGCGAGAGGGCGTCGGCCGCGGCCTTGCGGGCCTCGGCGTCCACCAGCTCGGACTCGCGCTCCTGGAGAGCGGTGATCGCCTCGTCGGCGGCGGTCAGGGCGGTGCGGAGCTCGCCGAAGCGGGCGGACTCGTCCTCGGTGAAGCCGGAGCCGTCGGAACGGGCCTCGGCGTCCGAGACGAGGGTGTCGAGCTCGCCCTGCTGGGCGGCGCGAGCATCAAGGGCAGCGCGGATGTTCGCGCGGATCTCATCGAGCAGGTTCATGGGTTGGTCCTCCTGGGACACGAGGGTTCGGCCACCCGGTCGGGCGGTCCGTCGTGGCTCTGGTGGGCAGCAGGTGACGCCCCAGGTGGTGCCCGGCGTGCGGGTCCGGCGTGGGAGTCGGCGTGTCGCCCGGCGAGTGCCGGGGTTGGCTCAGCCGCGGGAGCGGGAGAGCAGGAACGCCTGGGCCTCTGCGAGGGCCAGGGCACCGCGCCGGTCGGCGACCGGGGCGAGATCAGGGGCAGGCTCATCGGCCCGCAGTTGGACGACGGTGGCGGGGTTGGCCGGGTAGGTCACCACCGACACGTCGAAGAGCTTCACCTCGAGGATGCGCCGCTCGGTGTAGTCGGCGTTCCACTCCTGGCGCATCACCCGGAAGGCGAACGACATCTCGTCGAGGTCGCCGCGATCCATGGCCGACCGGATGGTGGCCACCAGCGGGGACGCCCCGTCGAGGGCGGAGGAGCAGCGCAGCCCGACCTTGTCGGACTCGAGCTCGAGCGTCTTGGAACTGGTGCGGCCGAGCGGCACGCCCTCGTGGTTCAGGAGCAAGCGCACGTCGTCGCGCTCCATCACCGACTTCGTGCAGGCACCTTCAGCGATCGTCTCGGACCAGCCGTAGGGGGCGCCGCCGGCCACGTCGTAGGGGTACTCGTAGACGGTGGCGTAGCCGTCGAGGACGGGGTTGCCCGCCTCGTCGAGCCGGAGCTCACCGCGGGTGAACGACCGGGCCTCGAGGATGCGCCCGCGCTGGGACACCTCGAGGTTCGCCGTGCGGAGGTCGGCGCCGTTGTCGGCCAGCCGAGCCAGCACCTCGGGGGGCAGGTTGCGGAGATCGCGTTCAGGCACTGGGGCCTCCTTGTCCTTCGGGGCCAGGGCCGGTCAGCGATGCGCCCGCCTGGTTCAAGATGCTGCGGGCCTCGTCGGTGGTGACCACCTTGCCGACGACCACGTAGATCTTCTGGATGGTCTGCGCCAGCCGTTCGGCATCGGCGGCGGGATCCGGGTCCGACTTGGCCGCCGGGGCGCTCGACGAGTACGGGGGCCAGACGGTGCGCTCGCCTTCGCCTGCTGGCAGCGGAGGCCGCTCCTCGTGGGCGCGAGCCTCGTCCGGCTTGCCCCATCCGCCACGGATGCGGAGCGTCTCCACCTCGGCCTGCGTCTTCAGGTCGACCTTCACCAGCGCGCCCGTGTTGATCTTCACGTACTCGGCGGGCGGCACCTGTGCGGAGAGGAACTCCTCGAGGAGCGTGATCCACCACCCGGCGTTCCACGTCAGGTAGCCGAGCGACCGCTGCTCGATGTTGGCGTACGTCATCGAGTTCCCGGACTCGCCGCCGATCATCTCCGGCGGCACCAGGAAGAACCCGGCCACGTCGGCCTTGTTCGCCTTGATCGTCTCGAGGAACTGCGACTCGTTGGGGGCGATCTGGATGGACTCGTACTTCATGCCGAGCCCCAGCACGGCAGGCTCACGCCCACGGATCGCAGCGAGGAAACGGGCCTTGATCGTGGCCGCCTGCTCGGCGTCCACCGGCTTGTCCGTGGTCAGCACCGACGACGGGTGTGCGCCGTCATCGAACCACTGCGCACCGAACTGGCCGGCCGACAGACCGAGGCCGATCATGCGCGACGCGTACTCGAGCGGCGAGAGGCCGATCGACGAGCCGGGCACCGTGAATGCCGGCCAGTGCAGCAGGTCAGGGCCGAGCGACTTGCCGTCGACCAGCCACTCCACCGGCGCACCCTCGCGGGCACGTCGGGCCGAGAGCCGGTTCGGGTCGAGGATCTCGGCGCCCGTCGGGTACATCAGCGGGCTGCGCGCGGTCACCGCTCCGAACAGATTCCCTCGCGTGAGCCAGCTCATGTAGATCTGACGGCGCCACCCGATCGGCGAGACCGTCGGTGAGGGGGACGTGAGCAGCGCTGAAGGCGCCACCTCGATCGGTGCGCCGTCGGGGGTCTTGCTGTACTGGCTCACCGGCAGGGCGGCCAGGCGGCAGATCAGGTCGATGCACGACCACACGGCACCCAGCCGGAGCGCCTGATCCGACCCAACAGGGCCACCGCGGTACGGCACCCCGCCCCGGTTGGCGGCCAGGGTCTCGGCCAGCGAGTCGGCATTGCGGGCCTCGTGGCCCCGGAACAGGATGCTCACGAGCGGCCCTTCGCATCGATGGCCACGAGCACGAGCGCCACGCCGAGCACGGCCAGGCCGAGCGGGGTGGACACGAGCAGCGCAGCGGCCACCACGCACGCGAGACCGATGGCAGCGATGAACAGGCGGAGGGGTTCGGACATCAGCACTCCTCCTTCACCACACGGCCGCCACGATGTCGCCGTGCTCGATGTGCTCGAGCTCGACCTTCACGGCGTTGGACAGAGCGGCCAGGCCATCGATGCGGGCCCCGGACTTCGACCGGTCGGGCTTCACCAACTTGATGCGGTCGCCGTCGTCGCGCTTCACCTCGGCGCTGTCGACGTTCCAGCGCGCCACCGGGTGGCCGCCGTGGCCGAGCAGGAGCTCGTCGCCGTGCTCGGCGTCGTGCTTCACCAAGCGCATGATCTCCTTCAGGGCCGCCGACACACCGAAGCCCTGCGGCACCGGAGCTATGTCGAGGCCCAGGCGCTGCATGAACTGCGCCGTAGCGGTCGCCTGGGCCTGGTCGTAACCCACCTTCAGGATCCGGAACCGGCCATGGTCGGCCGCGATCTGCGGGTGGATGGCCATGCCCGAGCCGGACCGGCCCGTCGTCTCGTCGCCCTCGTAGTCGATCCAGTCGCCCTCGGTGGCGGTGAGCAGGCCCTGCGCCACCCACGTCGAGGCGGCGCCGGCGGTGTAGCGGTCGAGCGAACGCAGCTGCGCCTCGGGGGTCCAGAACCGCCACAGCACCGCGGGCGGCCGGCCGTTCTCGGCCGGGAACCGCAGCACCCACGCGGCCAGGTCGGTCGTCGACGCCAGGTCCAACCCAGCGAAGCACGACCGGCCGACGAGGTCATCCTCGACCACCATGCCCGCGCCGGCGTCCCACAGCGGGACCGGCATCCACCGCGTGACCTGGGCGACGCGCTGGTTGAGCTGCAGCTGGCGGAAGGCGTTCTCCTTCTCCGGTTCCGACAGCGCCTCAGACGCCATCGTGCGCATCTCGGTCAGCGACTTGAACGTGCCTAGCGCCGGGTTCGGCCACCACCAGTTCGCCTCGTCGAACGGGTCCGCCTCAAGCGGGGTCTTGCGCACCCAGGCGAAGATGTGCGGCGCCCGGGTCGGGTCCTCCTGGGTCTTCTCCGCCTCGTCGATGAGGTCGGCACCGAAGGACTGCGGCACGTTGGTCTCGGTGGTGATCGCCACCATCAGCGCCTGCGCACGAGCACCGAGGGCCGTGCGCATCGCATCCCAGAGGGTGCGGTCCGGCATGGCCAGCACCTCGTCGAGCACGAACCCGTGCGGGTTGTGGCCCAGCTCGCCGATCGCGTCAGCGGGG
>ERZ869921.1370-NODE-1370-length-10434-cov-14.787841_pt1 | contig 10434 bp, 14 predicted proteins | sample MGYA00579310_ERZ869921 | MGnify/ENA primary metagenome ERZ869921 (study PRJEB32216, sample SAMN09231816) | wastewater metagenome | place: USA: Maryland | collected 2016-06-21 | study: EMG produced TPA metagenomics assembly of the PRJNA472060 data set (Reclaimed...
TGTAAAAAACCTCCAGTTCCTCTACACTAAGCCCCAGAAACCTCTGGGGCTTTTTCATGTACCAACTTCGCCTTCCTTGCCTTGATGGCAACAGCCAGTTCTTGGTCAACAAGAACGTCGTGGTCTACATCGCCGACGGTGTCACTCCAGCCCCGCTGTTCAATGCCGACGATGAACCCCGCAGTCCGAACTTCATGACGGACGCCTCCGGGTTCATTGAATTCCGCCTGCAGTCCCTGATCACCCTGCGCTTCCGGGTCCTGACCGGGACGCTCTACAGCGACGACCTGCCGCTGTACGACGCCGGCGTCACCCCGACCCTGCCCATGGAAGTCAATACAGTTGGGCAAGGGATCGTGGGCGCAGCCCCGATCACGGCAGGGTACATGGTCACCCCGGACGGCGCCGGCGGGCTGAGCCTGGCCTCGGCTGACAACCTGCTGCACTTCGGTGTCAGCATCGGCGTAGCGACCCAGACGGGGAATACCGGGGATGATATCCAGTACGTCAGCTCCGGTTACATTACGAATACAGGGTGGGCCTTTACAACAGGCAAGCCATTGTTCCTCGGATTGAATGGTGAGTTGATTCAGGGACCACTTCCGGGTACTCTTTTGTTCATCCAGCAGGTCGGGGTTGCAGTCTCGCCGACGACCGTCATGCTCACGCTCGGCCCCGCCATTAAGAGGTAAACCATCATGGCTGACAAATATCTGCAGATTAACGACAGCACCGGTGCGGTCGAAGAAAAGGCCCCCGTCACCACCGGCGGTTCTGGTAGTGAGAACCGAATCCCCTCGACGGGAAACGACGGTCGAATCCATACTACCTTCCTACCTGTGGGTGTGGCTCCTGAAGTCAAGATTGGTAATGCCTTCGAGACCATCGCTGCGAACGCTTTGGTGTACTTCAAGTCCGATGGTACTGTCGCCAACGCTTCCAATGTCTCCGGCGGTCACTACGCTCAGGGCTGGGCAGCGAACGGCGGCAACGCCAGTGACCCCATCACCGTGAACTTTGAAGCCACCATCACCGGCCTGTCGGGTTTGACTCCGGAAGGCATGTGCTTCCTGGGCGCCGCTGGTGCGATCACCCAGACCGTCATCACTGGCGCCGGGACGCTGTTCCAGGAAATCGGTGTGGCGATCTCCGCGACCGAGCTGCAATTCACGAACGCTGGCACTCGCGTGAAACGGGCGGCTTAACATGTCGGACGCAAAGGTACTGAGGATTGGGAGCGCGGGGGCATTCGAGGAGTTCGACCTCATCGCCAGCGGTGTTGTTGCTCCAACCTCAACGCCGGAGCATGTCGGGGCGCTGTATGTAGACACCGCCGCGCCGGCGCTGTACGTCGGCAAGGGTGTTGCCTCTTCGGCGGATTGGTTCAACACGACGGGGGGTGGAGGGTCTGCTGCCAGCATCACGACGTTTGACGCTTCCGCTGACTTCACGATGGCGGCTGGAACGAAGTTCGTCCGGGTTATTGCGGTGGGTGCCGGTGGCGGTGGGGGCAGCGGGGGGACGTCAGGGATTGGCGTCATAGCTTCCGGAGGTGGCGGTGGTGGTGGCGGGCTATGCTTTGAATCCGTGTTTAGCCGCGCTGGAGTTCTGGCCGCGTATGGCACCGGAGTAGTCCCTATCACGATTGGAGCCGGGGGCACGGCGGGCACAGCCGTTACTTCTGCCATTACCTCGAATGGGGTGGCCGGTGGTGTAGGTGGAGACTCTACTTTCGGCACCCTGATGACTGCGTATGGAGGCGGAGGAGGTGGAGCAGGCATAGGTTCTGCCTCCGTTTCTGTCGGGGGTTCTGGTGCATGCTTGAGAAAAGCAGGGGTTACCGCCTCTCAATCCTCCACAGACGGCAACGGTCCTGGGGCAAACGGGGCCACGGCCTCTCCAAGTCAGTCGACCCCAACGGTAGGAGTTGGTGGCGGAGCTTGTGCAAACACGGGAGGCGCTGGCGGCACTTGTGGCTACTCTTCAGGATCCGGGACAGGAGGGGGCGGCGGAGGCGGAGTACCTATCAGCAATACCGCCCAGCCTGGAGGCAGAGGAGGGGTACGGGCTTTTGAGGTGCCGGGGGCAGGAGTAGGAGCGCAGTTCGGTACCGCCGGGGTTGCTGGAGCCCCAGGGGCCGCACCTGCTAGGGGCTTCTTCACAGGCGGCGGTGGCGGAGGCGGTGGAGCAGCCACTACCGGGGCGGGGGGTGCTGGCGGTGCGGGTTCGATCGGCTCAGGGGGCGGTGGAGGAGGTGCCTCCAGGCTAAACATTGCCACAGGAGCAGGCGGTCTTGGTGGTCCGGGCAGAATCATTGTGATGGAGTATTGACATGCAGCGCTACGTAATCGCGGATGAGTTTGGGCGTCGGGTCAATACTATCCTCTGGGACGGTGAGTCCGTATTAAGTCTTGGAGCCGGATATTTCCTGACGCTGGAGTCCGAGTTTGTGGCTCTGCCGAACGAAGGCTCTCCTTACCATGACTGGGATGGCACCGAATACGCCTTGGACCCTGCCAAGGTCGAAGAAGCCAAGGTGGCTGTGTGGGAGCAGATCAAGATATACCGGGCCGAGCGAACGGCTGGTGGGATCTCTGTGGGGGCATACTGGTTCCACGCGGATACACCATCCAAGCTGCAGCACCTGGGCCTGGTCAACGCCATGATGATGAGTGCCTTGCCAGCCAATCAGTCCTGGAAACTCATGGATGGCTCGTTCGTGACCCTGACCCCCACTCTGGTGCAGCAGATCTTCGGATCCGCCATGCAGCGCGAAGGGGTGAATTTCGCGAAGGCTGAAGAGCACCGGGTCCTGATGGAGGCCAGTTCTGACCCTTATGGCTATGACTTCACCACTGGTTGGGCACCCATCTACGGGGAGTAGCACCATGCAAGCGGATATCGAACAGGTCTACCTTGTTTTCTGCAACAGCCGGCTCCCGCTCTCCCCCATTATCCGGGTAGTGACGCGAGGCCGGTGGTCGCATGTTGCGTTGATGTCCGACGCCAACACCGTTCTGGAAGCGACGGGGTCTCATGGGGTCGGCAAGACTCCTCTGGAAGCCTTGATCGCTCGATCGACGGAATACTGCGTCGTTGAGGTCAATGTTCCATGTGGAACATTCGCGAAGCTGAAGAAGGCCGGTGAGAGCCAGCTGGGGAAGAAATACGACTGGTGGGGGATCGTCGGCCTGTCGTTGAACCGCGACTGGCAGGATGATACCGACTGGTGGTGCAGTGAGTACATCGCCTGGATGTTCGAGAAGGCGGGTGCTCCGTTGATTCGGGCTGACGCGGTTCATCGGGTCACTCCGGAAGACCTATGGAAACTTCCTTTCAAAGTGGTGTACAGTTCCTCGAAATAGCAAGTGTGTTTGTGTAGACTACAAACACACTTGTCCTGTCAGGAATTAGCAAAATGTCAGAGTCTCTCAGCTTCACTGCCCTGCTTTCCAAGCATGCCGTCGCCATCGCCGGCTTTCTTGGGACTGCCGTGACCCTGAGCTACCTGGAGAGCCCTATGGGGAAGATCCGCATGGCCCTGGCTCTGGCTGGCGGTAGCCTCACCGCAACCTTTCTGACCCCGATGTTGGGTTTCTATCTGGCGATCCCTTCAGCTATCCACGGCGGGGTTGGCTTCCTGCTGGGGATCCTGGCGATGGGGATCATCCCTGGCCTGATGAAGATCGGAGACGACTTCCGCACAGGCCCAATCTCCTTCATTAAACGCCTGATCAAACGGTGAATACCATGCCGGCAATACTCTCGACTGCTATCTTCCTGCTTTGCTGCTTCCTGGTGATGGCGAAGGCCTTGTGTGGCTTGAACCACATGAACCGCAAGACCCCGTGGGGTATCCGCTTCACCTACTCCATGGCTGCTACTGTTGGGTTTTCGGGCCTGTTGATCCAAGTCCAACCCCACTGGTGGATCGCCGTGCTGGGTTTGGTACTGACGATCCTGTTTATTCACTGGGACCCTATAAACGGGCATTCTGAATGGGAGAAGCTCAAGAGAGGACACAAGTTATGACCACACAAACAGAACTGAACTGGATCGCAGAAGCTCGCAAGCATATTGGGTTGCGTGAGATTCCGGGTCCGAAAAACAACTCGGTCATCCAAGGGTGGCTGCGGAGTTTGAAGGCGTGGTGGGATCAGGACTCCGTTGCGTGGTGCGGGGTATATACAGCCCAGGTCCTGCAAGCCTGCAAGCTGTCGTACCCCAAGGACTGGTATCGCGCCAAAGCCTACCTGGGCATGCCGGTGAAGCTCGACAAGCCAGCCTATGGCTGCATCGTCGTCTTCGACCGCGCCGGTGGGGGTCATGTAGGGTTCGTGGTGGGAAAAGACCGATTCGATAACCTGATGGTGTTGGGCGGGAATCAAGGGGATATGGTAAGCATCAAGCCGTTCAGTAAGGATCGTGCTATTGGCTACCGTTGGCCGAATCTCTATCCAACCAACGGTCGTTTCAAGTTGCCGCTGCTGGATAGCGATGGCAAGGTCTCGGAGAATGAGGCTTAACCCCCGGCCTAAACCTAAACTTCGACTTTGTCCGCCCGGGCCTGGGCTGCAGCGTTGCTGTACTTCAGGCCCTCGTAGCGTTTGCTGAGCTTCCTGACGTTGGCAGCCAGAGTCTCTTCCCGGCTCAAGCCCAGGCCCTGGCGCAGGCCTTCCATGTAGAACTCCAGATCCCCAAGCTCCTCGATCACATTCTCGCGATCAATCGGCTTGTTATAGATAACGGCTTTCTTGATGGCATCCAGCAGTTCACCAGCTTCGCCGCTGACGCCGACGACCATGTGCAGGAGGTGGGCCTTGAACGGCGTCATCTCTTCCACGATAGCCTCACCGGGCTTGGCCAGGGCTTCTACCATCTTCGCGTATGCTTCAGCTTCACTCATGATTCTTGTCTCTCAGGGGTTAGGTTACTTCAGGCTTGACTCAACGAAGATCTCAAGCATGTTCAGCAGGTCTTCCTTCGAGCCGGTGTTGTCGATCTGGAAGTCCGGCGTGATATCAGACAGCCCACCCTCGCTCTTGTGGCTGCCCGCTGTGATAAACAGCTGGCCAGACATGCCGGCGATTAAGGCAGTACCGGCGGGGCGGTCGAGGTTGATATGGAAGATGTCAGTCTTGCATGGCCACTTGTGGGCGCGGAAGAACTCCAGCTCATGGGGGAACCGCAGGTCATCAAAGACCACGGTGTGCCCCCGAAGCAGATGCCGTTCGGCTTCCAGGACGGCCATCTTCACCCAGAGGTCACGGTCGATCATCTCCCGCCATTCGGTTCCCAGGGTCTGCATCAGCTTCCGGGGCGTGACATTCTCGCCCATGCCGTCGATTACGATGTCCTTCAGTTCATCGTAGACCATTGCGTCAGCCTCCCAGCTTGAGCCGACCCAGAGGTACAGCAGTTCCCTGAGCATGGCCTTGAGGGGGGAGGCGAAAGACAGGGTAGCGACGACGCCAGGGATCAGGTCTTCAAGAAATTCCGACGCCGTGGTCTTGCCGGAACCCGGCCCGGTGTTGGTGGACAGCATGATGATCTTGCCGTGGTTTTGCTGAACGTCTTTTGGGTAGTCATTCATCTTCGTGAGCCTCAATGACAGCGCGGAATTGTCTCCAGCCGCGATAGTTACGGGAACGGGAATGCCCGTTGCTTAGAGGGTACGCCTGGTGCTCCATAGGGGAGGCGTGGATTGCCTTGGGGTCTGCCGTAAGTCGGCCGAAGAGACCAAGGTCCTTTGCAGCGTCTGGCTTGCTTCCGTCATGGTTCAGGTAGCTGACGCGTGCGACTCGCGCTGCAGACAGCTTGGCCAGGTAGATTGCGTTGCATAGCTCGCTCCGGGAGTCATATTCCAATTTGCTGGCCTTGTGGCGTTCGATGTCGGTGATGAACGGCAGATGCCAGTTCTCGACCTTGTCAGCCCCTCTACCAACCTGGCGGGGCTTACGCATGCGCAACTCCATCCGGATCGTCAGGGCGATAGCAAAGATCTCGGGCTGTGCCGCTTCGTGGCAGCGCAGGTTGAAGAAGTTGTCCCAATCCGTGCCGGTAATGACTTCCTCCATCCACTGGAAGGGTTCGGTCAGGCGGTTGGCGATCTGCTTATGCGCCCCCAGTTTCGCCATCAGCAGGCTGAAGAAGCCTGCGAACCACATCGCCGTAGCCCACACCTTCTGCGCCGCCCCCAGGCGCCAGCCTGTCAGCTCGGCCCCAGCCTGCATGCCTACCTGGTTAGCACCCCAGTGGATCGGAGTGGCGTTGGCAGACGCCACCATCTTCTTGATCGGGATAGCCCGGCTGGAGGCGGCACAGCGTGAAGCTGTTCTGTGCCGAAGCATTTCAGCATGCACCATCCGCTGGTAGCGGATCTTCAGGGTCGTCAGCCGGACCCCATTGCAGATCGTGTCTTCGACGATCTCAGCCGTTGCATAGCTCGGCTTGGTCGGCTTAATGTCAGGGTTTTGCATTCAGCAGTTCCTCATAGCGTTTCATAAAGCGGTGGTAGGCGATACTGGGGTGGTCGTTACCCCCAATATCGAACAGGCTCCAGTCGTTGCCGTAGTCAGCGTCCACCAGCGGGTGGATATCCTTCAGGCAACCCCACGGTTCCGGCCGCAAGGTTTTGAACAACAGCAGCCGTTCCGTCGCCAGACAGACGAGATCAGCATGCTTGATCTCCTTGGTGTAGGGATTCAGGTTGAGCTTGCCGAAGATCTCGGCTTCCACAGCGTGTTCCAGCAACGCAAACTTCCCACCCAGCATCAGCTTCATAGGCGTTGTGATGTCGCCGATAAACGCCTCGGCAGCGTCATGGAACAACGCCGCCAGCGCCTGCTCAGCCGGAACCAGGTAGCTGACATTGATGCTGTGCTGGGCGACCGTCAAAGGCTTGTCGGTCTGGCCGTTGAAGCGGTTGATATGGGCCAGACCCCAGGCGATGTCGGGGATCGTCCAGGTAGAACGATCTGGGTTCTCGAAGTCGAACTTGCCGCCAGACCGCAGTTGGATCCAGCTCATCTGATACCTCCACCGACTTCGCCAAAGAACCACGGCTTGCGGTATTCTTTGGCCTTGCGGGGGATCGAATACATAAACAGCAGGTCTTCGGTATACCCATAGGTCAGGTTGGTCGTTCCACGGTCGCAGGACTCCTTCGCCCGCATGATGTCGTTGAAGTGGTGGGGGTTCCAGCAGGCACTCAGGCGACACTTGACGCTGACGATATACTCGTACAACGCCGGATCCCCCATATTCGGTAGATCCCCGGAGGTGACGTAGGACTGTAACTCCAAGGAGTCAATGCCGTAGTTCTGCTGAAGCTCACGCGGAGTGAGCCCCATGGTATATATGGCTTTCCAGATGTCCTTCAGGATTGCCTTGCTGGTTCGTGCTGCCATGTCTTGCTCCGAAAGGGAAACTAAAATATCAACCAAGCCTGATGACCTGATCCGCATGTTCCGTCAGATCCTTGTGCGTTACCAACAGGATCTGGTTGATGCTGCCACGCAGGTTCTTCAGGCACTCCACCAGAAAGACTGACCGTTCGGCATCCATGGAGCCGTCCAGTTCGTCGCCCATGAAGACCGAGAACACCTTGTTCGTCAGCACCTGCCCCAAGCCCAACCGCAAGGCCAGATTCGCAACAGCCTGACCGGAGCCCGACAAGGCCTGGATGTGGACGCCGTCGATAAAGATCTCGAAGTCATCGTCCATCCGGATACCCTGCATCGACCCACCCGTCATTTCCGAAAGCAAACGGCTGGCCACCCTGTTCAGGCTGGGGAGCAGATGCGACTTGATCAAGATCTTGAGGTCAACCAAGGCAGCCTTTCCGGCTTTCAGATCAGCAACTTCCTGCTCCAGTTCGGTGATTTTCTCACAGTCGGCGTCATAGTCGGCCTTCCGCTTTGTATAGGATCGGTAATCCGCCTCATACACCAGACGGGATTCCAGCGCGGCCTGCAGCCCCGGCAGCGTAGCAGCGACCGGCTCCAGGGTCAGCAAAGCCTGTTGCTGCTCTTTCTGGGCAACGACAGCCTTCTGGTACGCCGCTGCTCCCAGAAGCGCCTGGCTGAGCTTCTGTTGGTAGTCCGACAGCTCATGCAGGCGCTGATTGATAGCCTGAATCTCGGACGACATGTCAGGCGTGACTGCCAGTTCGTTCCAATGGGCGTCGAAGATCTCGCGCTTGTTGTCGTAGGCTGTCAGGCGGATAGCGGCTTGGGCTTCACCCCGGGCAACCTCATCGACCCAGGCCTGTTGTGCCTGAGCCGAAGCCCGGACGTTGAGCAGCATATCCTGAGCATTAAAAACAAGCTGTGGCTTCAGAGCGTCGATCTGTACCTTCAGGCCTGCGGCTTTCTGGTAGTTGCTGTGCAAACCAAGCTGGTGGGCAAGGTAATCGGCCGTCAATGGGGCTTCCGGGCAAGTCGGCAGATCCTTGACATGGGCGTAGTGCTCCAGCGCCTTATGAGCGTTGGGGAAGTGATGACCGCAAGACGGGCACTCGGCATCACCTTGCAGTTTGAGCTTCTGGGCCGCCTTCCAGTCATTCATCAGGACCAGCTGGGTCTTCCCGGCCTCGATCTGTTCGACCGTCAGCGCCGGAATATCCAGAGAGGCAAGCTGGCGCTCCAGCGTGTTCAGTTCCTGGTAGACCGCGATTGCGGCTTCCAACTGCTCGACGGTGTGCGGGCAGAGATAAGGCTTGGGCTGCTCAGGGGCCTTGTAGGGCTCCGGCGCGGCCGGTGGGTTGGCAGTGGCGCCCAGCAGGAAGGTACGGCGTTCCTGAGCCTTGGTGAGTACCTGTGCATGCCTATACGCGGCGTCGGCGTCGAACGTCTCGAACCATTCCGGGCGCAGCGGCTCGACCGGCAGTCCAGGCAACGGCTGGCTGAGCGCGTTCTTCAGCACCTGCGTGTTCACGAAGGCTTGGTGGGCGACAGCAACTTCCGCCCGCAGCGCGTCGACCGAGAGCGGGGACGCCGGTGCTGCCGGTTCTTCCGGAGCGGACTCCCAGCGGGACTGCAAGGACTTCAGGTCCCGGCCCATAGCCAGCGCCTCATTGCCCAGCTCGGCCGCCAGCTCGTCGATCGCGGCCAACCCGATCGTTTGGTCGATCAGCTTCTTGCGCTCGGTCGGTAACAGGCGGTCGCTGAAGGCCAGGACCTGGTTCTGGTTGCAGCAGTTGGCGATGTCGAACACGGCCAGTCCATAGCCGAACAGGGCGACCACAGCGGCATTAACCGGAGTGGTGCCGGTAGCCATAGGAAAGCCATCTGCGGTGCTCAGCAGGGCCTTGCTGGGGCTGCGGGTGACTCGATAGCTGACACCCCGGACGGCAAAGCACAGCTCGACATCCAGCTTCTTGTAATCGCTGGCTGGGCGGCGCAGGGCTTTTGAGCCGAACAACGCAAACCGGATCATCTCGGATCCGACAAGGGTTTTTCCAGCCCCGTTTTTGCCGGTGATCAGGGTTAGCCCCGGCTGGAACTGGATCGGGTTGTGCTTGCGGAAGTCCACATACCCACCGTTGATTTTCAGAGATTCAAGCATTTCCGAGGCGCTCCATCAGCGTGTTCTGGATTCGGGCCTGTAAGCCCGTAGAAACCCCTGCGGTGGTGCAGGCAGTACCTAACAACGTTTTCAGGTCAAACGTCGCGTATTCGACCTGCTGGGTGGCTTCTGCCCCATCTTCCGCATCGGTTGTACGCTTGAAAGAGCGCGACAGGCAGTTGAACTCGGTCGTCCACTCCTCGCCGGGGGCCATGAGCAGGCGCACGTTGGTGTTCGCGAATACCTCAGGGTCTGCGATCAGCATCTCAGCTGCTTCGGATCCGTCCAGGGTTTGATAGAGCTTGCTGTCCGCCGGCTCCTCGCCGTGGGCGTAGGGCTGCATCGAACCGACCACCGTCACTTCCATGCCGTTGCGCTTGAAGCTGTCAGCCTTGTGAATGTGGCCAGTGTAGACCTTCGTCACGCCCAGCTTGGCCAGACGCTCCAGCGGGATCAGGTTGTGGGTGTCCTCGCCGTGCTGGGTGATGTCCCAGTGACCGAAGGCGGCAGTTGAGCAACGCTTGTAGCGTTCGACGTTCTGCAAAACCTCAACGGAGTTCTTGTAGGGCTGCCAGCCAACCAGCAGGAAGTTCTTGAAGAACTCAAACTCGTTGACCATGAAGAGATTGCGTTCAACGTCGCTCTCCACCAGCAGGGTCAGAAGCTCGAAGGAGGACTTCTTGGTGGTGTCCCGGCTGGCGTCGTGGTTGCCTCGCAGGATGTAGATCGGCTGGGTGTGGCGCTCATTGGCCATCAGGCGCTCATAGCAGCGGATCACGACCTCAGGCGGGACGACGAACTTGTCGAAGAGGTCCCCCATCACGATTGTCAGGTCGGCAGGCTCGGACAGTTGGCGTTCAAATTCCA
>ERZ869921.1371-NODE-1371-length-10427-cov-3.777767_pt1 | contig 10427 bp, 9 predicted proteins | sample MGYA00579310_ERZ869921 | MGnify/ENA primary metagenome ERZ869921 (study PRJEB32216, sample SAMN09231816) | wastewater metagenome | place: USA: Maryland | collected 2016-06-21 | study: EMG produced TPA metagenomics assembly of the PRJNA472060 data set (Reclaimed...
AGTGGCAGCACGCTGGGGTGGTTCCGGCGCTGTATCCCCGCTCTGGCTTATCGGCTCAATCTTCCTGTCCACCCTCTCTGAACTAGCCGTCTCAATCGGCGGTTTGTCTCGTGTAGCCAAAATCACCCCCCGTCGCTACATGCCGCTTGCTATGTCTTGTTGGTATGCAACGGTCGCTCTCGGTGGCATCATCGCCGGTCAAGCGGGTAAGCTGCCGCTGCTGTCAAGCTTTGTGCTCTGTGGTAGTCTGTCTGCCTGCGCTGCACTCACGAGTCTACTGCTGTCGCGTGTGTCCTCCGTGCGCTCGGCGCGTTCTGTGTCTGTCTCTGTCGCCGTTGCCCCCGCTGTCTCTGTGCGTTCCCACCCACCTTCGGTTTCCCTGGCTGCTGCTTTGTGACCTGCTAAGATAGCTGGTGCTTCTCTTGGTGCGTGTGCCTCGCGCATGCCGCATCGTCTCAACTGTGGCCGGTGAAGATAGACGGTAGAACGTGAACATGAAACCACAAGATATGACGCTGAGTGCCTTCACTTTGGGCCGTAGCAATCTCAATCGTCTGCGATCGGGTAGCTCCTCGGACGAAGGTAACGAGGACGGCGAGAACTACTTCACTCGCGTCGGTGAGCAAGAGAGCGTGTCTTATGCCACAGGTAAGGGGGTGCGAGACACCAACCCCCGCAATAAGTCAGTGCCGTGGACCGTCTTTTGCAGCGGCGTCGAAGCATACGCTTCCGAAATCAGCGGCCCGACTGAAGCTGACAAGAAACGCTCAAAGTACGTCATCGGTGGCGAGGTTCGTAAGACGTTCCACGCTGACACGGGACTTGGCCCGGTGCTGTCGAATCGCGAGGACGTGTCAGTCGTCTCGGTGACGCTTCTCATTCTCGATTGTGACAGTCCGGTCGCGCCACACCCTCTAGCCCGAGCGCTCGACGAGTTGGCCCTAGCCTATTGCATCGCACCGACGTGGAGCAGCACGCTAGCAGAGCCTCGATGGCGATGTTTCATTCCCATTCTCCCCCTCGTCGTTGATAACAGCGATCGGGGACGGCTGCACGCTCGTTTGCGTTACGCCTGGCTGGCCGGACTACTTGCCGAGCTGGCTGAATTGCCCGTTGAGTGTCCTACCTGTGGGGGTGAGAACGCTGGCAAAGGTTGTGCATCATGCAAGGCGAGCGGAATATTCAGCTTCGACCTGTCTTGCTGGAACTTCTCACGGCTGCACTTTTTGGGCGGGAAGCCATACGATGATGTGTCTGCTGCTGAGGACGACGCTCCGGCTGGTGCGGCTGCTGCACGCCCACCACTTGGCGATCGAACCGTTCAATGGGCTAAGGGCTTCGCGCTCGACACTGAAGCCTGGCTGAAGGGCTCAGGTTTTAATGACCATTGGGCCACCATAGAAGCTGAAGTGTTACGCCCGGCCCGAGTGTTCGGTGACTCGGGGCTACCCGGTGGCAGCGGGGTTGGAGCTGGCGACGCAGACGAGGACACCGAGGAGCTTCACCCGGACCCTGAAATCGGTGCTGCTATCGCCGCTTGTGAAGTCGGGTTGCTTGAACGTGTGCGCCGAGCGTGCTTGTATGTGTCAAGCCCACAATTCCCCGCTTCGGTCAGTGGTGCTGGTGGCCATAGCTCTCTTATGCGCGCCGCCAGTGCTGTCGTGTCAGGCTTTCTCCTACCTTCAGCTTGGGCGGTTCGCGTCCTCGAAGTGTGCTTTAACCCCCGATGTGTGGATGCTGGGGGTCAGCCCTACCCGTGGTCGTCCCGAGACATCGCCCGCAAGGTTCGTGAGGTGCGAATCGTCAACGGTGAGCCCGGCTCGATGCTTGAGCGCCGATCATCCGAGGGTGATGTATTCTACGTCGTTCGCTCCGACGGCAAGCAGGGCTACTCCGTTTCGGATGCGGGGGTCTACTCGGCGTTAGGAGAGCAAAAGGCGTCCACGGGCTGGACAGGTGGCATTCTGGACTTATCCATCGAAGCCGCTCGCGCTTGCACCGTGAAGCCTTTTGACCCTGAAGCACTACCACCAGGATTCAAGCCCCGACGTATGGTGATGGGCGCTATGTACGACCTACGCGGGGGGATCGCTGCCGCTGGGGGTGTTGGGGGTGTCGGTGCTGTGTCCGCTGCTACTGGTGGTGGCGCATCCATAAGCGGGGGCGGCCTAGCCGGTGAGCCACGCATCGGCATGGTCCAACCCGTTCAAGGACTTGGTTCAGGCTTCAGTGGTGGGTTCGTCAGCAGTGGCGCACGCCCTGCATCATCTGGTAGTGGGCTAGGCAGCGGCGGACTCGGCGCGAAAGGTGGCGTTCACATCCCAGCGGACGCGGATTGGGTGGAGCCTGTCGTCATCCACGAAGATGACAACCTGGCGAAGCGCATCATCACCGAGCGAATGAACGCCCGCTTTGCTGTGGTCAAGCTGCCTCGCGACTGTGTGATTGTGGACACTGCCGCCAACGCTGGCCGACGAGGCGAGCGGGCATATATGACGATCAACGGTTTTCGCACCGATCAGCAGCGGTTTCCTCTGCGGATTGAGAGCTACGGCAGCAAGGGCGCTAAGAAGTCCAAGGAAGCAAACCGTGCAGATATCTGGCTGTCGTCGCCATATCGACGGGAATATGATGAGTGGGGCTTCGCGCCTGAGTTGACGCCTGAAGAGTGCGAGGCTGTTAACGCTGAGACAGGACGCCGACGGCTGCTTAACACCTATCGAGGGTGGGGCGTTGGACTCAACAATGTAGGGCTCGCCGCTTGCCCTCGCTTCGCTGAGCTTGTGAACGAAGTCATCGCCAACGGTGACGAGACGGTCGCCCGCTACCTGTGGACGTGGTTTGCTGATATCTTTCAGCGTCCAGCCGAGAAGCCCGGTGTCGCGCTGTACCTCTATAGCCCCGAGAAGGGCACGGGCAAGGGGACGCTGTTTCGCACGATGGGCTACCTGTTGGGACGCTACTACCAGCTTGTGCAGAGCGCCGATCAGGTGGCAGGCCAGTGGAACTTGCACCTTGCGGACAAGCTGCTAATTTTCTTCGACGAAGCAAACGGCTTAGAGGGTCGGGATAAGTCGGACAAACTTAACAGCCTCATCACTGAGGCTGAGTTCGCTGGTAGTGAGAAGTTTGCGCCACTTCAGACGTGTCGGGCCTACGCTCGTTTTGCGTTCGCTGCCAATCGGGACGACAGTATCTCAATCAAGATACAAGATCGCCGCTATGCCGCGATTCGTGTCTCCCCGAAGCGCCGACGAGACAATCGCTTCTTCGAGCTTCTCAACAAAGAGCTGTTTGCGCCGTGCGAAGCTCCCGCTGGAGGGTTGGACGTGAACCGCGCTGCCCGTGGTGAGTACCGTGGACTCTCGGGCCTCATGTATCATTTGCTGAAGGTCGTGACCCCTGCCGATCGGTCAAGCGAGGAAGCCACGGTTCCGGTGAACGACAGGCCCGAGCTGGGTGGCAGCGTCAATCTTCGCGAAATCCCAATGACCGATCTGCGTCAGAAGATGATGCTTTCGTCGCTTGAAGGTGTGGAAGCGTTCATCTTTTCGTCAGCTTGCGTCAATCAACACATGGGCTTTGTAGATCGCTCAGTGGGCGGAGCACGAACGGAGAAGGTGCCTGTGTCTTGGCGGCAGGACGCCTCGTTTACTGTCGTCGCCTCGGAGTTTTCAGACCTTTACAACCGCTGGGCAAAAGAGCACAAGCAGCGACCGATCGCCTCAGGCGCGGCTAAGGCACTCGCGAGCGTGTTTACCACTATGGTTTCCGAGGAAAACTCGGAAGGTGTTCGTGTGCCGGTTGAGAAGGTGCAGCCCGATTGGGCGATCGAGCGTCGCGATTCAGACGGTGCGCGCATGTACCGGCTACCGTCTTCCCCGGCAGTGTGGCAGTGGTTCAAGCTGAAATATGGGTGGTAGGTGGGGCTGGGGCTGCGGGTGCTCGTACCTTTCTGACGTGGGCAAGCGGGCCACACATGGCCCACCATTGAGACGGACGCACAGCTTACCGATCCGCTCTCGCTGGTGAATATTCAGCTTGCCAAATATAACCACGCTGCTATCTTGGGTTAGAGGTGTTTGATGAGCGCGGTGATGTTACCGTCCTCGTCGCGAGCCGCACTATCGGCGAGGGTGTGGACGGGCTGCAACAGGTTGGTAATCGAGTCATCGTACTCAAAGGCACGGCATCTCGCCGAGCAGTAAACCATGTTCAGCCGAGCCCGAGCCGGGAGCGGGGAATTGCAACCGCAACTCTTGCACACCCGGGCTGGTGGCTGGGAGGTCGGAGTTGGCTCTTGGACCACAGTTTATCGTATCAGCCTCCCCCCCAAAGCCGTCAACGATGATCTTCGCGATCCTCATGGCTACGAAAGCATTTCGCCTGTCCCGGCTTTGTGCGACGGGGACTTGCCTCTGGTTGACGCTTTGTGACAGGGTGCCCGTACCTATCCTTGTGAATGCCTACCCTTGCCATTCATGAGGTCACGCATGCCCGGCACCTTCGAGCGCATGAAGATACACTTTTCTCTGTGTGCACAACACCTACAACAATTTAAAAATGCCTCCTCGACAGAGGAGCAGTTCGCGATGCTCCTCGATTCCATACCTGAGACTACAGAGAGATGGATCTTGGCAGCCGAGTGGCTGCGAGCCCGCGAAGAGACGCCTTGTGAAATGTGTTTGACAACAGACCCTCTAGGGTGCGCGTCTGAGCCGAATCAATGACCGAGGCAACATTGCCGACGCTGTTGTTGACGGAGCGTTGCCCACGCACGTAGGCGGACTTGCCGAGCTTGTAGCAGCGGCGAAGGCTGAGCTGGAGAAGCTGGCCGCTTGTAGTGGTTGATCGACCGCTTGCGTCGTCGCTGTGTTCATTTTCACTTGTCATCCGTAACCACCCTGCTAGACTAGGTACATGAACAAAGCACAAACACTCGGCATGGGACTCACCTTCAACGGTCTGCGCGTTGCCGTCTCAGTTAAGTTTCAAAAATACCCAGTTCACCACACTCGCAAGGTCAACATCACTGTCGGTGGGTTGTGCGTGTTCGAGGCGATGTGGGACGTGGCTGGCAAAGAGGGTGCCCTTGAAACTCTAAAAGCCATCGGTGAGGAAGTGGCCGAGTTGTCTGACGCGCTCGGAAAGGTGGAAGTTTAATGTCCCCGCACCAGCTCGAACAAGGACGCAATTTACGCAGCAGCGATCCAAGCATTCACATCCCTCACGCCCGAGCAGATCAAGGCGCAAGAAAAGCGTGCGCGACGGGCAGCGAAGCGAGCAATGCAGAATCAGGTGGTTTCCTGAGTTTTTTCAGAAGGGTTTAAGATGGCTCAAATCTACTTGGTGGAAGTGACGAGTAAAAGGAAAAGTTGCCGCTGGTTCGTAGCGGCTGAGTCAGACACTGACGCAATTCAAGCAATCAAAGACAGGGCTGAGCCTTCAGAACAATTGCTTATGTCGTTCGGCGATTGGAAATCGACACACGTAGGCAAAACACTTCAGCTTCAAGTGCGACGGAAAACACGATCATGACTCCTCAAAACCGTGCGACTGCCAACCTCGCTGCTCTGGCCGAGTTGCTGAAGCCCGACCCTGACCCCGCTATCCTCGCCAACTACGAGGGCTGGGCAGACGCTCGCGTGCGCAATTGGGTCTTTGACATAACCGGAGTGATTAAGCCCGAACATCACCCCTTGTTCAATCGGCTGGCTACTGAGCTGAATATTCAGCATGAGACGTTGCTAAACGCGGGCGGACTTACTGCATACTTTACCCCGCTCCCTATTTGCGACTGCATGTGGCAAATCGCACTGAAAGCCCTCAGAAGGCCCCTACGCACGATCATTGAGCCAAGCGCCGGGACGGGTCGCTTCCTCGCCTCTCAGCCCGTTCTGAGCGCGCCACACGCAGTACAGCGACTTGCAATCGAGCCCGATCCAGTGTTTTCTCGCATCCTACAACACCGTTTTCCGCTGTGGTCCATACGGGCAACTACCTTGGAAGCGGCGGGCCTACAAAACCCCTGTGCGGACATCATCATCGGTAACGCGCCTTTTGGAGATTGGGGAGTCGCTGACACGCACGCTCCCCCTATGTTGCGGCACAAGTATCTACAGGCCAAAGTACATGACTACTTTGTATGCAAGGCCGTCTCGCTGCTGAATCCCGGTGGTGTGGTCGCAATGATCACACACAACTCGACGATGGATCGTGAGGAGGTGGGTGTCCGTGAGTGGTTGAACGAGCATGCAGAACTCGTGGCAGCTTACCGTTTACCTGCTAATCTTTGGGAAGGGCAGGGAGCGGCACCCGTTTCAGATGTGCTTGTGATGCGTCGGCGGTAGACCCTCCCAAAGCCCCAAGAGCCAACATGCAAATCACTCCCCAACAAGACCAGGCGCTCAAAGCCGTCAGTGCGTGGTATAAAGACCCGCACGGCGCTCCCTTTTTCTACCTCGGAGGGTACGCAGGCACCGGGAAAACCACCCTCGCAAAGCACTTTGCAGCCTCGGTGAACGTAGTGTCCTTTTGCGCCTTCACGGGCAAAGCAGCGCTCGTCATGCGGCAAAAAGGATGCGTCGGTGCGAGCACGATTCACTCGCTCATTTACACCTTCGACACCGAGGCCCCACCGGGGACGATGCGGTTCATACTCAATCCGCTTAGCCCCATCACAACGGCAAAGCTCGTGATCGTTGACGAGTGCTCAATGGTGAATCGTCAGCTCGGTGAGGATCTGCTTAGCTTCGGTAAAAAGGTGCTCGTGCTTGGCGATCCTGCTCAGCTCCCGCCGGTTGAAGGTGCAGGCTTCTTTACCCTCGGTGAGCCTGACTTCCTACTGACCGAGATTCACCGTCAAGCCGCCGAGAGCCCCATCATTCGGCTGTCCCAGATCGTCCGCGAGGGTGGCAAGCTAAAGGTAGGCAAGTACGGTGAGAGTGCTGTGATCCCCGTGTCAAAGCTGGACTGGCAAGAGCTGGCAGCCCGCAATCAAGTGCTCGTCGGCATGAACAAAACGCGGCAGCTTGCAATCACGAAGATTCGCGAGCTTCACGGTAGAACGCTAGCCGTTGAGACAGACGACCGGCTTATCTGTCTCAAGAACGACCGGGCAAAGATGCTGCTAAACGGCAGCATGTGGACGGTGCTTGCCGTCCGAGAATATGGTCGCTCAATGCGGCTCACACTAGCGTCCCAAGACGGGCTTGCTGAAGCGGTGGACATCTACACCCGGCCCGAGATGTTCGACGGACGTGAAAGCGAGCTGAGCCCGGCGCAGCGTCGGAACCTGGATGAGTTCACCTTTGCGGAAGCGATCACTGTTCACAAGGCGCAAGGGTCGCAGTGGGACGACGTGGCTGTCATTGATGAGTCTAAGGCGTTTCGCGAGGACGCCCGCGCACACCTCTACACGGCAATCACTCGGGCTGCGTCGCGGGTGCTCATCGCTATTCCACAGGCTGCGTCATCGTTGGGGGGGATATAAACATGATCAAGCTCGCAGAAATCACGCTCGTCACCCGCTCAACGTTTGGGGAATATTCAGCCAAGTACGAGATCAACGAGTATTTCGTCGCTCATCCTGAGATGGTGCTAGGACGGTTTGAGGAGCGTAAAGCGAAGTGGGGAGATGAGTTGAGCGTTGTGGGTAGCGATGCCGAAAGTGTTGCTGTGGACATCCTGCGCCTGTGTCCTGTACCAGAGCTGCCGGTGCTGGCCAGTGATGCACCCGCTCCTATGAGCGAACCCCCGCCCCCTACGACGAAAGCAGTCACACATGGCCTACCATCGACATCAACGTCAACACGCAGCGAGGCAGCAACCCTCGCCGCTGAACTCTACGCCGCCACCAAACACGCTCTCTCGACAGGTGACGCCACCGCTCTGTACTCTCTTTATGAGCGTTTCACCACACGTTTTGGCTCGCTGCGCAACGCCTTCGCCAACGGCACGCTCACTCTCAATCGTGAGGGGGCACTACTGCTTGCCCTAGAAACCGCCCATGGTAAGCCCTCCGCGTTGTTGCTCGGGTTGCATCGCACCATAAACACGCCCCCACGAGTCGAAACCCTTGCCGACGCGCTTGCAATTTGCAACGACAAAAATGGTGAGGTGAATGTTCCCTTCATCGCCGAACTACTGGCCAAGACTCCCGAGGCAGTGCTAGACGGGCTGCTCTCTCAAAATCTCGTCTTTAACGCGCCGCTCGGTTGTATCAAACCAGGATTGGTGACGAGCGCTGATTATCTGACAGGTGACATCGGTTCCAAGCTTGATGTGGCCAAGCGGGCTGCTGTGCATGACGGTTGCTATGCACGCAACGTCGAAGCGCTGTCGCAGGCGTTACCATCCGCGCTCGGGCCTGAAGACATTGTTGTTGGCTTGGGTGCCGAGTGGGTGCCTGAAGAGATTTATCGCGACTGGCTTTTCAGCCTGTTTCCTGGCGAGTCTTGGGGCATTGGCGTCACGCACAAGGGCGGTAAATGGAGCATCGCTGTCTCGAATCCACGAATCACGAGCGCCAACGTCGGAATCGCCACACCGCGAGTCAGCGCTGTTTCGCTGCTTGAATCAGCTCTCAACAACGTGATGCCGATCGTTTACGACACCGTGACTGTCGGTGACGGTAGTAAGCGCGAAGTCCGTAACGAACGGGCAACGATGGAAGCGCAAGCCCGCGCTCTGGAGCTACGCACACGGTTTGCATCGTGGGTCTTCAGCAGTGCGACAGGCAAATCAGGTGAGACGGGGGAAGCGCGATCGGCGCGTCTGTGTGCGCTCTACAACGAGCGATTCAACACGATCGTGCCTCGTGATTTCAGCGGCGATCACCTCACTTTCGAGGGACTGGCCACCCACATCAAAGGGCGCGCATATCATCTCAAGTCTCGCCAACTTCGAGGCGTTGCGAAGATGCTCTACGGTGGCACCCGCGATCGATCGGCCTACCTTGTTTACCCACCGGGCTTTGGAAAGACCGATCCGGCGATTGCTGGGGCAGTCAAGCTCACTCAGCTCGGATTGACGCGCAAGACTTTGTTTGCTGTTCCTAAGTCCGCGCTTGAGCAGTGGCATCACAGATTTTTAGCGATGTTTCCGGGGCTAGCTGACGAGGTTTTGTGCGCTTCAGATCGGGCTTTTGGTGTGGCTAGTGGACTGGGCATGGGCGCTGTGCTACGTGCTGCCGCGTCGGGTGTAGGCCATGTGCAGCCCGCTACCCCTGCTGAGACGCTTGACGCACCACCCGAGCACCGGCCATCGGGAGCCGCCCTTGCTCGTCAAGTGTTCCTAGCTCGCATCGCTACAGGTGGCTGGCGTTATATCCTCGTTTCTCATGAGCTGCTACGTGACATCGTGCTCTCACAAGAGAGCTTCGACCACTTCCTAGCGCGTGAGCTAGCCGAACTGCGCACCGTGTTGCGCGAAGCTGAATATTCATCGGTCGCAAACAGGGATGCCACCAAGCAGGCGCGCCGATCATTGCGGTCGCGTGAGAGTGCGCTTCAGCGGGCCTCAGTAGCTCATAAAAAGCGTTGGGCTGCTCTCTGTGAGGGTGGCAAGTCTCCTGTCTCTTGGGAGGATTGTGGCATCGATCATCTAGTGCTTGACGAGGCTCACGCATTCAAGAATCTCGCCATCACGACAAGAATGGAGCGTATCGCCGGACTTCCGACGGGTGATGGTAGTAGCCGAGCATATGACTGCTTTGTGAAGTGTCAGCACACGCTTGAGCGTGGAGGACGAGTGACGGCGCTGTCAGGCACCCCACTCACGAACACGATTTGTGAGGCGTTCGTGTGGCTGCGTATGCTTCAGCCAAAGCTGCTAGAGCATCTAGGTCTCACTAGTTTCGACAGCTTCGCGTCGGTCTTTACTGAGGCTTACCCGTCGGTGGAACTCGATTGCGTCGGAAAATATCGAACTCAGACGCGATTGCGCTTCCACAACGTGCCGGAGCTGCTAAACCTATTGAGTGAAGCATGGGACTTTGTGAGGGAGACTTAGTTCAGTGATCTACATCAAAATCGAACTCTGGCCGATGGGCGACCGCAAGAGCGCAAAGATTTTGCAAGAGGGGATTATTCATAATACGGGGGGTACTGACTCGATTGGTGAGTACAAATATCTCTTCTCAAAGCAAGGTGGTTTCAAGGGTGATATTGCTACCGCCAATGTGAAAAACGTACTGCGTCAAGGGGAAATCAAAGGTTTCCCACGACTGCGCCTATACGCACAAGACTTATTGCTGCGAGCGTTGACTCTAGCTTTCGGTGATCGGGCCAATTGGGGCGGACAGTGACCGCCGCCGCCGTACACACCACGCCCATCCTCGCCAACGGTGGTGTCCAAGTCGTTTCCGTTGCTGCGAGCCCTGGCATACGAGCGTTTAGCGTCGAGTTGGCGCAGCGTGCCGATCGCAT
>ERZ869921.1372-NODE-1372-length-10419-cov-47.125145_pt1 | contig 10419 bp, 6 predicted proteins | sample MGYA00579310_ERZ869921 | MGnify/ENA primary metagenome ERZ869921 (study PRJEB32216, sample SAMN09231816) | wastewater metagenome | place: USA: Maryland | collected 2016-06-21 | study: EMG produced TPA metagenomics assembly of the PRJNA472060 data set (Reclaimed...
TCGGTGATGCACTCGATAGAATGGCAGATAAAATTGGTTCAAAGAAAAACCTTACTCAGAAAGAGAAAACATCATTAATAAAAGACGTTACCGATTTAGCAAAGGGTTTAATTCAAGAGGGAAAAGCAACACTTGATAATGTAATTGATAAAATCAAAGAAGCCATTAAAAAACGTTTCCCTGATTTAGATGAAAACGACCTTAACGATATTTCCGAAAATATAAAACAGAAAGTATTATTTGACGAAGCATTTCAGTGGTATAAAGACAACGATTACACATACGAGGAAGCAAAGAAAGAACTAGATGATAATGATGTTGACTACAACGAACAGGATTTGAAGGATGCGTGGGGGATAAAAGAAAATTCAGAGGAAGAAAATATTGGAATAAAAAGAAGGATTACCGATAAAAGGAGAGAAGAATTAGGATTAAATGCAGTAACACTACCTAAGATAGCAGACAATAATTCAGCAATGAAAGTCGCGAAAGAGTTAGTTGATAGCGGTGATGTCAACCCAATGGAAATTGAAAACGAGTTAATAAGTAATGTAGAAAATCCTGCAAAAGCAAAAGCAAGTAAAGAGGATGTCCATATTATTCAATACAGAAGGTTGCAATTAGAAAATAAAGAAAAAGCATTATTGTCTAACAAAATTAGGCTGGATGAAGCTATTAAGTCAAATCCTGACGATGCAGATGCAGTAGCGGAATATTTAATCAACGAGGAAAATATAAAAAACAATAATGCTGATTTAGATAGAAATACAACGGCATCAAGGGTAATGAGCAATATATTTGCAGGAATTGGACATGGACTGCAAACAGAAATGAATGCTGCGGGAGAGGTTCAGGCTTTAATAAAAAAAGTGCGAGATTCTTTTGGAGATAATATTCCGGAAGATGTCAAAAAAAGATTAGATTCCTTAGAACAAGAAAACAAGGAACTTAAAATTAAGAATGAGGAAATTGAGAATAAGTACAACAATGTTATTCCAAAAGAAGAAGCCGATAAGCACATTATTGAAGCATACGAAAAAGGGAAAAAAGATGGTTCTGCAGGAAGCCAACCAAAAAAATACACTCAAAAATTCAATAGAATTGCAGATGCATTTGAAAGAAAGTTTAAGTCCAAGCCGTTAATATTACGCGATGCGGATGGCAATGAAATAAAGCTAACTCAAAATTCTATAGTTGCATGGGATGATATTGTAAAAATTGGTGCAGAAGCAATCAGAAAAACAGGAGAGGTTATTGATGGTGTCAATGCAATAATCGAACATATTAAAGACCAGGATTGGTATAAAAATTTATCACCAAACAGTAAAGATGCAGTAAAACAACAATACGAAGATTATTTTACCGGAAAAGAAAATAAGAAAAAAGAAGATGGGTTAAAAGTTACAAGTTCACGAATAAAGGAAATTATTGAAAGAAGAAAATCTGAAAATGAAAATACTACCGTTGATGATGTGGTGGAAGAAATAAATCGTGATTTTCCTGATGCCACACCACGACAAATTCGTGATGCTATAAGCGGATACGGTACAATAAAAGAAGGAAGCCCAGAACCGATAGACAAAGAAGTACGTAAGATAAAAAGAATGGCTAAGTACGATTCTATTCTTGAAGATATATCCAATGGTGTTCGACCAGATAAAACAGGATTTCAGCGTGATACACTTGAAGTAGATGAACTTGACCAATTAAAGAAAATACGTGAAAGATTAAAGAAACTTCCATTATCCGATGCTGACCTGTCTAAAAAATTAAAAACAGCACAGGATGCCATTGAAACACGTTTGCGTAATCAGATTGAAAGTTTAGAAAAACAAATACAAACAGGTGAAAAATCTATCCGAAATACCAAAGTTCAAACTACTCCTGAGATTGAAAGACTGAAAGTTATTCGTGATGAAAAGAAAGCAATATTAGACGAAGCTGAATCATTAAATAGGCATGGAGATACACTGCAGGAATTAAAAGATATTGCAGACGAAACAGGCGATACAACCATAACCAAAAAAACAGTTGACGATGGATTGATTAAAGATTTGATACAAGCACATATTGAAAAAGGAACGCCGGTTGAAGAAATACAAAAGGAAATATTTGATGAATTAAAAGCAATCTTTCCTGACACAACAGAACGCCAGGTTAGCGATGCAATCACAAAACAGGGTCAATATAAATCAGAAGGCAATACCTTAACTGAGCTACAACAGCAAATTTCCGAACTTAAAAAACAAGCCAATCTTAAAACTAAAATAGAAGATACAGAAAAAGGTATTATAGCACAAACAAAGGTTAAAGGTGAAAAGAGTAAGGAAGTAGAAAGATTACAACAACAACTTGCCGAACTTAAAAAACAAGCATTAAATAAATATGCAGATGTATCCGCAGCGGATTTAGTAAAGAAATACGAAGCGGTGGAAAGGCAAATAAAAAAAGGTGACTATATCAAACAAAAAACAACCAGAACAAAATTTGAATCAGATATTAATTGGGCGAAAAACAACAAACGTCTGACTGATATTAAAATCGAGCTTAATAAATTAAAGGATAAGGCACTTGAAAATAACAAGAACACCTTTATGAAAACACTTGATATTTTCGACAAATGGAGTACAAGGATGTTGTTCTTTGGAACGTATGCGTATCAGTTAAAATTAGCAGCAACAGCAGCAAGCAGTATTATCCATAAGCCAATCGAAGATATTGTTGGTGGATTGATATACAACAGCACACTTAAGAACATAGCTAAAAATGCACCAATTGAAGGAAATACAAAAAGCAGTGCAGTAAATTTGAAAGACTACTACGCCGAACTTCTAAGAGTTGATAAATGGGGAAAAGGAATTTTGCAATTAGCATATAAAGGAGAAACAAGTTTAGACCAGCAAAACAATAAATACGGACACATAAACTTCTCATTAAAATTTAAAGGCAAAACGGCAGGAGAAATAGTAAGACAAACTATTGGTGCTGACCATATTCCTTTAATTGATTTACTTACAACCGATCCGCATGCAATGATAAAAGAGCCAATTAAACGCGCAACATACAAAGCAGCATTTAATACTTATATGGATTGGGTAGAAACAAATATGGGTGCAGAGGCAGTAAATGACCCGTTGATTATAGAAGTAGGAAAGAATGTAGCTTTTTTAAAAGCTAAGAGTGAAATATTTATGGGTAACGCACAAACGGAAAGTGGCGGAATAGAAAACCAGGGATTCATAGATTCATTGAATGGAAAAATATCTCAGTTAAGAAATGAAGCCATAAAAAATGCACAGTCAACATATTCTAACGAAAAAAGCAAGGCAAACGCTGATTATGCAAAGGCTTCATTGGCTAAATTCTTTGTTCCTATCGTTAAGGTTCCAACTAATATTATTGCACGCGCAATAAAAGGAAATCCGGTAGTATTATTAAGGAATATCTTTAAAGCTATTCAAATAAATAATGACATTGAAAAAGGCAGTGCGATAACAAACGAACATGCAGATGCAATAATACGTGATTTAAAAAAAGGTACAGTAACATCTATGTATTGGTTTGCCGGTGCATTGTTAGCTAATTCTATTGTAGGTGGATTTTGGAATCCATTTTATCCTGATAAAAAAAGAAAAGGCAAAATGCCTAAGATAAATGAAATGAATTTAGGGCAAAAGAAACATGGCATAACTGATTTGATGATACATGGTGCAGAACACGCACCAAATGTTCAGGCTATGATGTTGGGCGCAACATTCATGCAGACGTTGGGATACTACAATAAAGACAAGAAAGAAAATTTAGCTTATAGCTTTGCGGTGGCTACTGCCGCTACTGCAAATGCAACAGCAGACCAGCATCCAATATACAGCACTGTTTCTGACTTGTTACAGGCGACACAAAATGAACATGGTTTGGATAAATTCGGAAATAACATCAAAAGAAGGTTTGATATAAAAAAGAAATTTGAAGACTTAAATCCTGCAGATTATTACAAAGGGAAAATGCATCCAGCCGATAGTGGCAGTGGTAGTGACAGTGGTAGTGACAGTGGTTCTTCACGCGGTAGTGATTCACGCGGTTCAACTAGAGGTGAAAGCAGCAGAGGTAGTGATTCACGAGGAACTGAAAGATAATGAATAAAAACCTTAACTTTGACAAATGATTCAATCAAAACAATATAACGTATTTCAGGACAAGAAAGATAATTTCGCAGAGAAATTTCCGGAACTTGCATTTATTGTGGCTGGATTGCATTTTAAAAATGAAGCCGGTATTCAATTGGACACCATTTTAAGATATGTAATTTATTTCTATGATAGAAGATGTGAATTACATTCAACTCATAGAATTGTTGCAAAAGCAAGAGAAGAAGCGTTATCTAAATTTAAAATTGTAAAAAGCGTATATGAAAGCACAGCGTTTATAAATATTGAAAACGAAATGGCTATGCGCTACATGCTATGGAATCGCGACAATGAATTTAGTGTTTTTTTAAGCGCCAGCATACAGTTGGAAAATTTGAATAACAGACTCAGGACCATGGCAGCAGATGCAACCATGGCAGATTTTGTAAAATCACTGGGAATTACAAAAGATATTTTTGATTTATCGGAGCAAATTGACACACGTAGAACAACTTTATTTGGAGATATGGAACATATTGAACAATTTGCAATAAAAAAAGAATTAGAAAATAAATATAAATGTGAAAACTCAATGTTGGGTTAAAAATTAAAATTACGAAAATGGAATTATCAGGAAAAGTAATTAGCGTTACAGAAAACACAGGTGTTAAACAAGATGGTGTTACAGAGTGGTTTCGATATGATGTATTGATAAACTACGAACAAGGCCAGTTCCCAAAAAATGCTGCAATAAGTTTCAGTGGCAAAAAGTTTGAAAATGTACTGAAATTAGAAGGTAAAGAAGCAAGAATCTATTTCGACATTTCAGGGCAAATATATAACGGTAAACCTCAAAATATCTTAAAAGGGTACAAATATGACGTGCGTTAAATGGCAATTTTATGGAAGAAATCTGGAAAGACATAGAAGGCTTTGAAGGTTATTACCAAGCATCTAGTTTTGGTAATGTAAAAAGTTTACCAAGGTTAAAATCCTGCGCTAGAGGCACCTTTATGACAAAAGTTAAGTTATTAAATCCAATAAAAATAAGCAAAGGTTATCTTGCTGTTGTTTTGTATAATAAAGATGGTATAAAAAAAATGATAAAGGCACACAGACTAATTGCACAAGTATTTATTCCAAATCCTGACAATAAACTGCAAGTAAATCATATAAATGGCATAAAGTCAGACAACAGAGTTGAAAATTTAGAGTGGAATACTCAGTCTGAAAATATAAACCATGCTATTAGATTAGGATTAAAAAGAGATATTGGTGAGAAAAGCAGTTTATCAAAATTAACAGAAAAAGAAGTTTTAGAAATTAGAGAAAGCGATTTAAGTAAAGATGAATTGTGTTTACAATATAATATAGTAGAAAGTTGCATAAGAAGCATAAAAACAAGACGTACTTGGAAACATATTTAAATAATGGCAAATAAACCCTTATATATTGAAACCTTTACTGACTTCACTACTAGTGCTTTAATTGGCGAGTACACAATTAAATTTCCAACACCTCCACCATTAAAGCAAATGGTGAATTATGGGTTGCCGCGTGAAAGACAGGTATTCCAGCGAAGTAGCTACGAAATTAACGGAAAAAGATATTTTACAACAGATTTAATTGGCGATAACTGGATATTACTTCCGGACCATGTAAAAAAAGATATTCATGCTAGAGAATGGGAAAAATTAATAAATGGTGAGTGGCAAATAATTGATGGGAAAACAATTTGGATTAATGATTTCTACTATCATTTTCTAAACTATTATCGAGCAAATACCATAAACTTTTCAAAATTCTGGGATTCCCAGTGGTTTTACGATTTATTGCTAGCTGACAGCTTTTATGCGCCAGATGTATTAGGATTGCTTTATTTTAAAGGTAGACGTGGTGGTGGAACGGCGCCAAATAATGCTGCCGCAGAAAAAGTTATGACTACAATAAAGAATTCTAATTGTGGTCTTATGAACTACAACATAACAAAATCAAAACAGATAAATTTCACTCCGGTAAAAGCTAATTTATTAAAACTACCAGATTTATTACTACCAGAGCCGTATTTAACTGCAAGATATAATGAAAAAATGAAAGGTGAAAAAACCACCGATGAATTAGCATTTCCAGATGTAAATAATTTCTTATATACATCACCTACAGTAGAAACAGCCTTTGACGGTCAACTTATACGCCTTGGTGTTATTGATGAATGCTATAAGTGGCCGAATACAAATCCATTTGTAACAATGGAAAAAAACCTATTATGTGTTAAAGATGGTGGTATAAAACACAACATTCAGGATCCGTTAACTGGTGAAATAATTAAATATGCCGGACTAATGGCTTTTGTTTCTTCTATTGATGAAATTAAAGACGAACAAATAAAGGTTGTTGGAGAAATGTACGATGTATGTGCGCCGGAAACTGCAACAGAAAAATGGTGTAGTACCTATGGTGCACGAAGATATTTTGAGCCGAGTGCATTTGGGTTTAATGGATATATGAATAAGTTTGGCTTTTCTTTATTTGATGAAGCTCAGGCGCATTTAGATGCTGAATACGAAAACACACTAAAGAATGCTGGCTACGAAAAAGCGCGTGAATTTAAACGTAAAAATCCAAGATTTATTGAAGACGCACTAACGCCATCATCTGAGGTTTGTCAATTTGATTTTGCATTATTACACCAAGCTAGATTAAATGCTCAAGAATTGCCTATTGATGATCCTAAGCGTCCGGTATTCTCACAAATGAGCTGGATTAACCGATTGGAATCAGTAAATGTAGAAGCAAAACCGGAATATCGCGATTTTAACGTAAATGCAAGATTTAGTATAAGCGGCCACCCAGAAGTAAAAAACAATGTTCAAAAAATGCTAGGCAAAATAATGCCATTGAACGTTGGTAAATATGTAGCTACATTGGACCCGATTGATTATAATAAAGGTCAGTTGCATGTAAATTCAAAAAGCTCAAAGCCGGCACTCAGGATAAAAAGACTGTTTGACGTAACAATCGATGGCGACAAATTGGACGAGCAGGGCAATCCGCTAAACAATGGATTGAATTTTGAAACAAATAGAACCGTGGCCGTAATGTTCTTCCGGACCGATGATGTGAAAGAAATGTGGGAAGATATTGCCATGGCATTAATCTATTACGGCTGTCCGCTTCTTTATGAAAGAAGTACTAGGACTATTTTTGACTTCTTGGACAAGCAAGGAATGATGGGATTTTTGATGGATGCTAAAGGAAATCTCATTAATGAAACCACACGCGACAACTATGGAATCAAAACAACCAAAGAATCTAAGCAGAATTATTTTGATAGTACGAGAATGTATATTAAATTGTATGGACTTGCGGAAAGACATATTGAATGTTTAGATCAGCTTATAACTGTTACACCAGATACGATGCCAAAACACGATATTGCAACTGCATATATGATTGGTGAGTGTATCACCAGCACATTGTTGTCTAAATATAAAGGTAGAATTTCGGATAATAGAATGAAAGAATTATTAGCAAACGTTAAATTTTAAGACATGAGCATATTGCCTAAAGAATCAAAAAAATACTCAGTTAGTGCAAAAACTGATGAACCATATGCAAAAGAAGTGTGTAAGGTGCTGATTGCAAAACCTTGTTCAATCGGACAAATTGCAAAAGACAATGCCGGACTCAACGAACTTTATGCACAAGCATTGCAGCCGTTTGATAAATATCAATCGTTTTTTACGAATAAATTTTCCAGAAATGGTACTGAAAGATATTTCACGGTAGATGATTTAGACTTTTCTCCACTAGGATTATGCAAGAAGATTTTTGCAAGCATGTACTCCAGGTTAAATAAGGTAGATAGCTATACAAACATTGAATTAGTAGATGAAAAAAGTAAGAACGAACAAAAGCGATACATTATTGAACTGGAAACATTGCTGGAACTACAAGGCCCTATCAATGAAGCATTAGGCGCAGATATTATTGGACAAAAATTAAAATCAAAATCAAAACTCAAAGATTATACGCCAAAAACCATTGAAGAATTACAATTTTATCAAAATATTGGTTACAAAAACAGCATTGAGGTATTGTTGGAAAAACACATTGACATAATCAATAACGGAAATAATTTCAAATTTGAAATTAATCCACTGATAAATAAAAGCCTAATTACCGCTGGCGTATGCTGTACACACGTATATTTTGGTCAAGACAATAAAATTTGTGAAGAGCCAATATCTATCCGAGATTTAAAGGTTATTGGTGGTACAAAACGTAATTATAGCGATGCCAATGCATTTATTATAGACCAAAAGTTTAATGTAGATTCTTTTTATGAAATGATAAAAAACGAACTACATACATCAACGGTTGCAGAAGGTGGTGATATTACGTATCATCCAAATATTTTAGACGATACATATTCATTGCTGACTGGTGCTGCAGACAAAACCGGAGTTTTAAATGTCAAATTATGCTATTGGAGTACTGTAGATGAACATTCAATGAAAGTGATGTTTCAGGATAATAAAGTAATCCTGAGAAATCATAATGGAAGCTCGCATGTTAAAAATAAAATTCAGAAATGGTACCGCGCATATTATGTTCAGGCTATCGATCAAGTATATAAATACGGTCCAATTGAGAATATGAGTAGAAAAAAAGAAAACGGAAAAATAGGAAACGCTTATTCTCCGGTAATTCTTATTCGTGGAATAAACAAAGATTTGACTTCTGCTTCTCCAATTTATAATATTAAAAAGTTTGAAGATATTGCGACAATTTTATGGGTAAAATACCAAAATGAAATTGCGCGTATGAAACCGACGCGTACCGATATCGATATTAAATCATTGGCAGAAACAGCAGAAATATTGAAGGTAGTAATGCCGGATATCCAGGTTACAGACTTAATGAATGCCTTAAATATTGGTACCGGATTTGTTGGCACGCAAACACTTGATGGCAAACAAAGCAATCCTAATACTTACCGTACAGTTACATATCCGGTCCAAATGCTGAATATGTACCTGCAGGTTATCAATCAGATGGTAGATATTTGCTTCCAATTTGCCGGTACGCCAAAGGTGGATATTGGTATAGAGCAGGACGAGAGAAAAAGTAATTATTCTACAAAAGCGGAATTGTTTGGTGCCGACAAGGCCATAATGGAATTATTTGAGCAGAAAGACGAACTTATTCGCGCCAGCGCTGAAACTAAAGCAAATATGGTGGTTAGGCTGTATCAGAGTAAAGATAAAATTCCGAATCCTTATGCAAATATGTTTGATGATTATGAAGCAGATATGCTTTCTGATATAGATTTTGCCATAAACCGAGAATTTACGGTGCAGGTGGAAAAAGGATTCACGGAAGAAGATATTTACGAAATAAAACAAAACCTTGCTCAGCAAAATCAGAGATTTGTACAAACCGGCGGAAAGGATGGATTAGATTTTTCTGATAATTTGATAATTCAGGAAATATTAAAAGACAATCCAAAAATTGCCAGATATAAAATACAAGTGTTGGTGGAGCGTAGAAAGAAAGAAGCAAAAGAATATGCACTGGAACAGATGAAACTTAATAACCAGGCACAACAGGTATCAAATCAACAGGCTCAGCAAGGACAGGCTCAATTATTAGCCATGGAAGCGCAGATGAATAAAATGCAGCAAGATTTTGAAATGAGATTTGAGGCTATGAAGATTAATTTAAAGCAACAGGCAGAAGCTAAAAATATTATGCTAGAACACCAATTAAACATGCAGAATGAACAGGATGGTGATTAGTGTATTTTTAGTAAATTGTAAATTGATTTTTTTAGTTTCAGTGGCATAAAGCCATAACCGGTTATTTTTTGGCACATTGAGATGTAAGACAATGTATGTCCGTCTTCTTTAATCCTATCATGCAACCAACGCCTTGTTCTGCCTTGTTTGTATATTTCTAAGGAAATAATGCTGTCATGTTCAATTTTTAGATTGAATCTTTTACAGAATTCCTTTTTGGTATTGTATTTTTCTTTAAGGGTAAGGTTTTTATAACCGTACTGGCTACGGTCTTTTTCAAACTCAGTTACCATATTTTTTATAACCTCATTTTCCAATTCCGAACTCACAAAGAATGGCGGAATTTCATGCAATTCGATTTTTACAAACATAATTGTTATAATTCTTATACGAAGTTACATTTTTTCATTATATTTTTGTAATAATAAATTCGTAAAAATGGCTATTACATCAAACTGTGCAGAGATTATAATTACGAATCCACAAGGTTC
>ERZ869921.1373-NODE-1373-length-10415-cov-5.045174_pt1 | contig 10415 bp, 15 predicted proteins | sample MGYA00579310_ERZ869921 | MGnify/ENA primary metagenome ERZ869921 (study PRJEB32216, sample SAMN09231816) | wastewater metagenome | place: USA: Maryland | collected 2016-06-21 | study: EMG produced TPA metagenomics assembly of the PRJNA472060 data set (Reclaimed...
GCATTACTTTACGATTTCTTGATTGACCGTTACTATGCCCGTAGCCAATACAATTACGTCCGCTTCGTTTGCCGTAGCAACTTCTAGCCCGTAGACGTAGTTACTATCCACTAGCGCCTTAGTCTGGGCAGGTGTCCAGGTCATAGTAATAGTTGCGGTTTCTGTATCTATTGTCGGTTCGGCTTCTAGGATTAGCGTTCCCTTACTACTATGCCTAACCTGAGCCTTAGCGGTGTAGTGGGTTAGATCTACTGGCGTACCTTCCTCGGTTGTATACACGTAAGTACGTACCAGGGTTCCCCCTGCGTCTACGGTGAAGTTGTCGCGTATGCTCATTAGATACCCCTAACAATAAAGGCTACTACTGCGGCGGTTATTCCCGCCGTCATAATTGACTGGACTAGCGCATTACTCCAATGCGCCTTTTCCAGTTGGCGAATTCGTTGCTCGAAGTCGTCTAGTTTTTTCTCAATGTCCGACACGATACGTAAAATTAGTGCGGTGTTGCTAGGCGGGCGCTGATCCGTCATAGCTAACCTGCTAGGGCCGCTATCTCGGCTTCTGTTAGGCCTAGTGCCGCTAGCTTTTCGAGGGCTGATTGGCGGGCTGCCTTAGCTTCGTCTATTTGTGCTATCTCATTTTCGGCTTCTGTTTTTTGAGACTGCCAAAAAGCCAGTTCTTCTTTATTCATAGGGCGCTGAATTTCTTCGCCCGTTTCTGAATTTACTATTTTTATAATTGGATTGGTCATTAGTTCACCCCGTAAAGTTCTACTGTTCCGCTAGCAAAGGGGCTACTCGTTGTAACTACTTGTAAAGATGTTATTGCCGAACCTAAACCACCATTAAAAGCCCCACCTAGTAATAAAGTAGATTGGTCGGCTGAACTAGCTTGCCAAGTACCCCAGGTAATAAAAGGTTTTGGAAGCACAGAACTTGAGTAATCCTGAATTTCTAGTATCCATTTGTTAAATCCTGTTTGTTGGTTTACAAAAATGCTAGGTGTTAATTGTAAATTAGCTGCCGTACCCCAGTTATTATTTGCGCCAGAACCTACCACATTATGGCCGCCCCAGAAATTAGCCGTATTTTGATTTCCGTTAGGATAAACGCGTAGTAGCCAGTTACTACTTCCTCCGGAAACGTTACTAATAACCATATAAAGCTTTTTATAAGTTTGGTTAATACTGGAAATAGTAACCGTAGCAGTTCCCGCCATAGAAGTAGTGCTTAGTAAGGTTAGAGAGCCAGAAGACGGCGGTGCTGTCCAAGTTGGTAATCCGCCTGAGACGCTTAAAACTTGTCCATTACTTCCAACTGGAAGATATCCCAAAGCGCCCGAAGAAACTCTAGGAATAGAGCCGTTAGCCCCAATACCCAATCTAGTTACCGAAGCGTTTCCGTTGGCTACAATTAGATCGCCCGCAGTAGTTACGGTGGACTTAGGAATAGCCGCGGTGTTGTCGTTAATATTTACCCAGGCGCTACCTGTCCAACCTTCGTACGCGTTAGTGTCTTCCAGGTAGGTAAGCATACCTTCCTTAGGGGAAGGAATTGCGGTACTTCTTGCGGTAGAGTTTGCGAACGTCATTACCGCTTGATCCATTAGGTAAGTGTCAATATCGCTCGCTGGTAATGGGTTACCGTTAGCAAATTCTTTATATGGCATTTTTTACGCTTCTTTCCATAGTTCTAGTGTTGTTAGCCACGTGTCGCTTGTAATAAAGTGTCCGACTTTCGTAACCGTGTAATAGTCGTCTATCTCGATAATACCTTGGTCATACTTAACGCCCACTAGTTGCCCTGGGGTAAAAAAGGCCGCTTCGGTTAGGTTTCCTAGTCGGTCCCGCGTTAGGGTTTCGACTTGATCTACCAGGCTAGTCGGGTACTGCTGAAATACCGCGTCGGCCCACCGATTAAGCTCGTCTAGGTCTGTAGTGTTTAGTACTACGTCTTGCGCGTATCTCCCGTAAAGGTCGATACTGTCTTGGTTTTCCCTGAGCGTGCTAATTGTATCATTACTATCTAAAATAACTTTTAGCGAGTTGTATACGGTGTTTTCGGTCGCGCTTGCTTGGATATCGGTCATACACAAGTGATTAGGGTCGCCGTGGTTGTTACCTATTACTGGCGTTCCGCTAGGTGGGGTAGAACTTGCGGGGCGTGGGACGAATACGAATTCTTGGGTTACTGGATCTAGCCAGAACAGTCCTAGTCCCACCTGGATAGCTTCGTAGACTAGTGAACTTGGAATTACGTCGGTAAGTATCTTGCTAGGGATTTCGCCGCCTGGGTCTGAGCTAGCCGCGTTCATAGCTGTACCAAATTCGTCCGCGATTAGTTCCAGCTGCTCGTAAGGAGTTACGAAGCCTGGGTAGCCTGTATCGCTGTCGAATAGCGCTAATCGGGTGTTCATAAGGCGCTTAAAGTTATCGAAGGCTATTACCTGAATTAGGTTATTGCCGTCTTGATCGAAGGTAGTATTTATGCTGTCTACTACCCCACTCCAAATAATCTGGTCTACCGCGTCTTTTACTAGTCGGACGCGCATTAGCACGCCTGGGCGGAAGGCTGGCGTATAAATGGGGTCAATTTCCAGCGATTGTAGGACTACGCTGGCTTGGCCAGGTTGGGGCTGGAAGTAAAGCTGGTCTTCTACGGTCCCGCCGATAGATAATTGAGCTTGCGACGTAACACAATTTAGGTTGGTCCACCTAAAGCTACTTTCGCCCAGTAAATCGGGTCCGCCTAGCTCGGAAATACCAATAGTAAATACCCCACCGTAACCCAGAAGGTTTGGGCCGCCTAGCTTGCTTACTCCAATTACGAATAGGTTTTCCCCGCCACCAGCTAGGTAGAACTCTACCTTTAGGTCGGTAGCTAGGTCGAAGTCGGTAATAGTAGGCATTACTTGATCCTAAGCCCCGAACCTTGGGACTTTAGTTTATCGTTTATTTGTTTTACAAGACTATCCGCGTTTATTGTGGCCTGGACGTCTACCTTTACCGAACCTGGTTTACCTGGTGTTTGTACTGGAGCGGTTGGGGTGGGTACTGAGCTTGGCGGCGTTAGAAGTCCGCGATAAGTCCTAGCCGCTATTTCTTCTGGCGTCATTGGGGTAGTCATTACTGGCTTTAGCCCTTGTAGGCGCTGAAATTCTGCTAGCTCGGTGTTTGCGTTTTTAGTGTTTTGGTAAACCGTTGCCATACCACCAGCCAACAAAGCAAGTCCAGCTACGATACCCGCAAGTACTGGGTTACCCGCGCTGAAGATCATAAGCGCTACTTTTAGTATGCCTAGGCCGACTACTAGGTTAGTTACGGTGGTGATTACCGCACCGAAGCCCTTTTCTCCTGTTAGCTGTTCTAGCGCTGGCATTACTTTAGTGTCTATCCAGTCTACGAACCTGCCAAATTCTTCTACTATGTTTATAATGCCGTCTACTATGGATTGTAGCTTTTCTTGGCCTTCTGGGGTTGCTAACCACTCGCTAAAATCTTCCAGAATTGGTAAAAGCGCTGTACCAATTTGTTCCTGTAATTCCCCAAAAATAATTTCCATACGGGCATAAGGATCCGTATTAGCTGCCGCTTCTGCCGCGCCCCTAAAAGTTTCTTCTAATGCCTTTAGCGGATCGTCCGCCCCTTTGATACTAGGGACAAGTCTTAGAAGCGCTGTATCCGAACCAGCTAGGCTTCTGGCCATAGCTTGTACTACAGTGTCTAGGTTTTTACCAGTTCCAGCGGCCACGTCGGTAGCAATAGACATAAGGCGCATAGCTTCATTGGTGTCTTTAGTTGCTATTGCTAGCTTAGAAAAAGCTGGACGTAATTTGTCGTCCGTAATGCTGGTGGTTATCTGAAGCTTGCCAATAAACTTTTCTACGCCGTTTACTGTAGCTTCGGTGGCATTTAGGTTGTCTTCTAGCGCCTTGGTAAGAAGTACCTTGGATTTCTGGTCTTCTACCGCGGCCTTCGTGCTGGCCTTAAATTGGTCTACTAAGAAGTTTAGGGAAAAGCCGATACCAATAGCGCCTAGGGCCGTGTTTATGCCCTTGCTAATCTTCTTGGCGCTGTCGTCTAAGGATCCTAGGGATTTCTCAGAAGCCTTGGTAGCGTCGGCTAGCTTCTTAAATTCGCCTAGGATTTCGACGTTTAGAACTAAGCTACCTGCCATTTTCCCTGTCCTCTAATACCTTTATAAAAGCCTTGTACTCTGCCATACTTAGGGCCTTTACCTCGCTCGGCTGGAGATTAGTAGCTAGGCAAAACTTGGCTAATCTTTCGGCGCTAAGTTCTATTATTCTTTTTTTGAGCTGTCCCCAACCAGGTAAGCCATAGCTTCCGACTGGGTAACCGCTTCGGTTTCTTCGAACTTGTAATTAGGGTTTTCGCGCTTCTTGGCCACGTAATAAAGCACTCGGATAGCTCGGCCCTTCGGCTTGCCGTCCGCGAACGCGCTATCTATGCTGTCCCCTAGCAGTAGTTCTACCTGCTCGATTTCGCCTAATGTGAGTTCCTCAAATTTAATCATTTGTCCCGCCTGTCGTGGTTGTCCATTTTCTAATTAGTTTATCCATATTGTCGAAGTAGGTCTTATATACTTCGTCCCTCTTTACCTTAATGGCTTTACTGAAGAAAGGATTAGGCTTTATATTCTTTTTTATAAAATTTCCCTTATCGTAAAACCAACCCCAGTGGATCGGGTTAGCGTAAGGTAATCGGACGTTGCTTCCAGCTTGTACGCGGACCGCGCCATTAGCTAAAGCGCTTACCTTGATACTGTCCCGTAACCTACCTGTACGAACGGGGACAAGGCTTTTACTTTCGTTAGCAATAATAAAGCCCGCTTCTTTTCCAGCGGCTTTTACTTCTGCTGAAGGTGCGCCAATAGCCTTTAGGGCCTTGGTGACTTCCCGAAGGTTTTTTACCTTTACCCCGTTCGCTTGGTTAGTTGCCATTATTAGGCCGTAACGATCTCCACGCCGTAGTAAGTGTCGTTCGCTGGATCGTGCGGGGTGTTCACTACGGTAAGGGTAACGCTGAAGGTAGCGGTTTCGTTAGAGGTTAGGGATAGCGGTGGTAGCTGGTCGAACTCTACGGTTCCCGTGTAGTGCGGCTCGTCGCTGGTAGCGGTGGTGTTGCCGTTAGGGGCAATAGTGAATACGGCGGTAGTGCCGAAGTTTGCCCATAGGACACGGTAAAGGCTTGTAGCGTCGCCAGAAGTAATACCTTCTAGGGTTAGCTGCCACTCTCCACCTACGCGCTGTTCGCAGAAGGTTTGTACGTCACCTGGGGCGTCCTGAAGCTGAAGATCTACCATAGTCGCGTCGCAAGCGTACTCAGTAGATCCGATTAGAAATTTGATATTTTGGGCTTTTATTCTTGTAGAAGCGGCCATTTTTTATTCCTTAGATTGTTATTTCTAGTTCTACGCTGATGTTAGCGGCTAGATAGTTTGCGTTGTTTGTCTGAAATTCGTAAGGTTCGTTTACCGAAATTACCCGCGCATATCTGGGCATAGCTAAAAGGATTGCTTCTATTGCTTCGTCCAGTTTCTCGCTTGCCTGTTTGTTAGTAGCTGTAGAAGCCACTAGCACTAATTCCAGGTTCATTTTATATTCATTACCCAGGGTACTTGGAGTAAGGTACGGGCTGGCCGTGTTAATGATTACTATTGGCGGGGTGATACGCTCAGGAATATACTCCAGAACGTTCACCCCTGCCGTATCTAAGTCAAGCTTAAATTCGGCTTTAGCCAAAGTAATTTCGTTCATACCCCATACCCTACGAAAGGTAGCAATAGCGGATAAACGGCCGTCATAGGGTCTTTACCCATACGGATAGGCTGTCCGTCCACGCTTGCGAACTGGGCAATTCCGTTAGGTGCGCTACGTCGGTGGAAAATTTCGGACGCGGCAATTAGTACCGCTTGATCCTTTATATCCACTGGGACGCTTACCACGCCACCTACGTAGTTATCTACTAGCGCGTTGGCCGAAGCTAGGCAACTTTCGATAAAGTCGCCCGCTTCTTCGGTCCCAATATAAGCCTGTAGATCTGCTACGGTAACGGTCATTTAGTACCTACTAAGGGGCTACCGTGTTTAGGGCAACAATAGCGCCTGGACGCTGTACGGCTACTGCCATATATCCGTAAACGGATACGCTGTCCTCTAGGGTGGTGATGTCGCCAGAAGTTAGGCGAACTGGTGCGCCCGCGCTTTCCCACGAAGTTAGTGCCGCGCTGTTTGCCATAAAGCAAGCGTCGTCAGTCAGCTGTGGGTCTACCACGATTGGAAGGCCGAATAGTGATCCAGATAGTCCTGGGATATTTGCGTTTCCTACGGTGTTCATACCGTCGCCGTTGGTGGTGAAGTTTAGGCGGCCGTCGGTAGCGCCAACTGAAACTAGGTTTACGTAAGCTTCGGTTCCAGCAAGAATTACGTTCGGACGTAGTCCTGTGTTCTCGAAGATATAAGAAGCACCCTCGGCAATACCCTTAGCGACAGTAGAAGCGTCGGTGTGTGCCTGGAAGTTCTTGCCTGTGTAGTTTAGGCCCTGTACAGCGCCAACTACTACGGCGTTAGTTGCGTTAGCGTAAGCGATTGTTAGGCCCTGGAATACCTGATTTAGGGTGTCCACGGTAGCACGCTCGACGTACTGGCGGCTGAAGCTGGTGTATCCGCCGTAAGTCTTTACGTCTACGGACTTTACCTCGAAGGATAGATTGCCGAACTCTAGCGCGGTGTTCTCGGTTGTCTGCTCGGTTACGGCTAGGGTGTTAGCGTCAATTTGGACGTATTCAACCTGTAGGCCCGAAGCTGGTAGCGCACCGCGAGAAAACGCGGACAGGGTTGGGCGGTTGTTGTTGATTAGTGTGTCTAGGTATCCTACGAACGGCGGCAAAATTGCGGCGTCGGCGGAAGTAGAAGCGGCGCGGGCTAGTGCCTTAGCGTCTTCGTCGCCCTTTAGTAGGGCCTTAGCGTACTCGCCCTGTGAACGGATCTCAGAAGCGATTACTGAAGGTGTAGCAGGGGTAAGTCCCGCCTCGACTACGCGGCGCAATTCCGCTACTTCGTCTTGGACGGTGCGTACCTCTAGTTCGATATTCTCGGACATAGATTTACTTTCTTGTTCGTGAAGGTCCGCGGTTACGGGTTCGGTTTGATCCTGTACCTCTCGGACTTCGGTTATGTTTGCGCCTTGGAAGGCTGGAAATGGGACCACCGAAACTTCGATTAGGTTTACCTTTTTCCTGATAATCGTCTGGCCGTCCCTCTCCGTTTCCACGGGGAAGAAGCCAACCGAAAATTTATTTAGAACACCGTCGCGCATAAGCGTTAGGATTTCGTCCCCGCGTGGGGTTTCTGATACCTTGGCGCGGATCTCGTAGCCCCCTTCGGTGTCGCGGCCCTCTAGGACCTTACCGATTGGGTCTTCGTGTCCATAGAAAAGCTTTACGTCTTCTACAGTTTCGATAGCACCAGGTACGAAGCGTTCGGTGATACCGCCGCCTAGATCTGCCTCGCTGTCGTAAGGTACGGCTAGTCCGATAATGGTGCGTTCCTCTACGTCCGCCCTGGCTTCGAAACTTCTAATTTCCATTTCAGGCATTTAGGCCCTCTTTCTCGCGTACTTCGTCTACGGTCAAGAAGCCCGCGGCGATACCAGTCGCGTAGTAGTTGTATCTTGTAGTAACGTCCGCCCTGAAAAGGTGTTGCCAGTCAAATTCTACGCGTATTCCGCGTGGAAGGCAGTTGCTTAGAGCGTCGGTAATTGCGTCCGTGTAAGCGGCTAGCGTGGTTCTGTAGAACGTGCTGGCCTCGTCTTGTAAGTTTGCGTAAGTATCAGATCCACCTGGGACCGTTGTAATAAGCATACGTGCTGGTACGCCAAATAGTCGGGCGATAGATACTATGTTTTGTTCGACGATATCGGTAAATAGGGCTTCCCGCGGTGATAGTGCTACTTGCTGGTAGTCAAAGCCATTGCCTAGTACCGCAATTTGGCGGTTCTGTTGTTTATTGTGCCAGTTATTAGTCACCGCTTCGGCTTGCTCGGCATTGAGCGCCTGGGAAGTCTTTAGTACGCCCGTTGGTACTCCAGCGGAAGTAAACCAGTTTTTAGCGTAGTCGCGTAGGTCTAGTGCTGCCGAAACGTCGGCGCGGGCCGCTTCGATAGGTGCGATACCCCGAAGATTGCCCGTCTTGCTAAATAGCTTTAGGTGTTCGATATCTTGAGCCGTGTAGGTCTTGCCCATATAGTCAAATACGACGCCCTTAGTAATATCCATAGGATCGCGGTAACGGACGGCTACGGCGCTCGCTGGCAGAAGGGTTAGGTTGTTTACCTGGCCATTAGATCCGTAATTCTTAAGCCAGAAGGCATTACCTTCCAAAGCTAGGCTAACTACTGTCTGAAAGATAAAGTCGCGGCGGTTAGTGGTGATATCTGGCTTATTTACAAGCGCTGGATTTTCTATCTTTAGTTCTACCCCAGTAGCGTAGCGATAGGTGTTTATGGGCATTTTGGAAATAGGGGTAGCGATAATCTGTACGGCTCGATAAACGGCGGTTAGCGTTAGCGCGGTGTCTGGGGTGACTACTGCCGCGGCCCTGCTAGGAATTGTAGGCTGAACTGCCCTAATTTCTGGTTCTGGGTTAAATAGGCGTTGCCAAATAGAAGCCATAAGATCCTAAATACACGTGTCGAATTAGTATACGCCAATTCCAGTATTTTCGGCCCGTGTCGAAACATACATAGCCATAATGGTAGCAAGAAGCGCGTCTATTTCGCCAGTACTATCTTTTCGACTTATTAGCCAGGTTTCCCCGCTGTACTTAGCCACTCCATTAGGAGATTGGGCAATTAGTAGCGGATCGTTATTGTGCTTTCCCTTGCCAGTACTAAATAAAGCAAATACGACCGAACACGCGGCGCTGATTTCTTTAGTCCATAGCTGATAGGTCGGTATGCCCGCTAGCTTTAGCCGCTTGCCTAATCCTGGAAGGGTCCTATCGTCTAAGGCAATAGCCCTAGGTGCGTGCTTTTCGTAAAGCTGTACCAGGCGGTTATAAAGTTGGGTTTCGTTTGTATTTACGAAGGTTTGGACTAGCTCGGTGTGAGTTTCGCCCTCTACCTGGTTGGCGTAGGCGATTGTGGCGTGGTCCCAATTCCTAGTAATGTCCACCGCAAATACGCCGCCTTCTTGCGGAATATTTACCTTGGTTCCAGCTTTTCTAAACACGTCCGAAGGTATCCAGGATTGGACCGTTCCGCTAATGAATTGGTTTAGTCGGTATCGCCTAGCTTCGTGTTCTGGAAGGGTCTTTAGATCCGATAGAACTTCTTCCATTGGGATACGGCCCGCGGCTATCGACGGGTTGGCTAGCTTTAGGGCTTCGGGGTCGTCGGTCTTGGCGTGCTGAGGTGCTTCCCATAAGAAGAAGCCAAAGCGTTCTAGTTCTGGATCCCCGCTAGCTGCTTTCTGCCCCGACTTGTAAAGATCTATTAGGGTTTCGCTATTCTGGTCGCCCGCGGTAGTAATTCCAATTACCATACCGTCGCGGCGTTGAGCAGTACCCAAAACCGCGGCGGACCACATACCAGCTTTAGCTAGGTGAAGCTCGTCGAATAGGCAAAGCGAAATTGGAATACCTTGTAGCGCCCCTTCTTTAGCTGGCTTCACGTCATAGCGGCTAGTGCCGTCGGCCGTGACTATACCGCGGCTTTCGCTGGCCTTCTTAAAGCGCTTGCTTAGATAAGGGTTGTTCTGGATTACGAATAGAACGCGGTTATAGATAATTCGCGCCTGATCTATTGAGCTGGCAAGGCTTAGGACCTGAGCGCCGCTATTCTGATGAATAAGCAACCCATATACGCCTAAGATACCGCCCAATAAACTTTTTCCATTTTGGCGACCCATAGATATAACTACTTGCCTAAATCGAAGCTGTCCCGCGTTTGGGTGGCCTTGGGGGTAGCGTTCTAGCACGTGCCTAAGAAGCCATTTCTGCCACTCGTCTAGTTCTATGCCTTCGGGGTTTTCTGGGGACTTCCAGGCTACGTCTACCAGTTGCGCTAACTTATCCCCGTCGCTTGGAAAGTCTTCGGATAGCGGGGGCGTGTAAAGCGTTGGTAGCTGAAGCACTATCGCGTAAGAAGTTCTGCTATCGGGTCAAATTCGGTTCTATCCGCGTTTAGCTGGCGCTGAAGTTCTAGAACGGTCTTCCGAAGCTCGGCGGCGGTGCTTGTAAGTGGATCCAGGTCGAACTGGTGGGCTAGCTTTAGGGCTAATTCCGCAATTACTCGCTGTTCTAGGTTTAGATCCAGCGGTTCTAACCAGTTTCTAATTGCTTCTTCGATCATTTATAAACCTTTCCCAAATAATTTAGACCGTACGTAAAAATCCCTTT
>ERZ869921.1374-NODE-1374-length-10409-cov-32.554665_pt1 | contig 10409 bp, 14 predicted proteins | sample MGYA00579310_ERZ869921 | MGnify/ENA primary metagenome ERZ869921 (study PRJEB32216, sample SAMN09231816) | wastewater metagenome | place: USA: Maryland | collected 2016-06-21 | study: EMG produced TPA metagenomics assembly of the PRJNA472060 data set (Reclaimed...
TGTGATTACAAAAGCCCTTAAATCTATGAAAGGTAGATGAACATGGAAAACCAAATCGACTTACCAATGCCACCAGCGAGCGCCGACAATCCTCCGCCGCCACCAGAGGTGCAGATGGTGCCTATCTCCGAACTCGAGAAGCACGTCGCCCGAATCAAGGAACTCGAAGGCAAGGAAAATGCCGCGCGCGAGGAACTAAAGCGTAAGGAAATGAAGGACTTGGAACGCAACCAAGAGTGGCAGAAGGTTTCCGAAATCAAAGAGAAGGAAGCCGAGGAAGCAAAAAATAAATACAATGGGCTAAAGGAAGCGATGGTTCGGCGCGAGAAGTATAATGCTCTCGTTCAGGCCGCCATCTCTGGAGGGATTCTTTCCGAGGCTAAGGCCGACCTTGCCACGGTTGACTTAAAAGAACTTAAGATTGAAACTAACGATGAAGGTGATTTTTCGGTACTTGGTGCCGATCGGTTAGTAACGAAGCTGAAGACTCTCAAACCACACTGGTTCAGGACGACTCAGCCGAATATCAATCCGGCAACACCGAGCGCGACTAGCAGCTCATCCGCAACAGGCTGGGATACTTTAAAAAAGCTTGAGGCGGCATGGAAGAAAACAAATTCGAAGGTAGACGAAGCGGCTTATCGCGACGCACTTCTTTCGTATAAAAAAGGCTAGGAGCTATAAATGGATCAGGTAATGAAAACCAGCGCCGAACTCTCTGTACTCGTCCCAGAGGTTTGGTCCGCAAAGTATTATGACGTTCTCTTGGCCGAGCTTCCGTTCAACTCGACCATCTCCCGAGACTACGAAGGCGAGATTCAAAACCTCGGCGACACCGTAAAGATTTCGAGCTTCCCAGAATTCGATGACGCCGGTGAACTTGCCGAAGACGCTCGCTCGGATGCTTCGTCGATCACGGTGACCCAACAGTCGCTCGTCGTCGATAAGCGCATCGCGAAGGACTTCATCATCACCAACACGGCGATGCTCCAGTCTCTTCCTGCGATGGAAAAGCTTCGGGACCTTGCGATCTATTCGATCAACAAGAAGATCCAAGCTCTCATCATTGCGGCCACTGTCCCATCCCCATCGGCGCCTGACCACACGGTCGCCTATGCGTCTGGTACCACGCTTGCCCTTGCCGACCTCTTGGCCGTCAAGGAACTCCTCGACGCTCAAGACGTTCCAATGGCGAATCGCCACATGGTCGTCGGCGCCGCGCAGCTCAATGACTTGTTCAACGTCACGGGATTCACGTCCTCTGACTTCGGCGTGTCGAATGCCCCACTGATCAACGGAGGTCTTCCGTCCCAGATCCTTGGGTTTATGCCTCACTTCACGAGCATCATTGGCAATACGTCCTACTACTTCCATTCGTCCTACCAGACGATCGCTGCCCAACAAGGCATGTCGGTTACTGAGTATGACCTTGGTGTGGACGGAAAGCGCGCTCGCCGAATCAACTGCGATACCCTCATCGGTATCAAACAACTCGACAATACCCGCGTCGTCACGCTGGCTTAATTCGAAAGGAAAACGACAATGGGATTCAAAAAAGAACCACTGCTTCATGTTAAGTACTTCGCCTTCGGAGCTACCGGCACCGGTATCTCGGCTTCCGATCCAGCATCCCCAGTAGACGGCGACATCTTCGCTATCCCTGCGGGCGCGGTTATCACTGCTTGTGATGTCATCATCACGTCTGCGGTCACCGGCTCGATCGACATCGGCGATGACGATGACCCAGATGGATTCTCGGCTACGGCTGGTATCACGGAAGCGACGCCAGGTCTTTATGTCGGGGCCGGTGCTTACCTCGCCTCTGGCGCGAAGAAGTACTACTCGGTTGCAACCAAAGAAGTGAAGCTTGACGCCACCACGATCACCGCTGGTGCGTTTACGGTCGTAGTAAACGGTTATCACACCTAGAAGACACTCCCACAAGTAACCGTTCCGGGGCCGCTGTAGTGATCTGCGGCGGCCCCAACTTTTTAAGAAGAGGCGTTAGGGATGGCAGCCGGAAATTATGACTTCACAATCGAAGCTGGAGCTACCTGGTCAACGGTTATCGATTGGCAGGACGAGGCTGGGACTGGAATTAACTTAACCAGCCGGACGATCTCTGGAAAAATTAAACGCCGGGTCTTAGACACGTCAGAGATTGTTTCATTCACCGTAGTCAAGGCGGACCAAGGCACGAACCCAGGACGATTTACCCTTTCGCTCTCCGCAGCTGAAACGGCAAAGCTACCGGTAAAGCAAACCTCCGATGGGAAAAAAGATATAATCGAGGTTCCGTACGATATTCAATCCGCCAACGGCTCGGTCGTAGATCGCATCCTTGAGGGAGTAATCAAGGTTAGCCCGAGTGTGACCGCATGAGTACTGTAGTTACTGAATACGAAAAGAATGTCGTTAACGTAACTAGCGAGCCGCAGCAGAAGCTCGTGATCAATTCCGGCGATGGGAATAGGACCGTAGTCGTTCCGCAGCCGCAATCACCAGCGACGATTATTATTCAGGCCCCGAGTCCATCGGAACGTGTCGTCGTCCGAGCTGAAGGAATCCAAGGACCTCCGGGAAGTGGGAGTGGCGGAGATTATTTCGAAAGCACATCGAAGAATCTTAAGTCATATCCAGGTGCTATTTCCTACGATTCTGGAAAGGTCAGCGCGATTTACTATGACCTTGGCGCTGGTCAAGCCATTACGAAAACCCTGACGTATTCGTCCGGAGTTTTGACTACGATCACTTTGTCTGGAGACACTCCAAGCGGAATAGACCTAATAAAAACACTTCAGTATTCAGGCGGACTTTTAACTGGATTTATCTACTCTTGAGGATTTGATATGAGCTTTTCGAACGCCGCAGAAACCGCAATTAATAACTATGTATTCGTAGGAACCGACGTTTCTTGGAACGCGAACACCGACCTATGGCTTGCTCTCCACACCGCCGACCCGGGCGAAGCGGGCACTGCGACGACGAGTGAGACTGCTTACACATCCTACGCTCGTGTAGCTGTATCCCGAGCCACTGGATTCACCGTCTCTGGCGCAACGGTTGAGAACGCCGCACTCGTTCAGTTTCCAATCTCCACAGGCGGTAGCTCTACGGTTACACACGTTTCTATTGTTACGACCTCAAGCGGAGCGGGAACGATCCTAATCTCCGGAGCGCTTAACGCATCCCAAACGATTGTAACGGGTAACCAACCGCAATTCTCGGCGGGCGATCTCGTCTTCACGCTCGACTAAGGAATGAATGGCCGGGTTTGATAGCGTTCGATCACTTGTCGATGCGGAAGTAGCGGGGGCCAGTCGTTTCTCGACTTGGAGAAAAACCCCGTCGCAAACCACGTTTTCCGGCATTTGGTTCGATCTCTCGATGAGCCCCGGGAATCCCAATCCGCAGTACTATGCGGCCGCTCCGATGACCGCCGCCCCGATGTCTTCCGCGGATGGCGGAATCTATCACGGTGGGGCGGTTAGCCCGGCGAAGAAGTTCCTGCGGAAGTGCATGGCGCTCACGACGACTTCGGCCACCGCCGTTCCGCTTCCGATGATTCTCTGCGATTATCTCATGTACTACCCATTCGTAGACGAATCGGCGGTGGGTGATGTTCAAGCGATGACCAACTCGGCGACGCTTCCTAGGTACACCGACGGGGACGGGGTTCAAATCATGGCAGTCGTCGTGGCCGGTCACTCCGTCGGCGCGGGTACGTTCTTCACGGTCAATTACACCAATCAGGACGGCGTCTCGAATCGGAACACGGTGTCCGCGCAGCTTAATGCGCAGTTCGTTAACGGAACCTTGATCTCGTCCGCCTCGTCCGGAACCGATCGCCAAGGCCCGTTTCTTTGCCTTCAAAACGGAGACACGGGAGTGCGGAGCATTGAATCGGTCACGATTACTGGCATTCCCGAGGTCGGCCTCTTTTCGCTCGTACTCGTTAAGCCGCTCGCGCAGATGAGTATCCGAGGACTCGATGCTCCCGTAGAGGTGGACTACTTCAAAGATTTCGGCGGAGTTATGCCGAAGATCGAAGACAACGCTTATCTTAATTTCATTTGTCATCCGCCTGGGTCGGTGAACGGTTCATTCATCCACGGGTACATAGAAACGGTATGGGGATAGATTATGCCAGGCTTTAGCTCGATGGACGACTTGATGAGCGAAACGACTCAAAGCGGGAAGTTTAAACGCGTTGACTGGAATAAGAACTTTCTTCCGACAACGGCGGCCGTAGCCGGAGAATGGCATTCCCTTTTCCGAGGCGGCGGTAACCCGGGCGCAGACTCTGTAATTAATACCGGCACCAACCTGCTCTGGCAGCAGCTCAAAGACACGACGACCAACGCCACCGGAATTCAGCACGGCGGGGACGTAAGCCCGGACTATAAGCATATCCTTAACGCTTCGGCGTTCACTGCGGCGGCGACCACGGCCCCAGGTATCGCGATGCTCGTGGACCTTCTCGGATGGTACCGGGTTACTTCGGTCACCACGACTACGGCGCAATCGACGACGAATACGCTCGTGGCGTTCTCGACATTCACCGCCGACGCAGGAACCGACATTCTCACGCACTCGAATATCAACCTCATGAATTATTCAAAGGTTCAAGTGAGCACGACGACGACCCTCCCTGCGGGTCTTTCGGCGGCGACCAACTATTTTGTCATCAAGGTTACTGACACGACTTGCAAGCTCGCAACCTCTTACGCCAACGCAGTAGCCGGAACGACGATCGACATCACGTCCACCGGCACCGGTACGCATACGATCAACACGCTTCTCCCGCGGTACACCGACGGCGCGGGCGTTCAAGCCTTCTTTGTAAACTCAAACGCCACGGCTCTCGGCGCGGCTACTCCAAACCTTTCGCTTGGATACACTCGCCAAGACGGCACGGCTTCCCGCGCGACCCCGACGACTCTCCCAATCGGAAAGACCGCGGCGGCAAACGGACTGATTCTTTACTCGGGAACGGGCGCAGGGAAGTACGGGCCATTCGTTCCGCTTCAAGCCCCGGACGCCGGAATCCAATCGGTTGAAACGATTCAGAACTCCACGTCGTATGTCTCGGGCGAATATGCGGTCGTTCTCTGTAAACCGCTTCTTACGCTTCCGATTACGACTCTAGGCGTGGCCTCGGAGCGGGACTTGGTAAACCAAATGCCTTCCATGCCTCGCGTTTACGACGGGGCTTGCCTGACGTGGCTCTGGTACTCCGGCGCCGCGACTCCGGTCAACTCGGCTATTTACGGTCACCTCGACCTGGCGTGGGGTTGATAAATGGCGCTGATTGGAAACTACTCGGTACTGAATAAAGGACCCGGGCAATTTCGCGCGGGAACTACTCAGTCGTCCGAGCGCTCCAACTTCAGCACGAGCGGAGCGCTTAAAAACCGCTACTACGGCCAAAGCGGAATGGCAAAGTTCTCGGCAATCCCGAACGGGTACGTTCACCCATACGCGTGGTCTATGGCGCGCACTAGCGGCGGCCTGGCCTCGTACCGGTTATCTGGCTCGGTATCGACGACAGACGCGCTCCTGGCGCTTGGGCTAAACCTGGATGCGGGCCTTTCCGCCTCGATGTCTACTACGGACGCCGCGCTTGCCCTTATCGTTGCACTTCAGGCAAGCATATCCGCGAGTGGATCGGTAACCCAGGCGCAGCTTGCCATTATCCTTCTCCTCGAGGCAAATCTCTCCGCCTCAGGATCGTTCACCGACGCTCAACTTGGAAACATCTTAGGACTGGCGGCTTCTCTTTCGGCAACCGGAACTCTGACTAACTCGATCACCAATCTAGTTAATCTTTCGGCTAATATCGGCGGCGCTGAGGCGCTCTCGGCCGATGCGATCGCGTCCGCGGTACGAGACGAGCTCGCGGTTGAGCTTGCGCGAATAGACGTACCGCTATCGGATATAAAAAATAACACTGACCTAATCCCGGCGCTTATATAGGATGGTGATCACATGGCACTTTTCCCGGTAGTAATAGCAGAGAACGAACTTCAGATGAACGACAAGACGCGGATCGATTGCTCGATGTCGTTCGCGTCGAAGGGTTCTCCTGAGATTTTTTCGGTCACCATCTCGCCTTATTCGGGGGCAACGACCGTAAGCGTCTACGACTCCGATAAAGAAAACTGGTTTCTAGACTGGAGCTACTCGGATTTTAAAATCGACGTGAGCGCGGATAACGATGATCTGGTTTTCGACGTCTCCGGAACTGAATACTCGGCAACACTAACCGTCGCGTCTTATACGCTTGCGGACTATGCTACCCATGTCGCCTCTAAAATGACGACGGCGCACGGTGGGACATTTAGTGCATCGACGACCGGCTACCGTGTAACTATTACCGGACCGACGGCGTTCTCGTTTAAGGCTTCGAGCGTGGCGACTCAACTATTCGCGAACCTCGATGAAGTCGATACCGTTCACGGGCCCACTCTAGTCGAATACGGGCAACGCCTCGTCACCTGCACCGTCGGGGATTCGGAGAATAACTCCGCGAGTTCGGCTCAGCTGATTAATGTCTACTCGCCGGAAGGGGATAGACTTTTCTGTCTAGACCAAGACCTTGTGAGTCACGAGAGCGACATCCTAAAGTGGGTCCATCCGGGTCGGGCGTCCTTTAAAAACGTCATTAGACGCTCCCAGAAGCTCATCATTGCGTGGATGGATGAGAAGGGCTACGTCGATGCGTTCGGCGAGAAATACACCAAGGACGCGTTCATCGACCTCGAAGAAGTCCGTCAATGGGCCATCTTCATGTCGCTCCGAATCATCTTCGAATCGATGTCCAATTCGATCGATGACATCTTTTCGGTGAAGTCTAAGAAGTACGAAATGCTCGAGCAGGGAGCCCGGCAGCGCGCGGTCCTTCGGCTCGACTTCGATAAGGACGGGGTCGTCGATCTAAACGAAGGAACGGGCATTTCGTCCGGAAGTCTTTACCGCCGATGAGCATGATTAACGCCAGAGAATACATCAGGTCTCGGGCAAAAAGCCTGGGTCTATCCGAGTGGAAGGACGGGTTCGACTCATCGAATCTCCCGGATACGATTCTCGACAAATCATTTTGGCTCGACATGAGCGACATCGCGTCGGGTATTCGTCGGGATCAGATTGATTACGAAATCAATTTTCCCATCTCGGTAAGGCTTTTTCGTAAGGGATACCGTACCCCGGCGGATGCGATTGACGATTCGATCGCACTCATTGAGAATCTTATAAAAGCAGTATGCGCACCGGCTCAGGCCAATGCGCAGAAAAACGGGATTATTGGCGTGACCTTCGACACTTCCCGGATAGAGCCGATTTCGGCGAGTAACAATAATAGCGTAGTGGCTACGGTTACATTTAATTTCTTCGTTATCCTAAACGTCTAAGGGGGCTCTATGGCTGATCGTCTCAATATTAAAATCGAACCTATGGTTGTTAACTGGGGCGAGTCTGTCATGCAGGTTCAAACCATCACCTGCGTCGCCGACGTCGCGAGCTCATTAAACAATAAGTACTTCGTATTCTATGACGCGGCAGGAGTTAAAAATTACGTTTGGTTTGACGTAAACTCCGCTGGTACTGATCCTGCGGTTTCAGGCGGAACGGGTCATGAAGTAAACCTTGGTGTTGCTGATTCTGCTTCTGCGGTTGCTACGGCTACCGCTGCGGTCCTGACTGCCGTCACTGGATTCGATTGCACGGCTTCTTCGAACGTCTTGACCCTCACGGCAACAGTCGCTGGACGGGCCAAGCCTGCTCACGACGGTGCGGCTCCGAGCGGCTTCGACTTCGTGGTTGACGTCTATGGGGACACCGCCGCAGACGTTGGCTATACCGATGGATCGATCGAACTCTCGTTCGAACAAAACCTCGTCGATATCGTCGCGAACCAAACCGGTTCCGAGATTCTTTCCCACATCAACACCGGGAATAACCTCTCGTTCAGCATCGTTTTTAAGGAGACGTCTTATAACCAACTCCGGAAGATCTTCGGCGATATGACCGATTCTCTCGTCCCAGACGGAACCGGAGTCTCCTCTACGGAAGTCCTCGGCTACGGAACGACTCGCCAGTTCAAGCAAACCTACGGGCGCGCTAAGAAATTAGTTATGCACCCGAAGGTTCTCGCTTCAAACGATTACTCCCGCGACTGGTGCTTTTGGAAGGCCATCGCCATGCCGGAGTCGATCGCGTTTAGCGGTGAGGAAATCATGAACATCCCGGTCGCGTTCATGGTCTATATCGACACGACGAAGGCTCCGCAAATCAGCAAGATGGTCATCGGCGACCACACCCAGACGCTTACCTAATTGACTAATTGAAACGGTCTGCGATGATTGGTCGCATGACACTGAAACTTGAAAGATCGAAAGTCCTCGTCGATGCGTACGGGGAAATGGTTGAGCTGACTAAGCCTTCGCTATTCGAGGTCATGGAGCTTGAGGAAAAAATCAAGGCTCTCTCCGAGCAACCGATCGAGCTCGTGAAAGAAATGATTTCCTTCCTCGTTCGCCGTGGATTCCCTGAGTCGTTGACTAAGACCATGGAAGCCGGGCACGTAATGGAAGTTTGCCAGGCGCTCTCTGGAAAAAAAAACGATTAACGTACAAGGGATTAGCCCTTGCTAGGCTTGCGCGGTTTTACTCCCTGGACCCGACTACGGTCATGGAGCTTGATTCGGACATCATGTGGGAACTCGTTGACGCCATCCCAGTGTTAGCGGCGAGGGAACAACTCGATAGGTTAGCCGCCATGGACTATCCCTACATGAAGCCCGAAAAGAGGAATCGAGTCGTGTCGGCCTTGAAACGAGAAGCGAATCCCTCAATAATTGAGGAACAGGCCGCCGAGATGAGTCCGATGGAAATTATGGCGGCTATAAACGGGGGTTAATTGTCTCAACCAGAAGTCGTCGCAAAACTTAGGCTAGATGACTCTGAGGCAAAAAAAGACGCTGAGGCATTCGGCGCATCCCTCTCGAAGATGGGCGTTGCCGTTGGCGCCGCCGTCGCCGCGTCGATCGCAGCCATAGCGATAGGGATTAAGAAGTCTATCGACGCTGCGGTGGAAGCCGAGGTCGCGGTTCGCGCTTTTAATCAGGCGCTCGTTAGCTCCGGGACCTACTCGAAAGAGGCGTCCGATAGTTTCCAGGACTTCGCTTCGAGCCTTCAGAAAACTACCGGCGTATCTGACGAGTTAATTTTAAAGAACGCGGCCCTTCTCGTATCGGTCGGGAAGCTATCGGGAGAAGGACTTAAGACCGCAACCCAAGCGGCGCTCGACCTTGCGGGCGGCCTTCAGATTGACGTGGGTCAGGCGTTCGACGTGGTTACTAAAGCGGCGAACGGTAATATTGGGATGCTCGCGAAGTACGGGCTTGAGGTTAATAAGGGCGCTAGCGACTCCGAAAAATTCGCCCAGGCGCTTGAGTTTATTAATCGATCCTTCGGTGGCGCTGCGGCCTCGGGTCTTCAGGGATTTACCGGATCGATTACGAAACTTTCTAACTCGTTCGGAGATATATTTGAAGAGACCGGTAAAATATTCACGAACTCTAAAACGCTTCGAGTCTTAATCGACTTTGTCGCTAAAGCGTTCGACGGAGTGTCTGAATCGATCGCGAAGGTAGGAAAGTCTGGAGACCTTTTAAAGCCTGTCTTTGACGGGTTTATCAAGCTCGGGAAGATTATCCTCGAGTACGTTATCGCCCCGCTGGAAATGATCGGATCGGTCGTCGCTACCGCATTCGGAACGATCGCGACCGGAGTCTCAGCGGTTCTCGTTCCAGTCGGAGCGGTTCTCGATAAGATCTTGGGAACGAATTTAAAAGACCAGGCAGTCAGCGTTCGCGATACGTGGGCGACGATTACGACCGGACTAGCGGAAGACACCTTAAATGGTGGCGCTCAAGTTTCGATGGGCCTCTCGCAGCAATTAACTAACTTTCAAACCACAGTGACCGAACAGGCCGCGATGGTTAACGACGAGATTGCCGCGATGCCCATAGCGCTACAGGCATCTAGCGCGGAACAGGAAACTTTCTTTTCCGGGTTTATGAAGGGTATTTCGGACATGAGTAAGTCCATCGCGAACCTTGGGAAGCAGGTTTCGCAGACCTTCGTTAATGGTTTCTCGAGTGCGTTCGCGGCCATCGGTAAAGCATTAGTCGAGGGTGGAAATGCCTTCGGATCCTTCGGAAAAGCAATTCTAACCATGCTCGGTCAGGTCGCAATTCAGATGGGTACGTTCTACATCGCGGCCGGTATCGCGGCGATCTGGTTAAACCCCGCCCAAGGCGCTGGCCTTATCGGTGGCGGTATCGCGCTTTCTATTCTCGGCGGCGTTCTAATGGCTCTCGGCGGTGGTGGCGGAGGCGCAGCGGCGGC
>ERZ869921.1375-NODE-1375-length-10400-cov-6.629870_pt1 | contig 10400 bp, 13 predicted proteins | sample MGYA00579310_ERZ869921 | MGnify/ENA primary metagenome ERZ869921 (study PRJEB32216, sample SAMN09231816) | wastewater metagenome | place: USA: Maryland | collected 2016-06-21 | study: EMG produced TPA metagenomics assembly of the PRJNA472060 data set (Reclaimed...
GTTGCCGAACCTGTGCCCATCTTCGACCACTGCCCTGTGTGGATGTTGTACCTGGCAAGATGATTTATTTCGATGTTGCCTATCTTTTCGATATTCCCACCAACGTAGAGCCATCCAGCATCGCTGACAGCCGTTGCATACACAGCCGCTCCTATAGTGGCTTCACCGACCAGCTTCCCGATCGCCGCCCAAAACGGCAGCCGCACCTCTGCACCATCATTACTCCGCCGCCACATCTCGAACAATTTACGGATGTCGGTCGCCATCTTGATCTCGTTCTCGGTCACTGTGGTGTTCAAGCCAACCGTCACATTGGCTTTATCCGCGTCTACCCAGGACAACGTAATGTTCCGCACACGCAGCACCTGCTCCACTCCACTGGTGTCGAGCGTGATCCAATCGCCGCAGATATAGTCGGTGAAAACGTAGGGAGCCATGCCATCGAACATTTGTGTCGAGATTTCCTTCTTCGGCTCTTTGGAAAACTCAAGCAGCGCCTGCCCATAGGTCAACGCGTTTGCACTGTTCCCCGCATCGATGGCGTCAATGAGCTTCTCCCGCCTGCGGAATGCCGAGATCGAATCCGCATCACTGGCCACGGTATATCCGCCATCATGCTTGATCAGCAGTGCATTGGCGATCTGTGCGCCTTGCTCGTCCTCAGTGATGTCGGTGCAGTTCACACCGCGCCTGAAGTAGATCGAGCTTGATTTGTCCGAGCCGTAGTCGGCAAACGCCTGCAGCGTGAACGTCCCATCCTCATTGACCAGCACATTGAAATACACGCCGAAGTCGGCAATTTCTCTGGCCACATCCAGCAGGGTCTTGCCAACGCTGAACTGCATCGGTTCGTTGTCGGTCCAGGCGTTACCATCGCTGTCCAGGCTGGCTGTGAAGTCATAGATCAATGTAGATAACGTCCCTCGGGTTTTCGCCTCCTCGATGAGAGCGATCAACATCGCCGCCTTGGGCTGCCCTTCGAAATCCAGCGTAGACGCCTCTGTGCCATCAGACCAAACCACAGCATCTTCCAACAGCATCATCGGCCCGCGGCCAGAGATTGGCGTCCACAGGTCTGAGCTTTCGCCCTGTGACGCCAGTGCCTTGCCGATATCCTCAATAAAAAAACCGCCCTGCACCGCGCCGCGATACGTCACGCGCACAAACTGCCCGCGCTGGATCAGGCCAGAGGCAACGCTCCGCAGCGTATGCACCTTGCATCCGCCGCTGCCTGGCTGGTTCAATTCAAAATACAAACCAATATCTTTCGCTGGCAGCATCGACAGTTTGGTCGTGAGGTCTATATCATATAAGCCAAGCTCAACAGCTTCTTTGTTTGTGTCAGTCATCATGCCTCTTTATAGATATGGCGGGTAAAACTCGATCTTCACTGTTCCAGTCGTGGCGATTCCATCGGTCACACTGATTTCGTTATCGTCTGTCGAAATGATCATCAATGCCGAGGACCCTGCGTGTGAGATATTTCCGATCACGTCCGTTACGCCGTCCTTGGTTGCGATATATTCTTTTGTGTCGTTCGTTTGGATGACCACCACCTCTCCGCCAGCGATCGCGCCGTTGTATGTGAGTGACACGCCGTTGGTTGTATTCGTGATCACTGTATTCTCCAGCGGACCCGTCAACGTGATCTTCACATCGCGATGTTCCACGGTGCCATTGTTTGGCACGGTGAACAAAGTCGGCGAAGCATCAATGACCGCTGTCTCCGCCGTGAGTACGTTCGAGTAAAAAAACGGATCTGGCAAAATGAAATCAAGGGTCAGTTTCGAAGAAAATGGAGAGGTGCGCAATGGCGCGAGATCACCAAAACTTTCCGCCTGGGCGATCCTCACCGCACCACTGGCCATTGTCTGCTGCAACGCGCCCAACGTCCGCTGACCCAGCAATCTCTTGACCGTATCTACAGCATCCTCCAGTTCCTCGATGCTTGTCTGCACGATCTCCAGCCCAAGTGAAATGGATCTCTGCTCGTAATACTTCGCAATGAACACGCGCCCATTGCGAAATGGAATCAAAATATTTTCACCGCGCCGTGTTGGCATCTTCGCCGAATCCCACACCAGCGTCACAATGCCCAGGTCATCCAAAGATGTTCCGCGATAAGACCAGGTGCTCATTCTTTCACTCCCAAATACGAAATCTTCCTGTATGTCTTGTCCATGCTGTTGCTCGCTGGCTCAGGCACTGGGTTATTGATCGTTGTGTGGAATTGAGTATTCCTACTCACCGTCTGCGCTGCCCCAGCCATCACACGATTCAACGATTTTTCAATGTTTTCCTGAAAGCCTCCCATAAACCCAAGCCCGCCAATTTTCCCGAGGTCTGCAAATACAGACCTGAATGGCGAGCTTGGACTATTTACGCTTTCTTTTCCAACGCTGCCAGCATCCAGTCCGTCAACGCTCGAAGCATCTCCGCTACTCGTTGTTGAGGATAAACTCTTTGAGGCATTGAGTTCCTTCTGGGCTTCAAGCGTAGCCTGCACCTCAGCGGTCATCCTGGCTTGATTTTCGATTTCAGCGTTGATCGCCTCCGATGTTGCCGCAACTTCAGCGGTCATCGCGTTCTGCGTTACCGTAGTCGCATCGATGGCTTGTGTGGTCTCGTCAACAGAATTCTTTACTCCATCTACTGCGGCCTTCGTGCCTTCAGCCGATTGCTCTGCGTCCTTCAATGGGTCTGTTGTTTTCAATTTTTCCGTTGCCGCAATTCCAGCAACAAGAGCATTTGCCTGTTCCATCATGGCCTTGGCATGATCCGCCTCCGCCTGTGTCATGATGCCCATTGTCACAGCTAGTTGAATGCTGGCGTCATATTCCGCGTCCGTCAACCCGTCAATTGACAATTTCGCCACAACCATGTCGTAGATCATGCGTTGTGTTTTTTCATGCCAGCTAGCTTCGAGTTCTCCAATTTTTGCTTTTGCGTCATCCAAAGCGGCTGTGGCGTCTGCAATTTTTTCATCGCCCGCACTGGTTGCCTCCATCGCGTTATTCAAGGCTATTTTTGCCGCTGCCGCTTCGTCGCTTCCCGCTCCATACTTATCAATGGCGTCATTCAGTTTGTGCTGCGCGATGGTGACTTTTGTTATTGCATCGGCCTGGTTCTGGCTGTCTACGCCATACTCATCCATGACCTCACTGAGCTTTTGTTCCGCTTCAGTAACTGCCTCAACAGCATCCTTATGTTGTTCTGCGTAATCATGCTGAAAGTCTGCATATTTAAGTGTGAAATTCAAAGCCTCTTTATTGGCTTCGGATAATTTCTTCAACTGCTCTTCGAGATCTTTCGCCGCCTTCTCCTCAGCAGACATGCCGTCTGCGGCCTCGTCAAATGTGCCAGTCGCATTTTGATTGGCTCGCCCCAGGTCATTCACCGAATTGGTAGCCCCCATAATGCTGTCGTTTACTTTTTTCAACGCCTCGGAGCTGGCTTCACCAGCAACTCGCCCGAGTTCATCAAAGGAAATCTTCCCAGATAAGAAGTCGTAAAACGCACCCATGCCCTTTACGTTTGCTTCAAGAACAGCCAGTATTGACTGCATAGCCTTGATAACGGGCGGGGCAACACGATAAATAAACCCATCCCATGCATCATTCAGTTCGTCTATTGCGATCTCATAATTTCTTGCATTTTGAACAGCCTCTTCTGTAAGCACCTGGCTTTCATCAATAGCCTCGCTCATGGCATAGATGCCAGCCGAACCCTGCTCAAGAAGTTTCCCCATCTCCGCACCCTGCCTGCCGAAAGTGGCAAAAAGGAATTGCTGCCGCTCAATGCCTGGCTCCAGCGCCAGGTATTGGTCCGCCAGCCTTGCAAGCCCTTCAATGCTTACATCAATCCCCTCCTTCTGCGCATATTTCATGGAGGCCGTCATTGACTCGTAACTTATGGTCACATCATCGGCAACCTGAATCAATCGGCTTGCCTGTTCTGCGTCCACGCCAAGCGACCTGGCTGTGTCGCGCACCTGCGCAGCGTAATCGATATATCCCTTCAGGCTGTCCTTGGCCGCGTTCACAATTGCCCCTGTAACCGCCTGCACCGCATTTGCAGCCAGGTTCCCCATCATAGTGCCAGCAGCAATGCCAAAGGCACTGAGCTGTCCTTTCATGCCAGTCAGTGCGCCGCCAACTTTATTTTTAGCCGCTGTAAGTCCAGCGTCCAGTTTTGTCTGGTCTGCTGTTAGCTCAAGTATTGCTTGGCCCAAACTGCCCATGTTATCTCCTCAATCTCACGCTAATGCCGATGTTTTCCAGGTCGGCAGGTGCAGCACTCTTTGTAATCTTCCTGCCATCATTCAATAGGCCGTTGATGTCATTTTTCCAATCCAGATGCCCCTGCTCAGTCATATGCGGAACGCTCGCAGCTTCGCCGAGCATCAGTCGCATCCTTGCTCTTTGTTTCGTTAGGCGATTCATATACAGCTTGATTGCGGACATCGGCATCTGGCAAATATCGCGAAAGCTGAGACCATACCAGAAAGACAGGGTTGCAAATACGTCTGCATAATCTATCTTCTCATTCGTCTCATCAGAAGAGGATTCGTCACTTTTTTTTTATCCTGGCTTTGAATGATCCAGAATTGCAGGATGGCGATGTACTCCACCAGCGACGGTGAAAACTTTCGGATGTATTTCTTTTTGATGACCGCATCGTAACGTTCCTTCATGGTAGGACGATACCGTGGCAGATCGGGCGCGATGATCAAAAAGATTTCGTCGATACTCTTCAAAATCTCCTCTCCCTGCGCCATCATCTGCTGCTCAGTCATCATCTCGTATTTTCTACCGTGGGTCATCACAAGCCCAAATTCTTTGGGCGAAAGTGAATTCAACGAGCGCACCGAGTATTCTTTACCTTCGAAGCGTACTGTAAGTGTCTGTGCACCCAACAGTTCGTTCAATTCTTGCATGGCAGAATTCATCATTTACTCCATAGCTTGTTTCCTCCCCTCAAAGTTTTTTTGAGGGGAGGTTAGGGATTACACAGCCGCCGCATCCTGCGCAATCAACCGTCCGAATCGCTCGTCTTCAGTCGATGCGTCCAAATCTTCCAACGCCTCGAAGGTGATCGGGATGCCTGCGTTCTTGCCTTTCTCATATTTCACGCCATCAACTTTCCCAAAAATTACGCGCGGGATCTCGTACTGTCCATTGCCGCTCAGGTATGGGGAAAAGCCGCGGAACAACACGGCATATTCCGCCACAGTTGCGCCACGGTGCAGATGGATTTCGCGCGTACCGATCGTGCCTGCGCCAGGGGCTGTATCGACCAACGTCACGCCAAGCGCGTCCGCAAGGTTTTCCAGCGTATGCTCGGCAAGCTTTGTCTTGATGATCACGTCCTCTTCCGTGCGTGTGGCTTTCACCGCGCCCGTCCGCTGGTCAGTACGAATCTTCTCGATCTTGTCACTGTGTTCCACATCCACGCCATCCTGCGTGTCGCCCAAATCGCGCCAGCTAACGCCTGGAGCATCTTCAACATCAGGGAATGCCGTTCCTACATCGGCGATGTAAATGCGACCAACGCCAGTCATTATTGAAAATTGGTTCATTCTTTATTTCTCCTTTTTCAAAATAGTTACGAAGCCATCTTTCTCATACTGCTTTGCAATGGCCTCCGCCATTTCAACGACATCACCAGCCTTGCCAACACCCTTGATGGCACGGTTCTGGTTGATCTTCACCTTCACCATCATTGTCTTGTTCGAAGGCGGGGTAACTGCTTTATTTTGTTTTGGTTCTTCCATCAGATTTCTCCTTTTGCTAATCACCAACAGGCGCTTCACTCACCTGTATTCTCCAGAAACTCAACACGCGCTTCATCATGTCCAGTTCTTCGTCGGGCAAATACGAGGGACCCGATTCGGGAAGGAATGAATACACCAGCGCGTCCCCATTCGATGTTGTCACCACCGTCCGCTCCACGTTGCGCGAGAGGCCCAGCAGGACCATCCAGTTATCCATTGCGGTTGCATCATCTGCCGCAAGAGACCAAACCTCAAGCCGCACATCGTGCTTCGGTACATAATGATTCGGCTCGCTGTCATCCAGGATCACCACCAGCGATGCCTGTCCCGTTGTCCAGGTCTCGCCATATTTATGCTTATTGGCAATGCGTGAACTCAAGCCAGCCAATTCAGCGCGGCCCAGCAGAAACTTGATTGCGGCTTCCAATGGATCGATCATCGTTGCACCTTATGTCTCGCGATGATGGACGACAGCTTGCCCTTGGCTTTGTTGAGACCATTCGTCAGGTAGTGATGACCAGCAAATGAATGATGACCTTGATGTACAGCCATTGCATACACCAGCCCGCTTCCAACCTGAACCGTGGCCTGCTCACCAGCATCAGGCACAATCTGCTCTCCGCCGCGCTCTGGCGTACCCGGGCCAGGTTCGACATCGTCCCCGCCCCAGTCGTACCCAGTCAGTGCGGTATGAATAGATCGTCTGAGTGTTCCTGTTCGCACACCGCGACCGCCGCCAGGCACCCAATACTTTCCGACTCGTTCTGATTTTCTTAATAGTTTTTTTGCCTCACCTTCAACAGTCAAGGCAAATTCAGAGATGATCTTCGCGCCATTCTCTTGAATGGTGCGTTTCAACTCATCACCGCGCCAATCAAGGTGGAAATCAGCCATTGAGTACCTCCACAACACAAGAGACATGATGCACTGCGTTCCCGCGTTGTCGCTCCAACACCTGCTCGATGCGATAGGTCACGCCGCCCACAACAGCCTCATCCTTCGTCGCCACATCCGTCCCAGCGGGCAACAACAGCACTTTGGCTTTGGTCCACGTGTGTTCAGCCGTTTGCGGGTTCAAGATCTTTACAGATTTCTCGATCAATCGGCAGCGCACATCAGACGCGACCGCTGTATCTGAGTACGTGTTCGCGTTATAACGATCCACGCTTCCAGCGGTCGGTCTGTTGATCGTGCAGGTCTGGTTCAGGAAGTTATCGAATGACATTAGATTAGATTGCCTTGAACATCAGGCGCTTCATCGCCTTGCGGAATTCGGCATCCCAGTTGTCAGGAGCCGTGTACGAATACTCGCCAGCAATGCTCTCGCTCTTCATCGCCGTGCGCTCGATTACCAGCCGCACCAGGTCAATGATCACCTGCGTTCGCACCTTGCGATCATCCACAGGTTGATAGGTCAAAACACAGCGGTCGCCCCAGCTTGTTCCTTCAGGCAGCCGATCGATCACGCCGCCTGCCCAGGTACGGTAGTCGTCAGCGGTAAGCGTCGAGCCGTCTTCCACGATGCTCACCACACTATGGATCTCCGTTGGGGTAAACAAATACGGTCCCTCACCGCGATAGGTCTTCACGATCTGCGCAGGTGTCGAATCATCCGTCCACGGCGCGCCGATCTTTTGCGTGACCTGTGCCTCGACGCGGTCAATCACCAATTGCAAATTTGGATCAGACAGCGCTGTGTTGACGAGGGCTTTCACGTTGGCTGGGGATACAAGGCTGGTCATCAGATCACCTTACGACTGCGAACCGACTACGGTCCATGTGGGGGCCAGGGCAGTGCCAGTGTTGATGTAGAGCTTGCCATTGGTTGTATCGGTCACCAACGCGCCCTTCTTGCAGCCACGGAAATCAGCCGTCACACCAGGTGTGGTCTCAGCCACAGCCAGGGTCGGGCTTGTTCCAGTCAGGCTGTTATCAGCCACAGTGATGGTAGGCACAACCAGCTTCGCCAGATTCCCAGCAAACGTGATCGTGATCGTGCCGATGCCGTCCGTCAATGTGCCATCCGCACAAGTCACGCCGCCAGCGCCGATGTTCGGCAAGGCTTCAAGCGCTGCATCCACAGCCGCGATCAAGGCAGCATCATCGGCATCGGTGAACGTGATCGCCTCAGTGGTGAAACCATCAAACGCAAGTTTGAACGTGCCGCCAGTGGGAGTCCCACCGATGGTCAACGTCTGCACTTCGCTGGTTCCTGCGCCAGGCACACCAGCGTTTTCATAAGGACCAATTCCACCTTCAATTTGACTCATGTCTTTCTCCTTTGGGGCAGGCTCATCGCCCGCCCCACTGATTACTTTTTACTGATCACTCTTCGATCAACAGCTAAATGCCAGTGATCTTGCAGAACGCTGATGCGCGGTAGACGGCGAGTGCCAGGCGCTTATCCGCGCGGACCGCGAGTTTGCCCTTGATGAAATAATCACTGTGCGAATTGCTCACCTTGATATTTGCGCCACGGCGACGGAAGATCTCGCTGTAAAGCTGGAAGTCACCCAACAGCGCAGTGTTCTCGGTCTCGGCAGTGGTCACCACAACGGGCAAACCCCAAATGCGCTCAGGGCCAGCTTCGGACGGGCTGCCCCAGATATAAATGCCGTCCGTGGTGCGGAGCAGGCGAACATCCTGCCAGTCGTTCGGGTGGATGACGGCTGCGCTCGGCTCTGCAAAGCCAGTGGAGCGGACCTTGGTCATGCCCTTATAAATGGCATCAGGGACAGGGTCAGTGCCCTTGGCCTGTGATTGAGTCACGATGGTGTGGAAGCCGCCCAGATTCGGGGCATTGTCATCGCCAGTGAGCAGCTGGGTTTCTTCGGTCAGGTCGAGCATGGTCATCAGACGATTGTCGATCAACGACTGCGCCTGCGACACATCCTCAAGTTGAATTTCGGTCACAGGCAGGAAGGTTGCGATTTCACGCACGCCCTTGCTGCGCTCGGTATAGGCCAGTGCGCTTTCGCCAGCCTGGCCACCTTCAGCGCGAGTGGCTGCATTATTCGTGAACGTGGTTTCTTCCATGTACACAATCGCGGCCTGCTCGGTCGGGGTCTGCGGAATCAGATCGGCCACAACGGGGCGACGATGAGCGTACTCAACCACGCGGCCCGTGCGGATGCTCTGCGGAGCATAGCCCGCGCCAGTCTCCATGAGGGTCTTCGCCTCAAGAAAATCAAAGTCATTCAAACGCACTTCGAAGGACTTCTTATCGCGCGCGCCTTTGTACGCATCGCTTTCAATAAACAACTGCCCGAGGCTCTTCACCTCGCGCTGGGTCTGTGCGAGCGGCTGATTGCCCTTGGCACTGATCGGAAGCTGGCTGGCAGGGCGGTTGCTCTCGCGCATGGCCTTGGCATTCGCCTGGTAGATTTCATCAACCGCCTTCAGGTCTTCGATCTGTCTGGCAAGATCGTCGATCTCGGCATTGCGGGCCTTCACGTCATCGAGCTGCGCAGGGGTGAGGTTGTAGCGGTCTTGGCCATCAACCTTCGTGGCGGCCTTGGCGAAGATCTCAGCCAATTCGGCGCGCTTCGCATCAAGCTTTGCTAGTAATTCTTTCCAGTTCATGAGATTGCTCCTTGTTTCAAAAGAAAGTTTGATTTTTCAAATTTCGCAAGTTCGTTCAATACGTCCTGCTCATCAGCCATCGGTGCGGTCTCTGCCAAAATGCCTGAGATTTCCTCAACCATCTTCTGCAGTCGTCCGCGCGTCAGATCTGAAAGCGTACGCCCCTCTGCCTCACGGAAGTTCTTGCGGTCCTTCACGCGAAGTAAAAACTCTTCCACCGTGGACTCCACCAGTGCAGAGTGTTGTACAAAAGTCGTGCCTGTCACAGGCAGACCTTTCACACCAGCCGTTGCGGGGTTCATGCCCCAGTTCACATCCGAAATATCGTACAGCTCCACTTCGTTCAAAATGCGGATCGGACGTTGTCCTTCTTCACGTTCCTTGATCGTATATTCGTGGATGTCATACGCATACGACATCTCGGTGATGTCGCCTTCCTGAATGCCTTTGAATACCCAGTCTGAAAGCTGTACGTCCTCGTAATACTTGCGAGTCACTTCCACGCCGCCAGTGGCTTCTGGCGCCCAATCAAGCACCTTCGCTGGCAGATCATCTCGCCCAACCTCACGGACGGATTTCACGCTCGCGATGGGTGGGTTCATCGAGTTGTGATTCCAAAGGAATCGCACACGACTGCGCCCATCGCTCAATCGCTTCTCGAATGATCCATTCACCGACATATCGTTGCCGCTATCTATGTTTCCGTGCACGGCGAAAATGCCAGTCACAGTGCGGGTCTTCTTGTCCAGTTCCTTCAAAAAATAAGGCAAAGTTTTATACAGCATGATCAATCTCCTCCGCAGGGACGCCCTGCGCGTGTTCAAAGAATTCTTTGGCTTCTTCAGGGGTTCGAATGCACGTCAATTTCACAACGCCGTCCTCATCACGAACAACCGAATACAAAATGTCAGTTTCAGGATAGGAAAAAGTACGGAAGTAATCAGCGTCATATTGCACGCCCTCAATGATGATTCGCTCACGCCCAAAGCTCATGTCGCGCTCGATGCTCAAAGGCGGATTGGGTTGATGGGGTAAAGGCTTTATA
>ERZ869921.1376-NODE-1376-length-10399-cov-3.953693_pt1 | contig 10399 bp, 16 predicted proteins | sample MGYA00579310_ERZ869921 | MGnify/ENA primary metagenome ERZ869921 (study PRJEB32216, sample SAMN09231816) | wastewater metagenome | place: USA: Maryland | collected 2016-06-21 | study: EMG produced TPA metagenomics assembly of the PRJNA472060 data set (Reclaimed...
CAGTAGCGAAAGCACCGATAGCACCTATGCGAACCGTATGTTTGACCTTTGGCTGGCTCAATACAAAGCCAAGATTGTCGCCAAGACTGAGGAACGCATTATCAAACTGCTAGAAGATAAAATTGCAAGTTGCGATTGGGAACAGGTGGCTAAAGACGCTGGCTATGACGACCAAATTTGCGATGGTTGCGATGAAAATCGAGCAGTAATCGCTCTTATCAAGGGAGAGAACAAGTGAGCGTTGAGTTCAAAGAGTGGCAGAATCCTGCTGCTGGTTTGTTTGAGTGCCAAGCGTGTGGTGCTATTGTGCCATTTTCTAAGTCTGAAGATAAGTTGGCGAAACACGCCATCAAGCACAAGGGAGAGAACAAGTGAGCAAACGCAAATACCGCTTTGGTATTGATTTCGTCAACCACTCTTTGCCGAGCGTAAATAAGTGGCTGAAGAAAAACTTTGGTTTGAAGTTGACAATTGGTCGTAAGGGAGAGAACAAATGAGCGAAGAGCTAGAGAAACACATTGCGGATATGTTCCCAACCAGCGAGAGCCTGTGGTATGATAATGGGCGTATCGCAGAACGAGCAGTCATTATCAAGATGATATCTGATAGGATTTGTTTCAACAACAAGGCAGGAAGCTGCGAACACATTGTCTGCTATAAAAACGCAGAGCTAGTGGAGGATATCAAAGGAGGAAAATATGGTAAGAATGAATGAGCAGTGGCTAGAAGAGAACTATCCAACCCCACCGCAACCACAGGAGAACGATGGACAGCACTAAGATGATTGAGGATTACCTAGATTGGAAGAGAAGCAAGGAGCTTTATCCGCCAACTTGGAGTCCAGTAGAGTGGGCTAATGATGTAATAATGTCGGAGGCTCGTGTTAGAATTGACCTCTTGAAAGACCTGCTAGAAAGCGACCAAGAACTTGAGCCAGTTGATTTGGCTAACCAGGTTCATCGGATTGTGTATGACCCAATTGAGGAGTTGATGGCTGATGGTGGACTACAAGTTCAAGAGGAAGCCTAGAGGGACACACTGCTCTAAGGGACACGAGTTTACGGAGGAGAATACATTTACTCGTGCCTACGATAATGCGAGAGTGTGTCGTGAATGTAGGAAGCAATACGCAAGAGAGAAGTATCAGAGAAACAAGGATAAGAACGGTGGCGTGGCTCGTCTCAAGAAAGACAAGCAACCATCATTCGATTTCCTAGACTCAATGCAAATGACCCCTGAAGCTGCGGTGAAGTGGGCGAAGTTGCAGGATGGTCTAACCAGGTTCACAGTAAATTGTGAGGACAAGCCAGAGTATTACGCAGATAAATCAATCGAAGTTTCGGTTGACAAGGCGGAGGAAATGTGCTACAATTGTCCACTAATAAAGGAATGCTACGAATACGCAGTAGCTGGCAAGGTAAATGTCGGTATCTGGGGAGGGCTACATTTCGATGAAGATGAAGGAGTTTTGTTCGATGAGTTTGACCGCTAATCAAATCAAGGAAGCAACCATTGGTTTGTTTCTTCAGGAGTCTGACCGAGACAAGCAGCACAAGGTTGGAGCATCACAAATCTCTGACCCTTGCACTCGTCATCTAGCTCACGCTCTTGTGCGAACGCAAGAGCCACCAGTGAAGTATTGGCTAGGAGGAAAGATTGGCACATCTATTCATGGCTTTATTGAATCTGCTATTAGCACTAGCAATGACGTGGTTTTCGCTAATGCTGTTGTTGAGCAGAAAATCATACTTGGGGATGTTCCAGGCTATGGGGTTGTTTCTAGTAAGCCAGATTTGGTTCTGGCTGATTATCGGCTACTGGTAGACTGGAAGACAACCACTCGTAAAAAGGTAAAGGCAATTCAGGATTATGTTGCTGGCATAAAGCAGGATGCAGCTTCTGAATATACCGTAAAGAAGTATCTAGGGCAGGCAAACTTGTATGCATGGGGTCTAAACCAAGCAGGCACTGTGATTGAGGATGTTGCCCTGGTATTTATAAACAGGGATGGGACATACGACAATGACTTCTATGTCCTACCTGTGAAGTATGATGAAACATTCGCTGTTGCATTGTGGGACAGGTTTGTAAGTCTATGGCAGGCACTGGAGAACGGTGCGAAGCCAGAAGACTTTGATAACCACCCAGAGTGCTTCAAGTGTTCTATAGGAATATAGCGACACTCCCAACGCATTTGACTACAATAATCAAATGTGTGTTATAATGTTGGTCTCACAAATCTTAAGGAGGATTTTATGACTGATTCAAAAGAAGTAAAAGAAGTAAAGGAAGCAAAGCCAGTGGCTAACGCATTCCCAGAGCCATCATTCCTAAAGCTAATTCACAAGGCTGAAGTAATGAACCGACCAAAGAGCATGTTGTTCTATGGTGATGCAGGTCGTGGCAAGACTTGGCTTGCAGCTTCGATTTCAGAAGTTGCCGAGTTCGGTCCAGTTCTACTCATTGATGCCGAGGGTGGTTCATCTGCAATCGCTCGTGACTTCAAGGATGTAGATGTTATTGCGGTCAACAACCACGAGCAGTTTCAGGCTGTGTATGACTGGCTAATCGCTGGTCAGCACAAATACCAGACCGTAATCATTGACACCATCGGTGTCGTGATGGACCGAGCAGAGAAGTTCTTTGGTGAGAAGTTAGAGAACCAGAACAACAAGTTCGGCAAGTGGGGCGACCTAAAGAACTGGGCGAATGAAATCTTCCGCACGTTCCACACCGCCCCATTCGTGAGCATCCTAATTGCTCATGCGTTGGATGACAAGGATGACAGCACTGGTGCAGTAAAGACCACCGCTATGCTCCCTGGTTCATTCAAGGCAACCCTGCCAGGTATCCCAGACATCGTGGGCTACATGACAATCGAACTGACCGAAGAGGGCAAGCCACAGCGTGTGCTTATCGTGGGTCAGTCTGACCGCCTAGTAACCAAGAACCGTTTTGGTTTGCCAGGCAAAATCTACAACCCATCAATGAAACAAATCATTGATATTATCAACCAAGGAGGTAAGTAATACATGTCATCTATCAAGATTACAGGCATTACCGCTGATGCACTAGCGGATAAGGGTGGTTCATACGAGCCAGTCCCAGAGGGCAGCTACAACGCCACCATCTTCGATGTAAAGGCTGAGACTGTGAAGTCTGGTCCTAACGAGGGTAAGCCACGTTTCAACATCCAGTTCCGTCTCACTGGGGACAAGGTGGAGAACCGCCGAGTCTTTAGTTATGTTCCACTCTACGTGGCTAACGACTTCTGGAAGACCAAGAGTTTCTTCTCGGCTCTGGGTATGGACATGAAGGCTGGGGACTTTGTGGTCCCTGAGGCTGTTGACTTGGCAGGATGCCCAATCGGTGTTCGTGTCAAGATTGGCGCAGACCAGAACGGTCAGCCACGAAATGAAGTTGCTGGATTCGACAAGGCAACTAACAGTGCTGCTTCTGCACTGGATGCTATTGGTGCTAAACCAGTAGATGACGTTTGGGTGTAAATCCAAATGGGCAGTCCTGGGTTATGACTTAAAACTAACCCCCAAGCCACCACTGGGTTCCACGCTTTTCTCTCTCCTCCTTTGTGCGTGTGATGCAGTTCGATTCTGCAAGGTGGCACGATGGTTCGATTCTATATGATATAATCGAACCATGACATATAAAGATAAAGATAAACAAAAGCAAGCGCAACGTGAATGGTATTTACGAAATAAAGAGCTAACATATCAGCGAACAACTGGTACTAGGCAAAAAAGAAAAGAAGCAATCAATCAGATAAAAGAGGCTAGCCCTTGTGCTGATTGTAATACTTTCTTCCCCTATTACATTATGCAATTTGACCATATAAATGCAGATGAAAAGATAGAAAGTATAAATGTATTAATTAAAACGGCATCAATGGAAGTCGTATATAACGAGATACAAAAATGTGAATTAGTTTGTTCTAATTGCCATGCGACAAGAACGCATAAAAGGTATAAGGATAAATAGATTCATTGCCCCTTAGCTCAATGGCAGAGCAGAGAGCTGTTAACTCTAAGGTTGTTGGTTCAAATCCAGCAGGGGCAGCGAGAGAGTAACTAGAACAAAGGAGGATACAAATGAAGACAGCGGATTTCCTAGAAGCCGTATACGGAGAGTCAAGCGGTTACGCAACAATCGTGACCAAAGGGGCTGGCGGTGAACTTACAAACCAGAAGTTTTTTGAATACCCAGAGCAGAAAGATGCGATGGTTGCGTTTGCAACTGAGCACTCAAAGGAAGACGTTTACTACTCGCCTATCCTATTCAACAGCCAGCGCCGAATCAAGGAGAACGCTAAGGCTGTTCACGTAATCTACGCTGATGCTGACACCTGCCACCCAGACAACTTCCTGGTTGAGCCATCTATCTCTGTGCAGACATCAGAGGGGCACTGGCACACCTACTGGATGCTTGATGCTGAGGCTGACCCACAGGTCGCAGCTTTGCTTGCGAAGAAGATTGCCTATGCCCACTCACATCAGGGCTGTGACACCTCTGGCTGGAACACAACCAAGTTGTTGCGTATTCCTAACACCATGAACCTAAAGCCTGGTAAAGAGGACCCAGTGACCGCTACGGCTACTGGTCAAATCTACTCGCTTGAGGACCTTGAGTTGCACTATGGCGATGTAGAGGTTGAGCCTATTCGTGAACTGTCGCTAGAGCCACTGCCAGAGTCATGGCCTGACCTAATGAAGACTATGGCTAAGTTGCCAAGCACACCTGAGATTATGGCACTCTACCTAGAGGAGCCATCGGCTAGTGCTGATATGTCTAAGCTGCTTTGGAGACTAGAGAACTCGCTATTCAAGCAGGGTCTTACTGCCGAAGAAGTCTTTGTGATTGTTCGCAACGCTAAGTGCAACAAGTATCACTCGCCTAACCGCCCGAAGCGTTCAGATGCTGACGGTGACCTATGGCGTGAGGTGCAACGTGCACAATCGCTGATGGGCGATACCAGCGTAATGCCGCTTGACTTGACTGATATCACCCCAAAGGCAGAAGAAGTAAAGCCTAAGTTCCTGACGGAGAAGGAGCGTTATGCTGTTGCTCACACAAAGACATTCATTGACGAATATCGTGAGTGGGCTATGTCAAAGACCGATGGTGCTATTGCTTACCAGAACGCTTCAGCGTGGACCCTGCTATCGTGCGTGTTCTCGGACATTGGCTACGCTGTGCCACGCTTCGGCAAGATGGGCTTGAACCTCTGGTTCATGGTGCTCGGTGAGACTACTCTTACTCGTAAGTCAACCAGCCGTAACCTAATGCTTCGTGCTGTTCGTCAGTATGAGAAGTTCTCTGGCTACCAGATTGACATTGGTTCTGATGCAACGCCTGAAGGTCTTACTGCAATCCTTGCAGACCGAGACAAGCAGACATCGCTGTTGCACCGAGACGAAGTGCAGGGTATGTTCAAGGACTTCATCAACAAGACCTACATGGCTTCAGCTGCAGAGCGTTTCACCGAGTTGTATGACGGTCACGTTCCTGTGACTATTCGTTCGACCAAGGCGAAGACCCAGACCGAACGTGCTGAAACTAACTTCATCATGTATCTAATGGGTATCACCAGCAAGACCGCAGATGTGCTAACAACTGAATATTTCCGTAGTGGTTTCTTGGCTCGTTTCATTTACGTGACTGCCCCTACTCCGCCTCGCACAAAGGAGTCAGAAGATGTGCAGCAGGCTGACGAGTATGAGGTAAACGTTCGTGACGAAGCATTAGAGACTATCATCAAGAACCTATCTAACTCTGTCATGTGGTGGCAGAAGAAGGGTGGACCGCTACCTAGACCAGTTCGCATGAGCGACCAGGCTCTAGAGCGTTTCAACCAGTTCAAGTGGGAGATGGGTAACTATGCTGAGGCTCACTCGGAAAAGGAATCAATTGAGCCATCACGTCAGCGACTAGCTTTGTCAGTATGGAAGTGTGCAGTTCTGCTTGCCATGTATGAAAAGGCTGAAGAGGTGCAGATTAGCCACTTGCTAAGTGCAATCTTCTATGCTGAAGAATGGTTTGAGAACCTAGTCAAGATGGCTAGTGCAATCTCAGCATCAGAGTGGCAGCGTGACGTGGACAAACTTGAGGCATTCATTGTTGAAAAGGGTGGTCGCATTCGATACGAGGAGGCATACAAGAAGTTCTCTAACAAGCGTAAGCGTGAGTTTGACGAGATGGTGGATGCACTTAGGTCGCAAGCAAGAGCACAAGAAGTAACGGATAATCAGAAGAGATATTTGGAGGTGGTTGCATGATTAGCAGAACTAGGGAACTAGAACTTGGGGTGGCATTGAACAAGGCCATCTGGCTGAGGGACAAGGTGAATGACTTGACTAAGGAAGAGGTAATATTCCACATCAAGGACTTGGCATCTCACGATGTATTCTCAAGTCGCCAGTTGTCAGCCATCGCTAACGGCGTTGTGCACCATTCAACAATCTCAAAACTAATCGGCAAGAAAAATAGAACAGGCGGTAATCTAAATGTTGGAACTCTTGATATCCTTAGGCATATTCTTTTCACTCGTGCTGATTCTGGCACTGACTTTGGGCTTATCGCTAGTGCTGTCGGGATGGGGACTTCTCAGGGCATGGTATCAAAGCTCACAGGAGTCAACCAAAGCACCATCAGTAAGAAGTTGAAGAAATGAAGATAGGCAGTCTATTCTCTGGCTATGGTGGCTTGGACATGGCAGCGCAAAAGATTTTCAACGCCGAGGTTGCTTGGCATTGTGAGTTTGCTAAAGCGCCTAGCGATGTCCTAGAAAAGAACTACCCTGGAATACCGAACTATAGTGACGTAACCAAGGTTGACTGGTCAGCGGTTGAGCCTGTGGACATTCTTACAGGTGGCTTTCCTTGTCAAGACGTGAGCCACGCAGGTTCTCGCAAGGGGCTAAAGGAAGGCACACGCTCAGGTCTCTGGTCAGAGTATCACAAAGCAATCAACATCATCAAGCCGAAATTTGTAATCATCGAAAATGTAAGGGGTCTATTAAGTGCTAAAGCTACTGGCGACATGGAATACTGCAAGGCGTGTATGGGAAACGACCCAGATAGCGTCATGCGAGCACTACATGTCGTTCTCGCAGACCTTGCCGAGTCGGGGTATGATGCGGTCTGGCAAGATTTACGAGCAAGTGATGTCGGAGCACCGCACCAGCGACAAAGAATATTTATTCTTGCCTACCCCACTGGCTCGTGATTACAAGGAGGGCACAGCTCCGCACTATCGCAATGGTGTAGTGCAGACTGACAGCGTTGCTAGGGCTATATTCAATAGCGGTGAAGTCAGCGGTAGGAACTTGGGCAAGTATCAGCCAGCAGTGGATAGGTGGGTAAAGGTAACTGGAAGAGACTATCCAGACCCAGTTAGTCACGATGGAAGAGATGGCGGTCCAAGGCTGAATGTTGATTTTGTTTCTTGGATGATGGGCTTACCAGGTGGCTGGCTAGATGCGGATTCAGTTGGAAGAAAAGACAAAATGATTCTTTGCGGTAACGGCGTTGTGCCACAGCAAGCCGAAGCTGCGATAAACGAACTACTTATAAAGATTGGAGTGAAAAGTGATTAAATTATTTATAAATTCTATTAGAAATAAAGAACGCAAACAAATAATTGAACGCCTTGAGGACTCGCTTTATCCATTAGAATATGGTAGATGGCAGGCGGATGAACTGATGGATGAGGTTTTTAGAATTATTAAGGAGGGACAATGACATCTTTTGCTTTATTTGAAGAATCTAATAAAACAAAAACATTTTCGAACTATCGTGTTGAGCCGATATCAAGCAAAGTTGGAAAAGATTTTGTTATTGAGCATCATTATTCTCATGGTATTCACAATGGACCTATGTGCTTTGGGTTGTTTGATAATGAACGTTTAGTCGGAGTTTGTGCCTTTGCCACGCCAAGCAGTGAGAATGTCAGGGCCAGTATATTTGGGCCAGACCATAAGCGTGGAGTAACAGAATTGCATAGATTAGTACTTCTTGATGAAGTGCCTAAAAATGCCGAATCATTTTTTATCGTTAGGGCTTTGAGGGAATTAAAGAAACAAAGGCCATATTACAATGCTGTTATTAGTTTTGCTGATGCAACTCAGAATCACCTAGGTATTATCTATCAGGCAACTAATGCAATGTATTGCGGTACTTCATCCCCAGCAACTTTCTACCTAGACCAAGATGGTAGATTAAGACACCCCAGGCAGAATGGTATAAACATAAAAGCGCCAGAGGCAAAATTACGTGGATGGACACCGACTAAGAGGGAGGGCAAGCATAGATACGTCTATTTACTCCCAGATAATAAAACTCACCTAAAAGAATTGAAAAGATTATTTAGGCTAGAAACAAAACCATACCCAAAGAAAGTAGTATAATGGACCTATTCAGCAGGAAAGCCTCTTTTGAATTAGTGAGGGAGAATGAAGAAGCCCTTGAGTTTCATAAGGAAAGATTTGAGCGTGGCTTCCGAGACGATTTGGCAAGACAGTGCTATACTTATTGCCAGTTCCTAGCAAGCAGAAGTATATACGAAAAGTATATACATCAGAAAGGAGAAGACGGCAATGAAGCTACTGTCGCTTGACCCTGGGGGCACAACTGGCTATGCGATACTTGATTACACAGACAGCGACTTCAAGGTTGAAGCAAGCGGTCAAATCAAGGGCGGTCTGGCTGGCTTCCTAGAGCAGGATTCGGAGATGCTTGAGTTGTATTCGTTTGACGTAATAGTCTGCGAGTCATTCACTCTTCGTGAGGGCATCTATGGGGCAGACCTATCGCCAGTCTACATAATCGGCGCATTGGAAGCCTTGTATCAGGATAAGAGGAAAGTCTATCAGGAGCCAAAGCTCAAGCCATTGTGCGATGATAGCAGACTGAAGAAGATGGGGCTTTACAAAAGTGGCAAGCCCCACGAAAACGATGCAATACGCCACGCTGTGATATACTTACGCAACAACAAACATATGCCAACCTTATTGGCTGGATGGAAGGAGTAACATGAAGGTTCTATTTCTAGACCTAGAGACATCGCCTAACCTAGCCTACGTTTGGGGGCTATGGGACCAGAACGTAGCAATCACCCAGATGGTTAGTTCAACTGAGGTGCTTTGCTTTGGTGCACGATGGGGTGGCAGCAAGAAAGTCATCTTCAAGTCAGTTCACCACGATGGCAAGAAAGCAATGCTTGATGAACTGCACAAACTAATGGAGGAGGCTGACGTTCTTGTTGGCTGGAACTCTATGGCGTTTGACAGCAAGCACATCAAGCGTGAGTTCGTGGAGAACGGCTACTTGCCACCATCGCCTTACAAGGAGTTGGACTTGATGCGTGTTGTCAAGGACCAGTTCAAGTTCCCAAGCAATAAGCTGGACTACGTATCACAGAAGCTGGGTGTCGGGGCTAAGGTAAAGCACTCAGGTTTCGACCTCTGGCTTGGCTGCATGGCTGGCAACAAGCAAGCATGGAAAGAGATGAAAGAGTATCAGATTCAAGACGTGAACTTGCTTCTTGACTTGTATGACATTCTTCTTCCTTGGATTAAGAATCACCCACACGCTGGACTTCACAACGATATCCCTGACGGCTGCACCAACTGTGCATCAGTCAACCTAGAAAAACGTGGAATTACACGCACTGTAGCAAACTCTTACCAGCGTTATCAGTGCAAGGACTGTGGTAAGTGGATGCGAGGTAACAAGCCAATTGCAAAGACTACTTATAAGTCTATCTAATTTCATAGATAGGTTCATCAGGAAGCCAGAGCCAGTAGTTGATATTACTGAATTCAATCTTGGCGGAAGAGCAGAGGGGGCCTTTGTTAACCAGACAAAGGCTCCTCTGGAGTATTACCACGAAGAGTTGTTTGATGAAGAAGATGACTTCTACATAAGAGTGCAGTTTATTTGTGCTTGCGGTGAGCCAGTCTTCAAGCTGCTAAAGGATGACTATGGATTCGGCTGTGACCACTGCGACTCTGTCTGCAGAAAACCAGACTGCAAGAGTTGCTATAACCTAAACTCAGTAGACTACGGAGACCCAAATGCCAACCTATGAATATACTTGCCCAAATGGGCATATGACAATTGATAAGCGTTCTATCCATGATGATAACGAGCCAACCAAATGCAATGAGTGCGGTGAGCAACTCACTCAGATCATCGGTGGCTTGGGTATATCATTTAAGGGTAGCGGATTTTATTCAAATGATAAGAAAGGAAAGTAATGCCATATTATATTTCAAATACGCAGGATAAGTGCAAGGGCCGATGGGCTGTAATTAGCACAGACAAGGTTATTCATGGGTGTCACTCAAATAAGCAAGCTGCAAGCGCACAGATGGTAGCAATTTCAC
>ERZ869921.1378-NODE-1378-length-10362-cov-3.961871_pt1 | contig 10362 bp, 11 predicted proteins | sample MGYA00579310_ERZ869921 | MGnify/ENA primary metagenome ERZ869921 (study PRJEB32216, sample SAMN09231816) | wastewater metagenome | place: USA: Maryland | collected 2016-06-21 | study: EMG produced TPA metagenomics assembly of the PRJNA472060 data set (Reclaimed...
TCCCTACACGACGCTCTTCCGATCTCCAGCGTGTCCACGTCCGCGAAGTCCAAACCTTTCGGCGGGGTCGGGTTCGACAGGCGCGTGTACTTCACCAGATCGTCCACCGTCGGCACGCTCGGCACGCGCTTTAGCGTTTCCTGAAACCAGTCGCGCTCCAGCATGAGCAGGGTCGCTACCCGGCAGTCATTGGGCGACTTCGCCGCTTCCGAGCCTTGCTGCGAGACATAGGGCGTGTTGCGCTTCACCGTCCACGTTTCAGGCTGTGGCACAGCCGTCAGATAGCTTGACGCCGACCAGCCCGGTTCGCCCGTTGCGTTCGTGCAGAATATCCACGTCCAGCCGTCCGCGACTTTCTTGGTGGCAGGGTACGCCATGACCGGCTGCTGGTAGAGCAGGGTACGCAGGATAGTCGCGCCCGTGCTGCCCTCGGCGCGATGCTTCAGCCCGTCGCGTGAATTGACGGTCATCATGACGCCTTCGCCCGGATTCGCAGGCGTTACTACCGTTGGCGCTGTCGGCACGCCTTGCGGCGGGAAGGGCACAGCAGGGCGCGGGCGCACATGCGGGATAGGGGGGCGGATGCTGACATTGTTCAGCGTGCCGAGCCAACTGCCGTAGTTCTCGCGCACATTCCACCAGCGAATCAGCCCATAGCCTTCCGCGTAGTAGTAGTGCTCCTCACCACCCCAATGCAGTTCGATGACATTCTTGAGGGTAATGCCCGACTGCGGGTCGGTGAACGAGGCGAAGAACTGGACGAAGGTGAGCGTGGTCGTTGCCGGATATTCCGCTTTCACTCTGCCGTCGTAGTAGAGTTCGACAATGTAGGCGTTGCGGATAAACGTTTCACCCGGTTCCATGTAACGCGGACACCAGTCGCAGCCGTACTCGAGCGCCCCTTCCGCCTGCTTCGTGTACTGCATATAGAAGAACCCTTTGTACTGCCCGTCAGGCGTGTACAGCGAGGACGTGTCTGCACCGCGTCGGATGCGTGACGCCGTGACCTGAAACTCCTCGCTGAGTTCGTTTTTGCGCTGAAGCACCCAGCCATCTGCTTCCTGCGTACACCGTGCGTGCTCGTCGCCTAATCCGAACAGGCGTAGTTGCTTGCCGTTCGGCGGGCAAACGTATTGCATCATGTCGAGCCTGGTTGCCACTGGTTCTCCTTCTGGCTGCTGAACAATGGACTGCGCGTATTCCTCTCGGAATGTAAGTGGGGTGCGCGGCAGGTCGTTAACCATTGCTTCCATGTAACCCGGACAGCGCGCGATGTTGAAGCCGATCCACCGCTGGTCGTACAGCCCGTCTCCGTAGACATAGATGTTGGTTGACGCTTGCACACCTGCTGCCTTCAGCCCGTGCACCCATAACTGCACGGGTAAGCCATTGGCTGCCGGTCCCAAGTCGGACTGCGAGACGCTTTCGACAGTGTTGTATTCGCCGTAGAGGATGGGTGGAGGTTCGATACCTGCCACCGCGCAGACCCGCAGCATTTCCGTTTCATGCCTGCGTGCCAGATGTGTAATCGCGCCTTCGTCCGCTGGCACAGGGAAATAGGCATTCGGCGTGTAGATGTGAAAGACGCCTTGTTTCCGAGCCGCCGCGAACTGCTTCCACATTGGGATCATCAGCTCGTACTGCCCGTATTGAGGCGTTCCCATTGGCGTCGAACCAATGCAGAGCGGTATGCCTGCTGCCGTCGCTAGAACGACCACTTCGCACCACAAACGGACTGTCTCGGCAAAGACACGGGGATCATCGGCATTCTGAGCGTCTTCATTGCCCACGCCCAAATGCGTGCCGGGGACGTGCAGAGGGAAGAACAGTCGAGCAAACCCCGCTGGTGAAATCGTGCGAAGAATGTCATCGTCCTTCCACCAGCGCACTTTGACAATTGCGTTAGGCAGCAGCCCAACCAGTTTGGCAGCAGCAGCTTGCGTCGCAAGCACCGCGTCCTGATGCTCGTAGGACCCAACTAAAACGACTGACTGTGGGTTGAGGCGTAGCAGCCAGTCGTCAGGCGGCAGATTGGTTCTGAATAGGTGGATGCCATTCTTCGCGTACATGGTCACGCCGCCGCCGTGCCGCTGGCGGGGTCTGCTGGCACGGCGGCCGGCGACAACGGTCCGGTGTCGTGCAACTTCTCAACCTTCTGCTTGGCTTCAATCAGATTGCGCTCGACATTCGGCAGCGTGAGGTCGGCGGTTTCATGGCTGCTTGCCTCACGCTGCTCCTGCTTCTGCTGTACCACCTGAACCCCCTGCAAGGCGTCGTCGAGCAGCTTCTTGACCGCTTCAACCGTGTCTTTGTGAGCCTGATCGGTGTGGGCATTAATCGTCGACACAGCAGCGCCACGCGAATCGGCAGCTTCCTTGCGTGTCTCCAGGTCAATGAGCGCCTTAATCGTGCGCTCCTGTATCTCTGCCGTGCGCCCGCGCAGGGCTGCCAGTTCCTTCTCGCGTTCGTCGTCGCGCAGGTTCTTCGCGTCTAGTCGCGTTTGTATGTTGGTTCGCTCCTGTCGCTCCTGCGCCGCCGTGTCGACGAAGGGCTTCAAGCCGACTTTGTAAACACCGAGAACGATAAACAGAACAATACCGAGTGCCGTGAGCGCGATGACGGCGGCAACGAAGCCGAGAATGCTCAGGCGCTCAGCGGCGTCTGCCAGTTCGCGGACAACGGTGGTCGTGGTCGATTGCGGGGTGGGCGTTGCGAAGTCCTGCGCGCGCACCGGAATGCCGATGAGCAGCAGGGTAGCTCCAAATAACCAGATAGTGGATCGGGCGTAAGGCGTCATCGTCGTCGCCTCCGCGTACTGCGGGCGGGTGTAGCGTGCGTGTGCATGGTGTGGTCGCTCCCAAGCGTAAAGAATCAAAAACGGCGCTGGATGCGCCGCTACTGTGATAGGCACAGTGACCACCCGCCAACTGCCGACGCTTGGGAGCGGTGACAGCCGTTGGCAGGTAGCCACTATTACTATCGCTTAATTTATGAAAAGCGTCAATTACTAGAAATTAGGGGGGGGTGCAAATGTCTATACAGGCTATTGACTATACAGGCGTACAGGTGTATAGTATATAAAGTGATTAGCACGCTATATTGAAAGGAGTGCCGATGATCACACAAGAAAGCAAGAAGCAAATGGATATGCGTATTTACGTGACGGATGAGCAGAAAGCGAAAATGACGCGCTTGCTCGAACGCCTCGATGGGGCAGGTATCTCGCTCCGTGATAATCGCGGGCACCTAAGCTACAGCCAGTTAATTCGCTTCTCGATGGAAGTGCTAGACATGAATATTGACCGTGTGATTGCGGAAGGGCAGGGGAAGCAGGAATGACCCGCTACAAGGTGAACTGGAACTATGCTATGCAAGCGCGTGACCCCATTACGCGGCAAGCAATCGATCCGCGCCGCAGTGGGGGCGAATACGTTTATGAGGCTGACAGCAAAGAATCTGCCCTTAAGCGTCTCGAAACAGACCTGTCCTCGAAAGAGTGGACACAACCGTTTGACGCTACCCTCCTTAAGGCATCGGCGTATGAATTGCTCGGTGCTTCGAATTACGAACGGAACGGCATTATCAAGGTGCTGCAAACCCTTTCGGCAGATGAACTCGCGCGGCTACTTACCGACGCCGCCGACCAACCGCCGCCACCCGCCACCGCGCAGGCGGACGACGCGGCGGGAGGGTGACGGGTTATGATTGAACAACGTGCGCGGTTTGACATGTGCGTCAATGACTATGACGGTTATGGACAACACACAGGCAAGCTGCACTCCTGTCGATTTGAAACAGTAGAGGGTGATCTGTATATTGCTTGTACAGGACGTGAAATCACCTGCCGCCGCGTTGATCATAATCACATTCGCTTAGGTAGGCGTAAGTTTGAGATACTCTCCTATAGCAGTTATGTCGGCAATATGATGTGGGATAGCGCGATTGTATCGGCGGAAGTAGCCAATAAGATGTTTGCACTTCTGCGTTCGGATGGCAATTACGCGCCCGAATCAGGCACGAGTATCCTTTGGGAAGTATGGGATGTCGGGAATGAATTACTGCTCAAGGACGATAGCTAGCCAACGCCGCCAGCAGCGCCCCCGCGACGGCGGCGGATGACGGAGGGATGAGATGGAAACATTTGAGTACATGAGCAAGCCCGTGAACCGAGACATGGAATACCCGGCAGAAGTGACCGCGCAGACGGACAGCATGACGATCACCCGCTGGCAGCATATCAATGCGCTCGGCGCGGAAGGCTGGGAACTGTGCACGATTGTGCCGATTGCTGACGCCGCGTCATGGGAAGCAGGTATGGGCTGGTTTAAGCGGCGGCTAGCTTCATATACGGGCTAACGTGCGACGTTATCTTGTGGTAAGCAAATCTATCTATTCGGACCACTTCTCTTGTTCGCATAAGAAGAGATTTTACGAACAATGCTAGAACTTGTCAGTCAGCAGTCTAATTCTGCAATCACTTCCGTCAATCCTGAGCAGGATGCATGGGTCAAGCTGGCAACCGACTGGCTGCTCAACCTGCGGACAGATAAGACGCGAAACACCTATCGTGATGCTGTGCGCCGGTTCTTTGCGTTTGCAGAGTGCGCGCCTGCTGAGGTCACGCAATCGATTGTTATCCGTTGGGTGTCGATGATGAACGACACCCTGAACGCCGCGACGGTGAATACACGCCTGAGCGCGGTTGCATCCTTCTATGCAGCGGCAGTTAGTCGAGGTTTAATCAGCACGAATCCCTGTGATGGGGTGACGCGACGCAAGGTTAGCCAGTACGGGCGCGCAACATGGCTTGACGGTGAAAGCGGTCAGGATAAAGCGTTCCTGAAAGCGATTGACCGCGAGACAGTGCAAGGCAAGCGCGATTACGCGATCATGCTGCTTTATCTGACGCTCGGTGTTCGCGTCAGTGCAATTGCGGATGCGCGGGTCAAGGATTTGCGTGAGGCTGGCGACACCTGGTATCTGACTTACGTCAACAAGGGAGGTAAGCTGGTCGAAGTTAAGCTGCCGTTCACAGCAACCCGCGCGCTTTACAGCTATCTTGAGATGCGCCAACCACTCGACAATGAAGCTCCGCTTTTTATCATGACGGACGCGGGCGTGCAAGCAACGCAGCGCCTGCCGGGTAATCGGAGTACGGACCAGCCGCTGACACCGCGTACAATTCAGAAGCTCGTCAGGAAGTATGCCGACATCGCATTAGGCAAAGGACACGGCATTACGCCGCACAGCCTGCGTCATACCGCCGCGCTGAACGCCGCAGAAGCGGGGAGCAGCACCGTCGAGATTATGAACTTTCTTCAGCACTCACGGTCGTCGGTAACAGATACTTACCTGCAAGGGCTGAAGCGCAAAACCGACACAAAGGTCAGCCAGCGCCTCAGTGAACGCTACGAAGATTGATACTCAGACTGCCCAAAAGTGTACACCAACCTAAGGAGACTGATATGCGCTACACGTTGAAGATTGCGATGAAGGATGGGACTTCACGCGAAGTCACGGTATCGGCAGGCAATCAGCGTGACGCTCTCTTTAAGGCGTGGGATATTGTTAGCTGGCAATACTACGGGTCGGCAACTTATATTGAACCCCTTCGCATTGAAACATGCGAGCAGGTGCGCGCAGACGTAAGTAACTATCTGCCACGCTAGCCCCCGCCGCCACCCGTCACCGCGCGTGCTCGTGGGCGGGTGACGCGCGTCCTGCTGCCGTGTGCTATACTACGCGCCATGCCCAAAGACTTCCCTAGCGAACCCGCCACCGTCGACGAACGCTTGGACGCCGCCTTCCGCTTCCTGCTCAGCGTCGATAAGCAAGCGCCGTCGGCTGCCGACGTTGCCCGGTTGACGGGGCTGCCGGAAGCGGTGGTCAGCGAATGGCTGGCGGCTAGAGCTTGCGAAGAATGAACGCGCCAAAATGAGCGCTAAATACAGTTGCCAGCCCCCAGGGTGACGTATCAAACCCCGTTGGCAGCGGCGTTGTCCAGCCCGTCATCGGTAGCGACACCACGCCGTCCGTCACGGCGAGTTCAAGCGCTTCGTTCCACAGCATCGGGTTATGCACCCGCACCGCACCGTTCAGTAGCCAGTCGGATACATCGCAGGCAACGCTTCCCACCTCGTCAAAATCAAACACCGTCAGCGTGGCGTAGTCGGGCGCATATGTGTTCGGCACGAGGTTAACGAACTGTCCGTTGGTGACAGGCGTAATTGCCTGAATGTTGTACGTACCGTCAGGAACTGTCAGATTGTCGTAATTCGCACTCGTGAACTGGTTATCCGCTACCGTCAGGCTGGTGAACTTTTCGGCGCTGAAGGCGCTGGGCGGTTGATTCACCACGCCGTCCACCACGCTTTCCGTCAGTGTCAGCGAGCCATGCACCACTTCACTCGTGCTGTTCTGCCCGAATTTGGGTGCAACACCGTACAGGTATAGTCGTTCAATCTGGCAACCGTCTACCCGTGTCGATCCCACATACAGCGAATAGGCGGCGATGTCGCGCAGACGGTAGTTCAGCACGTCGCGGTTATAGCCGCCATCCGCTGCCTGCACGCTGTAGCGCGCGTTGTTGAGTAGAATCAGGTTCGCCAGCGCCTTTTCGACAGCGGGGTTATCGTTGGCGGTGTAGATACCGGGCCCGTGATCCCGCCCCGAACCGACATAGCCATTACTGTGGACGATGCACCCGTAAATCTGCCCCGCGTATGGGGCGAACCAGTCAATGCCCGTTCCCACAACATTCTCGACACGCAAGTTGATCACATCGACGCCTGCCGCTTCAATCACAATGCCACTCGCCATACTCGCAGGCGGGTCGCCCACGCGGTCAGTGGACGTGTCCGCGCGGATTAGCCCGTAGTCGGTCGAGAGCCAGCGGACGTGCGCCCCTGTTTGCCGAATCGGGCAGTGAATGATTGCCGTTTCATTCGGGTAATTGCTGATGGTCAGCGGATTGCCTTCGCTGCCGCCCACGTCGACGACAAGCTGCCCATCATGGACGTAATGCCCCCCGCGCAGGTAGATTTGCTGCCCCGCCGTCGCAGGTGATTGCATAGCTTTCGTCAGCGCCGCCCGCAGGGAGAATGGGGCGCTTGCCTGCCCTGTGGCATAGTCTGCACCGTTCGGCGCAACGTACCACGCCCCTTCGTAAATCGGGGCTACGTAGGGTTTGGATCGAACACCAACAAGCCCATCGTCACGTCCGGCGTCCACATTGTATTGACGCCTGTTGCGGCGTTGTAGGTGCTGTTAGTTTTGGTCGTGTCGCGCTGCGTCCAGTTGGTGCCGCCGTTGGCAGTCGTGAACAGCTTGATACTGTTGCCGTTCATGTCGATACGAATGCCGTTGGTCGTGCTGATGTTGGTCGCGGACGCAACCGACGTCAGGCTAAAAGCCGCAACCGAATACAGCGTAATATCCCACTGACTGCCCGTGTAGCTCAGTAGCGCCACCCAATAATTCCCGTTGGCGAAGTCGGAGATGCGCGGCATTACCCACACCTGCGTCCCTGCAACGGGCGTCACGGGCAACGTATAGAACTGATCAATTCGCATCTGCGCGCTCGGTGCGACGAGTTGGGTATTCAGCGCCATGTGATAACCGAAGATGTTATCGACACTGCCTTCAAAGGTACTCGTACCGAAAACCCCCAACGTCGTGTCGGTGGTCGTTTTACGAATAATCGAGCGGTACGTGCCCACTGCGCTGAACCCCGCACCACTCGTGACCCCGACACGGGGGCGTCCCTCGCCGCTCGTGCGTGCGGTAATATCGTGCAGCGTCGAATAATACTCGCCCGCGCCTTCGGTGGCTTGCGCCTGCGAGAGTACCGAGTTCCCTGCACCAGTGTGCGCGGCTACGCCTGCCGCAATCGTCCAGCCAACGCCTTTCGCCCAATCGGTATCGGCACTCATGCCGTTGTTTGCTAGCTTCTGCGTGAAGGTAATGGCGGGCGCTTCCTGCGTCAGGTTCGTCGCGTTCGAGTTCGCGCTCACGCCGCCCGTCGTCACGACGAGCCGCAGCGCATAACCGAAATCCGCGTCAACTGGCGTGTAGTTCTTGCTCGTCGCGCCGCCAATGTCGCCCCAGCTTCCGGTGTTCCGCTGCCACTGGTAGGTATAGCTCTGCGGGTTCGTCCATGTGCCGTCGTCGCCGTTGATTTGCGTGCCGATAGTGGACGTTGTGCCGATAGCGGGCGCTAGCGTGTTTGCAGGCGCACTCACGCCGCCGGACGCCAGCAGCGTCAGCAGCTTCATACTTGTTCGCATACAGGTATCCCTTCGGAAACGGTGTCCGGGTCAGCCCCGCCAACGGCACGCGCGGGCGGTGGGCGGGGCTAGCGGGTGGTGGAGCAGGAGTGCGATCAACAGCGGAATAACCGGCGTCAGGATGCGCGATTCCGTCCACGCGCCGAACACAGCGAAGCAAATGAGGTAGAGTAACAGGGGTGGCACACACGCACGCATGAAGCCCGCTGCTTGCCGCCAGTGTCGCAAACTGAACCAGAGCAGAAGCAGCAGCAACGGCAAAAAGGCAAAGGTCTCTTGCCCTAAGTCGCGCAGGTTGTACCAGAGCACGCGCTCCGGCGTCCAGTAAGTGACTCCGACGCCCTGTACTGCGTAGACAATCCCCGTCCCCAGCGCCCACAGAACACCGTAGAGCAGCAGCCAGCGCAGTTCACGGCGCACGAACCCGCCGTAGAGCGCCTGCACCGCGAGGAACAGCGGCAGGAAGATTATCGTGTTGCGGTTGAACGCGCCGATGAAGACGAGGCACGCCAGCGCGAGATGTCGACGATGCACACCAGCCCCCAGACGAAGAATGCCGCTTCCACCCACGACCAATGCGGCACAGGGGTGTAAAACGTCACGGTCATGTTGAACGAGAGCGCGACCAGCAGGACTCCGATCAGCGCGGTCTTCGCGTCAAATAAGCGCCGAAAGAATACGTCACACCCCAGCAGGAAAACCGTCAGCGCCAGCGCCCCGATGAGCGCATGTGCTGACAGCACGTTCGCGGCGTAGTTGCCCGGTGCGATGCTTGCGTAGGCGTTAGCAAGCCATACGGTGAGCACCCGTTGGACGAACGGCGCATCCTGAGTTGCGTCGAGGATGCGCTGGTCGAACGTGAATCGCTCCAGCGCGAACGCCATGTCGATGCGAACGACCTGCTGATAACACACGAACAGCACAATGAGCAACAGGATAACTGCACGGTTTGACATGAGGCGTCAGGCTTCTTCCCAACTCAGCAGGGTCATGCCGACGAACGCGCTGCTGTTCCCACCGACGAAGAAGCCGATTTCGTCAGCGGTCAGGTAGTCGGTGCGCCCAACGCTGTGGTATTGCAGAAAGTTCACGCCGTCGTTGGAGAAGTACACCTTGCGGTTCGTGCCGTCGTCTTCCAGCCGCCACCAGAAGACCGTCGCTGGCGGCGCTGTATTGGCAACTACATAATGGGCGACGCCCGCCGTTGTGTTGTTGTGCTTTGTGACGCTGAGGGCACGGACCGTCCCTGAATAATCGTGGCGTGCTACAACGAGGTTTCCAGAACTGTTTTCTCGCCAACCGATGCCCATTTCTGCGACGGACGAATTGGGGTAGACAATCCCGATGAGCGCGGCGGTCACCGTATACGGCGTGGCTGGCGCAGCTTTCTTGAGGATGCGTAATGCTTCGCCACTGCCATTCGTCACGCTCAGGTACACGCTGTCGCCCTGCTGCGTTGCTGAGGCGCTCCCCTGATTCACCCAGGTGAAGTCCGTCAGGACTACTGGTGTTAAGGAATAAACCGCTCCCCAATTCGTGCCGCCACCGCCCCCGCTGCTGCCTTTCTCGTCAACGTACTGCATGACCTTGCCGCTGGCAACCTTGACCAGCTTTAACGTCTGGTCCCCCGACAGCGCGAGGTCGGTCGCGTTGTAGAGCAGGATTTTGTCGGTTGCGCCTGCATCGTTGTGCTTGACGGTAATCGTGTCCCCCGCGTCGGCGCGGATAACCACTTCATCGCCTGCGTTCAGCCCCGTGATTTCTATCAGGTTGTCCGTCGTGCTGCTTTCGGCGGCGATGACGAGGTTGCGGTCGCTGCCAGCGCTGGCAACGTCGCTGGCAAGTGTCTTCGTGACCGCCGCACCGAAGTTGGGCAGGCTGGTCGAACTGATGTTTTCATGCAACGTGAGCCAGTCGCGGCAGTCAATGAACTTGTTTGACGCTGTGATGCTCGTCTGCCCGTAGGCAAGCTCGACTGCACCGAGGCGAATACGATCCGTATCCCCCAGCGCAATCGCCACCGCATCGTCAAGCGTGAACGGCGCTGCGCTGAGCGTCACAGTGCCATTGGCGACAC
>ERZ869921.1379-NODE-1379-length-10359-cov-8.060559_pt1 | contig 10359 bp, 17 predicted proteins | sample MGYA00579310_ERZ869921 | MGnify/ENA primary metagenome ERZ869921 (study PRJEB32216, sample SAMN09231816) | wastewater metagenome | place: USA: Maryland | collected 2016-06-21 | study: EMG produced TPA metagenomics assembly of the PRJNA472060 data set (Reclaimed...
AGAGGCCGCTGCACCTACAGTCAAGGCGATGGCATACACAAAGCCACGCATTGACACAAACCCTGCAGTATTTTTGGAGAATGCAGTACGCGCATCACTCGGAGACGAGTCAGCACGTCAGTATCTCTCAGCTGCATCTGATACAGACACCACAGACGTCGCTGGTCTCGTACCAACACGTCAGCTCACAGAGATCATCAACAACAAGTCAACATCTGGTCGCCCATCAATCGATGCGATTTCAGCTGGAACACTTCCAGACGCTGGCTTCAAGTTCCAGATCCCACGCGTTAAGGCTGTACCTACTGTCGCAGAGACAGCAGAAAAGGCAGCATTCTCAGATACTCAAGTTGAAATCGAGTACCTAGACGTTGATGTCAAGAAGTACGCTGGAATGCAGCTATTCGATGTTGAGGTCCTAGACCGCACATCTCCAGCATTCTTCGCAGAATTGCAGTCACTCATGGCAGATGCTTACGCGAAGGCAACAAACGTTGCAGTCCGCACAGCGATCCAGACTGGCGCTTCTGCAGATGGCACAGCGATTACCCTTCCATGGGATGGCGCTGAGATGGCTGGCTTTATTGCTCGCGCATCTGACAGCATCTACACAAACACTCTACGTTTTGCACAGAGCGTAATCGTTTCACCTACACAATGGTCAAACATTATGGGAATGGTCGACGGACAAAACCGTCCACTATTCATCGCTTCACAGCCACAAAACGCAGCTGGCTCAGTTTCACAGAGCCTTCGCGGATCACTACTCGGACTCGATCTCTATGTCGACTACTCACTTACAGGTGTAGCTGATGGATCAATCATCGTAGTAAACCGCGATTCATACACATGGTACGAGTCACCACGCCTACAGCTTCGCGCTGACAAGGTTGGTACTGGCCAAGTTGAAGTTGGATACTACGGATACGGCGCGATTGCTACAAAGGCAGCCGCAGGCGCATTCAAGTTCAACAACGCTGCATAAGTAGCACCCTAAGTCGCTGGTGGGGTAGTGCCCTTCTACCCCACCAGTCTTTAGAAAGGTTAATAATATGAGTCTGACAACAGTTGCAGAGCTTCGCAGCGCCCTAGGCGTTGGATCGCTTTACAATGACGCCACCCTTCAAGAAGTGTGCGATGCTGCAGATAACGTCTTATTGCCCTTTATATGGAATAACTCGACTTTCAATATAGGGCATAGCAATACAGCTACTACTGGCACTCTCTATTTCACAATGCCAGTTTATGATGTTTTCTATGTAGGCCAGACTGTAACCATTTCAGGAAATGGCGCCAAGCATAACGGCTCAAAGACAATCACTTCAGTCGATAAGTATTCGATCACTTATGCAATTACGGGCAACAATAATACGCCTGCGCCCTATCACCCAGTAAACCCATGGGGAACAGTCGCAGCCGATACCTATCTCGATCCTTCAGCGATCCCAGCGATCCAAGAAGCTGCGCTCATGATTAGCGTGGATATCTGGCAATCACGCCAAGCCCCATCAAGCGGCGGAGTTACCATCGATGGCTACCAGCCTTCCCCTTATCGCATGGGAAATACTTTACTTGCTCGCGTTCGCGGCCTTCTAGCCCCGTATCTCGATCCACGCTCAATGGTGGGCTAAATGTCTTCCATTTCGACCCTTCGCGCTGGACTAGCTGCCGCACTCGTAGACAATTCACTCTATTCGGTTTTTGCTTTTCCACCATCTACACCTATTGCCAATAGCGTAGTGATCAGCCCCGCTGATCCATACCTCACACCTTCTAACGGCTGGCATGCAACCATTTCGCCGATGGCTAATTTTCAGCTGTCTATTTTCGTGCCGTTGCTCGACAATGAAGGTAATCTCAATGGAATTGAAGACGATGTAGTAAGAGTGTTTAACTTACTAGCCGCGTCTTCATACACCTATAACGTCACAGAGGTCTCGGCTCCAGCCGTGCTTAGTGCCGTTTCTGGTGACTTGCTTACATGTAATATAAACGTATCAATACTCACGAATTGGAGCTGATCGATGGACGATTGGACAAAAGAGCAAGCTGACTTTCTAGTCAAGATCGGGCAGCTTCCACCAGTAACACCAAAGCCAGTAACTACTAAGAAAGACGAGGAATAATCTCATGGCTGTATTTATGAGCAACAAGGTCGGCGTGAAGGTAAACTCTGTCGATCTATCAGACCACGTTACCGCTGTAACACTAAACCGTGCATTTGATGAGCTAGAAGTGACTGCGATGGGCGATTCAGGCCACAAGTACGTCAAGGGCCTAGAAGCATCATCTGTCACTATCGATTTCCTAAATGACACAGCATCTGCAAACGTCTTGGCGACCTTGCAAGCTGCATGGGGTACAAACGTAACTGTAGTACTTCTTCAGGAAAAGGGAACAGCTGTCTCAGCTACAAACCCACTCTATACAATGACATGTCTTATCAATGGCACTACAGATATTAACGGCGCAGTCGGTGACCTCTCAACACAGTCACTCACATTTAACGTCTCTGGTACAGTAGCTGTCACCACTACAGGCACATTCTAAGAAACTAAATAAAGGGGCAAAAAATGGCAAAGTTAATAGTGAAAATGACAGATGGCGCAGAGCATCAGATCGAGATCACACCTCGATTAGAATATGCGTTTGAGTTACATCATAAAAAGGGATTTCATCGCGCCTTTCAAGAAGACGCTATGCAATCGATGGTCTATTGGCTTGCTTGGGAAGGACTGCGCCTTAGTGGGGTGACAGTCAAGCCATTCGGTGTGGATTTCATGGACACTCTAAAAAGTGTGGACATCGGTGATTCAGACCCTTTGGAAAGCTAGGGAAAGATAGCATCCACTATCTCATAGCTCGATTGAGCATTGAGACTGCTATCTCTCCTCAAGCATTGATCGAATTAGATGCATCAATGCTTCAGATGTTACTTAAAGCATTAAAAGACCGAGCGAAGGAGCAACAAGATGCCTACAGAAGTAAAAGGCGCTATTGAGCTTCGTAAGGCTTTAAAAAAGTTCGAGCCAGAGCTTGCTAAAGAAACACAGAAGGAAATCGTCGCGGCCCTAAAGCCAATCGTTACTAGGGCCCGCGGCTACCTTCCATCAAATGAAGATATGCCTAGCGGCTGGCTTAAGCGTGAGAATGCTGGCGGTCGATGGGCTACTCGCTTTTATGATCAGGCAACAGCCCGCCGTGGTATTACCTATAAGTCTTCACCGTCCAAGGCAAACCGTAAGGGATGGCGCTCGATCGCTTCTATCCTTAATAAGAATGCTGGCGGAGCGATCTACGAGACTGCAGGCCGTAAGACATCTGGCCGCCAAGGCGAGTCGACAAACCCTAACGCTGGTCAAGAATTCATCGCCGAGCTTGCTAAGACTGGCCAGTTTAAAAACGCTGATAATCAAAAGCGCGTAGGCAGACACTCTAATAAGCAAGTCGGTCGCGCCATGTTTAGAGCAGCGGCCGAGGATGAAGGCAAGGCTACAGCTGCAGTCATGAAGGCGATCGAAAAGGCACAATCTAAGTTTAAGGGGCGTACTCAATGAGTCTATTAGTCCAGATCGCCGCGCAATTCGTAGGCAAAAAAGAATTCAAAGAAGCCGACAAGGCTATCGACAAACTTACCAAGTCAGCCAAGAAGCTTGCAGGCGCAGCTGGCATTGGTCTTTCTACTGCCGCTATCGTTAACTTCGGCAAGAAGGCTGCCGCTGCATTTATGGCAGACGAAAAGGCAGCGCGTCAGTTATCGATCGCTGTAAAGAATCTTGGCATAGCATTCGAGTCACCACGCATCGAAGCATTTATCTCTGATCTATCAGCCATGACTGGCATTACAGACGATCAGCTTCGCCCAGCGATGCAGCGCCTATTGCAGACTACTGGATCAGTTACTAAGGCTCAAGAATTATTAACTCAGGCTACAGATATTGCAGCGGGCTCAGGCGTCGATTACGAAACTGTAGTCTCAGATTTGAGTGCTGCTTACCTAGGCCAGACCAAGGGGCTTAGTAAGTACAGCCTAGGTTTGACCAAGGCAGAGCTTAAGACGATGAAGTTTGCCGATATTCAGGCAAAACTAAACGATCAATTTAAAGGCTCTAACGCTGCTTACCTAGATACTTATGCGGGCAAGTTTGCTTTGATCAGTAATGCTGCAGGCGAAGCGTCAGAAAAGATTGGTGGGGCTCTAGTCGAGTCTTTGATCTCAGCGTTTGCCGCTGGTGATCCAGAAGAATTCGTAGCTAAGATCGAGGGGCTTGCTACCAAGATTGCAAGCATGGTAGCTACTGCCGTATTCGGCTTTAAGAAGCTTTACTACTTGACATCTGACCAAGCCATCTTGGCATCGCTTAACCCATTTGATGATTATGAAAACGATGTAGTAAAGATCATCGATATCCAAGAAAAGATGTTTAGAGCATCTTTTGAACAGATCAAAATGGGCTACATCGGCTCAATGCCAGTAGGTATTTACCCTACAGCGGCAGAAGCGGCTGCAGCCAAGAAGCTAGAGAAAGACGCCATCGAGCGCGCTAAGAAACTAGCCGCTGCTCAATCAAAGCAATTAGCCGAGACAAAGAAAAAGAATGCGCTAGACAAAGCCGCCAAGACTTTAGACCTAGAGCGTATTGGAATTCAGGCGGCGTTAAAGGGCCAGATCAGCGAAACAGATCGCCTATCTCTACAGTTACAGCTTGCTTTATTAGACAAGAATGACGCCATGGCTACTAAATTAGCTGGCGAATTAGCCACGGCGACTAAAAATAACGCTGATCTACAGGCTGCTTTGATTGCCACACCAGAAGCGCCAAACCCTTACCGTAATTGGAGTGTCCCTGATCTAGGCCCACTCGGTGGCCTAGCTGGTGGAGTAATTGCAGGCGTTAACCCAAACAAAACATTTTCTGAAAACTTGGGCACACAGACTCCAGACATGCCAGCTTTTAACGTGCCGCAGTATTCTGCAGACTCATTAACACAGTACGGCCCACTAGGCGGACTAGGCGCGGGAGTAATTGCAGGCGTTAATACTCAGCCAGTAAATGTGACAGTCACACTCGATGGTAAAGAATTGACTTCTATTATTACAGAAACTCAAGTCAACGATACTTTATCGGGTACTTTTAGCTCAGTTAGTCGCTCTAGTAATAAGGGCGCTGTGGCGATGCTATGACCCTTCCAGCCAATATATCGGTGACGTTTGACTTCAGCCAAGGAGCGACCTTCGGATTAGGTTTCGTGATCGGCGACTCAAAGTACGGCATTATCGGCACTTCGCGTTTTGGCGAATCTTCAGTCCCTACGCCTACAGTCGATCTCAGCGATGTCACTAGATCAATCAAGATCAGCCGCGGCCGTAACGTTATGCGTGATACCTATGAAGCTGGCACTTGCACGGTTCGCGTCATTGACGAAACTGGAGCCTTCAACCCCCAAAACCCAGCGTCGCCTTATTTTGGCTATTTGACACCATTGAGAAAGATACGCGTCGCAGCTACTACTGCCACAGCTCAAGAATTCTTATTTTCTGGCTATGTCGATTCTTATAAGTACACCTATCCAACGGGCCAAGAATTAGGCTATGTAGACATTAACTGCAGCGATGCTTTTCGCCTTTTCCAAATGGCAAACGTTTCGACCATTAACGACGCTACAGCTGGTCAGACCACGGGTACACGCATTACCAAGATACTCGATCAAGTTTCATTTCCAACATCGATGCGTATTACTGATACTGGATCGACTACGGTACAGGCAGACCCAGCGACGGCTAGAACAGCTCTAGCCGCCCTTAAGGCGGCAGAATTCGCCGAGCAGGGGGCTTTCTTTATCCGTACCGATGGCACGGCTGAATTCAAGGATAGAGCCGATGTAGTGGGGTCCCTAGCGCCAGCGCCCATCGAGTTTAATCAAACTACAGGCATCCCGTATTCAGACCTTAAATATGCCTTCGATGACAAACTGATCGTCAACCAAGTAAGCATGACTCGAGTGGGTGGTACAGCTCAAACTGCCGTTAATGCTGACTCATCGGCTAAGTATTTCCCGCACGGTACTACCGTGACAGATATGATCCCGCAGACAGACGCTCAAGTCTTAGATATTGCTAAGATTTATGTCGCCACGAGAGCTGAGACTTCGATCAGAATCGATGCGATGACGCTCGATCTATTAGACCCTGCAGTACCTACCGACACTATTATCGGTCTTGACTATTTTGATAATGTGAAGATTACAAATGTACAGCCAGATTCGAGCGTCATTACCAAGACTCTGCAAGTACAGGGGTTAGCATGGAACATCACCCCAAACAGCATGAAATGTACAGTAACCACGCTAGAGCCAATAGTCGAAGGTTTCATCATCGGATCATCGACTTACGGTATAATCGGACAATCTATCTTAGGATATTAGGAGAAAAACAATGCCAACAGGTCTACCATCGAGTACAGGCGACATCCTTACCGCCGCATCTTATAACTCCCTAGTATCCTTTACCGTCGGATCAGACCAAACGAACGATTACACACCAGTCTTGGCTGATCAGTATCAAGTGCTAGTCCCTATGAATAAGGCGACAGCCATCAACTTTACTATCCCTACAAATGCCTCAGTAGCCTATCCAGTAGGCACCGTCATTACCGTCCTTAACAAGGGCGCTGGCACTTGCACCATCAAGGCTGTCACCTCAGGCACTACTACAGTCCTTTCGGCTGGCGCAGTAGCGGCTCAGCCTACCCTTGCTCAATATAAGACAGCGGCCTGCATTAAGACCGCGACAGATACTTGGTATATTGTCGGAGCCATTGGGTAATGCTTAATAACATATCAGCTATTACGGGCGCACCAAGAGTTATCCCTGTAGTTTCTGGAGGCACTCTTACCTCAGACACTACTTATTATTATAGAACATTTACTGCCAATGGTAATTTATCTATATCTTCAGCATCTTTAACAGCTGACGTATTGGTTGTAGCAGGTGGCGGTGGCGGTGGTTTATATGTAGCAGGTGGCGGTGGTGCTGGTGGTGTACAACTCTTCTCTTCACAATCTTTAAGCCCCGCCACTTATAGTTGCACTATCGGCGCAGGTGGACCCGGACAAACTGGTGGAACGGGACAGCAGACAGGTTCCATTGGAGTTAATACAACATTTCAAGGATTGACAGCATCAGCAGGTGGTGGTGTTGGAGCTGGTGGTAACAGTGGTAATTCACCTAGTGCGGGTGGCTCTGGTGGTGGTGCTGGAAACGGTTATTCTACAGGAGGAGCAGCTTCTCCATCTGGTCAAGGTAATGCAGGTGGAAATAAAGGCGGATTTAACTCAGGCGCAGGCGGTGGTGGTGCTGGTAGTGCTGGCGGCACTTCTACTAATACAGTCGGTGGTGCTGGCGGTGCTGGAACAAACGCTTATTCATCTTGGTTATCAGCGGCAGGTCTTGGAGTTTCTGGTTTCATAGCAGGTGGCGGTGGCGGTGGAGCCCCTAATGGAACGGGTGGTGCAGGTGGGTCTGGCGGCGGTGGAAATGGTGCCGCTTCTAACTCAGCCAATGGTACTAATGCAACTGCTAACACTGGCTCTGGTGGCGGCGGTGGCGGTGGCGACAATGCTTCTCCTTTTTATGGATATAACGGAGCAAGCGGATTTATTATTGTGCGTTATCTAAAGTCGGCGGTATAGAATGAGTCACTGGGCAGAATTAGACGAAACAAATAAAGTTATTCGTGTATTGGTAGGAGATAATAACGATCCTAATGGCGATGAGGGCTATAAATGGCTAATTGATAATTTAGGCGGTACATGGATCAAGACCAGTTACAATAACAACATTCGCTATAATTATGCCGGTGTTGGTTATACCTACGATCCGATTGACGATGCATTCATCGCACCTATGCCAGAGTGCGGTCATGAATCATTATTATTAAACAATCTAAAGCGTTGGGAGTGTGCAGACTGTGAAGCCGCGTTTAAGTCGCTCAGCGATCCAGCTTAGGGAGCAGATAGATGACGCCTTCCCTGATCGAGATCGAACTTCGGACGGCTGGCTCGGTGACGCTCGACACTCTACGCGCAAGTCTGATCATAATCCAGATGTACAGGGATGGGTACGCGCCATCGACGTTGACCGCGACCTTCACGGGAAAGGTCGGAAGCCCGATCTCATGCCTGACTTGGCAGATCAGATTCGAATCGCTGGAAAGTCTGGCGATAAAAGAATCGCTTACATCATCTTTGACGGAAAGATCGCATCACCTAAAAAGGCTTGGCGTTGGCGTACTTATGATGGGATCAATAAGCATAATCACCATGCACATATCAGCTTTACTAAAGAGGGCGATGAAGACGGCCGTTTCTTTAATATACCGATGATAGGCGGAAACTAATGAATATGAAAAACCCAGTAATCATGAGCATTGGCGCATTCTTGGCCGTTTGGGGTACTACCTCTAATTTCGCTCTTGACTATCGCTCGATCTTAGGTGCGATCGTGGCTGGAGTATTCGGATACGCGAGCCCTAAAAAGTGAACACTACAGACTTTATCACCCTTTACTTCGCCAGCCTTGCCGTAATCGGTGGCCTTGCAGGCTATGTGATTACTCATTTACTCTCTGAAATTAAGAGACTAAATACGCGTGTCGATGAGATTTATAACATCCTTCTCGATAGATAATTTTTGACATGGCAAGAAAGAAAGTCATCGATCTCGACACTTACTCACAGCTAGACGCTTGGGCTATTAGCCTTCATGAAATGTACAGAGCCTTACGCAGAGCAGGCTTTGCCGTAGATATAGCTCTAAGCATTATCCAAGACCGAGACGCTTACCCTGACTGGATACTTCCATCGATCCCTGACCGAGTGGATCGCCTACCCTACGAGGACGATGAAGACGAGGACTAATGAAACGCATAGTCATAGTGAGCGACCTACAGGTCCCATTTCACGATAGACACGCAGTTAAAAACCTAGTCAGTTTTATTAGAAAGTTTAGACCCGATGAAGTAGTAACGATCGGGGATGAGATCGATTTCAACACGATCAGTAAATGGGCAGAAGGGACGCCAGAAGCATATGAGCAGAGTCTTGGAGCGGATCGCGATGAAGCTATTCAAGTACTTTACGATCTCCAAGTAACCCAGATGATTAGGTCTAATCACACAGACCGCCTATACACCCAGATCATGCGCAAGATCCCGTCTTTCCTATCCTTGCCAGAGCTGCGCTTTGAAAAATTTTTGAAGCTCGACGAGCTAGGGATTACCTTTCACAAGAAGCCATATAACATCGCGCCTAACTGGATCGCAGTCCATGGCGACCACACCCCTATCAAGTCTCAAGGGGGTCTCTCAGCCCTAGAAGCGGCCCGTAGACACGGTAAGAGCGTTATCTCGGGTCATACTCACAGAGCGGGCAGATCGAGCTTCTCAGAGGCTTCTGGGGGCCGTTTAGGGCGTGTTTTGCATGGGGTCGAAGTGGGCAACCTTATGGACTTTTCTAAGGCCTCATACACCAAGGGAACGGCTAATTGGCAGCAAGCCTTTGCCATCATGTACGTCGATGGCAAGAACGTGCAGGTCGATCTTATTTACCTAGAGAAGGATGGGACATTCGTAGTCTCAGGCAAGCGTTATGGACGACCTAGATAACGAGCTGCATAGGTCGATAGACGACCAGATGGACGACTCAGAATTGTTACCATTTCGTTATCTTAATTCCTAGATTTTCCCTTTTAGAGTATGAGATGGTTAAGCCATGGACGAAGGGCGTCCATAGAAGGGCTTAAATATGTTTGATCCATCATTTGGCGACGTGGTAGTAATGATTACTCTAGCTGCGCTATATTTCCACCTCGGCCGCATCGCTGGCCATCGAGTAGGTTACATCAAAGGCCGTAAAGCGGTCCAAGCCTATTATGACAAAAAGGAAAGGGTAAAAGCGTGAGAGCTAGTGAAGTCCTATTATCAGCTACTGACATTATTGGAGACCGAGGACGAATATACGGTCACCCTCGTATCAATCAGACTCGAATCGCATTACGACTTCAACAGATGCTTGAAATACCGATCACAGACCATCAAGCGTGTTTGGCGATGGTCGAAGTCAAGCTCGCACGTTTGCAAGAAACACCTAATCACATCGACAGCTATATAGACGCCTGCGCTTATTTGGCGATCGCCTGCGAATTATCAACTGAAGAAGATGATATTTATGTGTGATAAGTACGATTATTGCTCGGATTACGTCACTCTATGCCATATAGAGTCTAAGTTATCGCAGCTAACGCGCATTACGGCTACAGATGGTCGAGTTATGGTCGAGTTACAGCCTATAAAACAAATAG
>ERZ869921.1382-NODE-1382-length-10317-cov-4.855973_pt1 | contig 10317 bp, 11 predicted proteins | sample MGYA00579310_ERZ869921 | MGnify/ENA primary metagenome ERZ869921 (study PRJEB32216, sample SAMN09231816) | wastewater metagenome | place: USA: Maryland | collected 2016-06-21 | study: EMG produced TPA metagenomics assembly of the PRJNA472060 data set (Reclaimed...
GCATGCGATCCGGCAAGTGTTCACGGTGGCCGGCCATGATCTTATTCTTACCGGATCCATCGAGTTGAACGTGCAAGATATACGGCAAGTGCTACGGTATGAGAAAAAAGATATTGATCTTATTATCCACGCGGCCGCCGAAACGGATCATCTTTCGGCCGAGTTCAATCCGCTTGGCTGTTATATGACGAACGTTACCGGCACAATGAACATGGTGGAATTGGCGCGCCGCTTGCATATTCCGATCGTGTATATCGGCACATGCGGCATTTACGATGGATCCCAGGAGAGTTACAAAGAAAGCGATTGGCCGTGTCCGCTTAACCATTACGGATGGAGTAAATATTACGGCGAGCAGATCGTAAGGGGATACTCAAAGCATTATATTTTCCGGTGCGGTTGGGGAATGGGCGGCGGCCCTGGTATTGATAAAAAGTTCATCAATAAAGTTTACGCGCATATATTGACCGGTGTAAAACAAATTGATGCGATCGCGGATGTATTCGGATCTCCGACATACCATCCGGATCTTGCGCGAACGATCGAGCGGTTTGTCAGCGCAAAAAACGCGCCTGTATTTGGTATTTACAATTGCGGCGGTGAACGTGCGAGCCGTTACGAAGTCGCTTACGAGTTTGTCAAAGCGTTGGGCCTGGCCGGCGATGTGATCGTATATCCTGTTTCGTATGAGCGTTACCATGAAGATCATCCGGTTTACGTGCCATATACGAAATGCGAAGTCCTGGACCTGGCCAAGATCAACAAAACCGGCCTGTCTTGCATGCGGCCCTGGAAAGAAGCGCTTGGGGAATACGCGCTATTGTGGAAATATATTACGTTTAAGGGTTATAAATAATATCTCCTTGACTATTGTATTGTATATGCTATACTCTCCTTGATCCTGGAATTAACCAGGTGAAAAAAGGAGTTGAGCATGACAGGGGCCGAGTGGAAAAAGGAGTTGCGCCGGATGCCGTTGACGGATCTTTTCCGGTTGCGTGATGGGATCGAGTTAATGAACGGCGTTAAAGCGTTTCAAACAGAGTTTTCCGGATTCGGTTTTTTGTGGTTACAGGCATTGATCAAAGATGCGGTCCAGGATCGAGTTGATGGCGTTCATATTAAAAAGATCGAGTTGAAGATCGGAGCCGGAGATCAACAGTATCCGCAAACAGCCGAGCAAATGATCGTGCCGGAGTGTAAGCGCAAGATCACGGAAGATGAAAAAGTTTTGATCGGTTGGGAGATCATAAAGATATTGAATTTGCGGAGATCAAAAGAGGCGGCGGATATGTATCAAACGGCCTGGGGAACAAAGACGGCTTTGGGGATCTATGAAACCGTAACCAGGATCATAGCCGAAGGAGCCGAACAATGAGCGGAAGGAGAAATAAGCCATGAAAAATCCTTTAATGACACGCGCGGAGTATATGGAAAATGTAAACCAAAGGCAGTACAAACAAGGATGGGACAGATGACAAAAGTATGGATAAAAATACAGGGAGAGCCAATACAATGTATTATAATAGGAGAATCTTCACCAATTGCAACTGCCAACGGAGTAATTAAAACATACAAGGTAAAAAAAATTGACGCTTGCCCTCATTGTACGTTTGACATCACAGAAGATAAAATATTAGACATTGAAACCGTTTTAAAGCAATTAAATATAGGGAAAGTGAAAAAATAACCCCATATTACGGTTATGGGATCGGATGGCCGGATTTGTATTCCGCGGATCCGAGATGATTATGCGGCCGCATACGATCCGAGCAGAATTATCCAAAAAATTAAAAGAAACAGGGGAAGGGTTATCTGCGGCAACGATGGTTTGTATTTACAAAGAATACGCCAGGCAAATAAGGGAATCCAATGGATAAAGATATTTGGAAATATTTATTGATTTATTCCATGCCGTTTGTGATCGCAACATTAACGGCCATCGTGCAGATCCGCCGAGAAAGGGAATATCATGGAAAACTTTGAATCATCCACAAGAGCGCATATTATTGTCCGGTTAATCTTGTGGAGCATCCGGAGCAACGGCCTGGAGAAAACGCTTGAAGATCTCCGCGGCGCGGCATCAACAGAAATTATTACTCCGGACAATGACGTTTGGGAATCGTTTATTGGAACAGTAAAGCAAATGGACAAGATTATAAAAATTGGCAAAGTGGTCCTGGATGCAGATCCGGAATTTAAGCGATTGATCCAGGAAATATTTGAAGATCGGAAGAAAGGAGATCAACCATGAAAGCGCGTTATTCCCATTGTTTCGCTTTGGATATTGAACAGGAAAACAAGTTGCAAATTTTAATCAAACGCGGCCGCAAGATCACGCCGCTTGTAAACGATGCTATCAACCGCGAAATTGGCTTGCTAAAGCCAAAAAATATTGTAAAATAGCCCTTATGGGCCAAGCAAATGTAATCTGCCAGGTTTCACACGTTCAGATCCGGATTCCGGTGAAGAAGTTGCGCCGGTTATTCCAGGGAAACGAGCGTCTGCAACCTGGCATTTTGCGTAAATTGTATCAGAAAAAAGACGAGATCGAAAAGAATGTCTTTATTCTGCAACATTCGTTGTCCGTTATAGAAACTATATTAAACCGCGAATAGTGCGGCCCTTCCTTGCAAGGCATCAAAAATCCCTTATACTATAAGCATGACAGACAGACAGTTAAAATATAGATCCAATCGCATCAAGGGCATGAATTGTTACAATGCGGCCAGGGCGGCCGGATACTCCGAAAGTATGGCCAGGAGTAAGGCATACAGGATCGAGAGGTCGGCAAAGGTGGGTATTTTAGAGGTGTTAGATCAAGCCGGCCTTACAGATAAGCGCCTGGCGGCCTTCCTGGAAGAAGTTATGGCGGCCACAAAGGTCGTCGGATACATCCATCAATATAAAAAGGGCGACAACGGCAAGATCGAGCGCATAGGGCCGGATGAAGCCATAAGCAACGAGTTTATCGAAGTGCCGGATTTTTATATCCGCATCAAAGCCGCAGAATTAGCGCTTAAAATGCGCGGCCATCTGAAAGAAAAGATCGAACATTCCGGAGAGATCAAAGGTCCACAGCCGTTAATTATCGCTATCCCAAGCGAAAGGCAGAAAGAGTATGACAATCGCATCGCCGGCATCCGGCCGTTCTGATCCGATCAAGCCGATCTTACCGGCTGATTTTGTCCTGGAGCCGTTTCAATACGATTACGTTTATTCTCCGGAGAAGTTTCCGGCCCAGGTGTCGGCCTGGGGAACAGGTAAAACCCTTGATCTGATCTTACGCGCTTTAATCTACGCCAACGAAATACCGGACAATTTAATCTATATCCTACGCCGCGAATGGGTAGATCTTAAAGATTCAACGATCAAAGATTTTGAGTTATATACAGGCCTTGAAGTCAAAAGCGATCGCAACGTTGTATGTCGGAACGGTAGTGTGATCATGTTCCGGCATATCGAAGAGTTGAACAAGGCCGGCAAGAATTTGCAGAATATTAACCTGGGCGCGTATTTCATCGAACAGGCAGACGAACTTCCTACTGACAGGGAGTTTTTTGTTTTACAGGGCCGTTTGCGCCGTAAGGTCGTGCCGTCGGATCATTTCAAAAAGTTGTTTCTTCCGGATCATACAGGATCAATCATCGCCAACGTTGCCGGCAATAATTGGATCAAACAGATTTGGAAGGATCCGGCCGATGCCGGCCGCATGAAGCATGACTATCCGTTGATCGAAGCCACAACGTTCGATAATGCCAAGAATTTAGCCAAAGATTTCCTGGATACGCTTGAAGGATTGAAGGCCAGGAAGGCATCAATATACAATCGTTTCGTAATGAACGATTGGAGCGCAGAGGTCGAAGGTAAAGTATTCAAGGGCATCCCAAGCATTATTGCCAATGGATTCGTTGAGCCGAAGGCCGGATTCGATTACATCCTGGGGGCCGATTTCGCAAAGACGAGCGATTACAACGTCGCCACGATCATCAACCGGCAGACGAAACACGTTGATTATGTGGAACGATGGAATGGAACATCCTGGGGCCTTACGAAAGAACGATTCAAGGGCATATCGCAGAAATACAATAACGCGCTTTTGATTCCGGATTCAACAGGCGTGGGGGATCCGATCGTTGAAGATCTACAGCGTGATGGCGTAAGGATCTATTACGCGCACAAGCCGGATTCAGACAAGGAAACGCCAGGGATCAAGTTCAACAATACGAACAAAGAAAACATGATCGAGAAATTGCAGATCTCGATCGAACAGGGATTGATTACGATCCCAGGGTTTGAGCCGTTGATTGATGAGTTGAACGAATTTGAATGTATTATGATGCCGTCGCGCCGGTATCGGTATCAAGCGCCGGTCGGTAAACACGATGATTGCGTTATCTCCCTGGCCCTGGCAGTATGGGGCCTGTTCATATATTCGCCGGATTATAAAGAGCCGGAGCCATTAACGCCGGCGCAAAACTTTTGGCAGAGAGTTGATAAAGACAGGCAAAGATTCGACACGTTAAATGGACAGCCACGCATGACAGAGATTTCAGCCGAGGAAGGGGCGCGGATGATATGAGCGAACATAAGATCAAACAGCAACGAAAGATGCTCCAGGATGCGGTCCGCAAGGAACGCGAAACCATCGAGAATCAGATCAAGCAATACATCAACCGGTCGCCGTTCATTCAGCGGATCCGGTTTGCCGGCCTGGTGTTGAGGGGGAAGGTATGAAGAAGATATCGAATCCAAGCCGGACCACGAAACTTGAAGAGCATGCGATCACGCAAGACGAACGCATCAAGGCCCTGGAGTTATTGGTTAAGAAACAGGGCGAAGCGATCGCCGCGCTTGATAAGATCTTGAACGTTACAACCCTGGCCGATGAAGATACGGACCAGGATAAAAGGAATCGAGCGATAAGGGAACAGGGCGGCGTTAAATACGGAGATTAAACATGGCTATTAATCAAGTTAAGCCGGACAGGCCGGCCGCAGACGTGCAAAACGATATGCAAGAGATCCAGGGTATTATGACGAAGAAAGATGATATCCAAAAAGGCCGGAATCTTTACGAAAGACAATGGCTTGTTAATACCGCGTTCCTTTACGGCAAACAGCATTTCATCGCGCGCAGTTCAACGATCAATGCCGGAATCGAAGAGCGGATCGTTTGGGCGCTTGAATCAGAAGAGCGCAAAGATAAGGTTAAAAAGACGGCCAATTACATATTGCCGCTGTATCGTTCGCTCCTGGCCAGGATGCTATTGATGAAGTCGCATACATCCGTTGATCCTACCACAAACAGCGATCGCGATAAGTCGGCCGCGCGCGTAGGATCCGAAGTCCTGGAAGATTTTTGGCAGATGGTAAACAAAAGCAATCCGGCGTTATGTCAGAGATACGCCGGCATGCCGATCATATTAAACAAGGTTATGTCTTTTGCGCTTACCACCGGCCGCGGATACCTGTATCCGTATTTCAATCCTAAAACCCAGGCAAAGTATTATATGGACAGCCAAGTTGGAATGGGGCCGATCGGCGAATGTGAGTGCTACGTTATGAATCAATTCGATGTGTTTGAAGATCCGCTCGGCAAGTTTAAGATCGTGCAACGGATCCTTCCGATTGACGATATAAAAGCGCAGTATGGCGTTGATGTGCCGGCAGAAGATATCAATTATTCAGACACAGAACAGCAGTTGCTATCCATGCTTGAAGGCGGCCAGGATCAACGGATGAAATATAAGAACGCAAGTCGGATCTTTGAGTATTGGGAAACGCCAGGGCCGAAGTATCCGCAAGGCCGGCTTGTAGTGATAACCACCACAAAGATCTTATCAAACGCAACGATACCGCCGGAGTATAAAGGCAAGATCCCATTATTCAATATTGATTACCTTGATCTGATGATGGCGAGTTTTCCGCAAGCGATGGTTGAACAGTTGATCTCGTTGCAAGAAGAATACAATTTCACGTTGACCAAAATACACAATTACAAAAAGGCTATGAACGGCAAATTGAAAGTGCCGAATAAAGCGAAATTATCGAGTAAATACGATGAAGAAGTGGGGCAGATCATATTCTACGAACAGGGCCAGGAGCCGCATTTTGACGTTCCGCCTTCTCCGCCGCAATTCTTATACGACGAATTGGCCAGGATCCGGCGCGATATGGAAGATATCTCCGCGGTCCATGATTCCACAAAGTTTCAGCAGAAAGATATCCGGAGCGGCAAGGCGATTGAAAACCTGGATGATCTTGATAATAACGCTTTATCTCCTATCTTGATAAATATCGAACAGCAATTGTCTTTCTTTGCCGAAACGATCCTGGATATCATTGAAGCAAAATACGTGGAGCCGCGGATCCTTGCGATCACAGGCGACCAGGAAGCGGCAGACGTTAAGACGTTCAAAGGTCCGGATGTTGCCGGCAACCGCCGCGTTAAAGTGAATATCGGAACAGGTATGCCGATCAATAAGACGGACCGGCAGATGTGGATCATGGGCCTGGCCGATAAGGGATACATTGATAAAGCAAAAGCGCTTGAATTGATGGAGTTCGCGGACCTTTCCGGCCTGTATAATTCGATTGACGAACAGGCGCAAAAGATGGAAACGTCGGAGATCTTAACCGGCACGATCGTTGAGCCGAACGAATGGGATTTCCACCAGGCGCATATCAAAGTTATCGAGCGATTCATTAAAGGCGATCAGTTCAAGAAACAGGAGCCGCAGATACAGCAAGCGATACTACAGCACAGATCGTTGCATCAACAGTTTTTAAGGGCCGAAATGATGGCCGCGGCAAATTTAACGCCAGGGAATCCACCGGAAGGCGGCGGACCAGGGCCGCAAGCGCCGCAAGGGCCAGGAGCGTAACAAATGAGCGGAACGTTGACGGATAAAGAGAACGAGAAATTTGATCTTGTCGGCCGAGTAAAGACGGCCGGCATGCTTACCGATAATACAGGCGCAATATTCGGCTTCAAAATGGTTGATGGTAAACCGCAATTCTCTTCAATGCCGTATCTTTACGATATCGCAGAAGGCAACGTTGCAAACCATTCTTCCTGGAGCAAGATCGGATTCTCCGCCGGCGTTGGAATAACGGAACGAGATATCGCTCCCTGGATGTCCGCGCCGTATGTGTTCCCAAGCGGCGCATTAACTATGACGATCGCGAGCGATTCAAGTTCAGATACCAAAACAAGCGGCACAGGGGCCTGGACCATCACGATCTATTATTTAACCATAGCGTTCGTTGAAAAGATTGTAACGATTGACATGAACGGCACCGGAGCCGTAACCGTAGGCACAGACGTTTACCGGATCAATAACGCCAGGGTAGCAACAGCCGGCACAGCATTAGCCGCAGTTGGGAATATCAGTATTAAAAGTGGAGCGGTAACGTATGGATATATTTCAGCAACGAAAACACGGCAACGGCAAATGGTATGGACCGTTCCGGCCGCAAAGACGTTATACGTTACGCATATTGAATATTCATCGAGCAATCAGAATCCGGCGAAAACCGGCGGCGCACGGTTTACGTTACGCGCGAATTATGATGAGAAATCAAATCTTGTGTTACAGCGCGGATTATTCATGCCGTTCAAAGAATCTGTTTTATTTAATTCCACGATGGTTATTCCATTAAGCATGCCGTTAAAGTTTCCGGCAACAACAGATCTAAAAGTCAGCGTGGTAAGTTTAGTTGCAGATACGGCAGACGTTGTTTGTTCTTTGGCCGGATGGACAGAATAGGAGATCAATAATGAGCGAGATCAGACGTATAGAAAAAGGGCCGCATGAAGGCGAACAGAAGGGCGAAGGATCAACGTTTATCATACCGGCAAGCGACGTTCCGGATGGCCTGGTATCCGGAGAGAAAGCCAAGATCATCCTTGAAGGCCTGGTAAACCTTGACGACCAGGGCGCAACCGTGTTATTGGACCGGATCTATTTCGAGAAGTCAGACGATCGCGGCGATGCCATGCAGAATAAATTGGAAAAAGAGTTGACGATATCAATCAAATAAGGGGGGCGAACATGCTTAAAAAGTTGTGGTTACGCCGACGAATACCGAAGCCGTGGATACGATCACAACAGCAATAACCGCGGTATCTGATTAACAGGGAAGAAGTGAACAATAAGCAGTATCCGGCCAAGTCGAAAGACAGCCGGACAAAAACAGGGGTGAATCATGGGTGGAGAAATGATCGGCGACGAGGGAATGATTGAAGCATTAGATAAAGAGATCGCAACGAATCAGCCGGAGCCAGGAGCCGAAGCGGCCGCACCGGTTACGCCGGAGCCAGGGGCCGAAGGAGCCGCACCGGCCGCCGCACCGAAACCAGGCGAAGCGCCGAAACCGGAAGATCCGGAAATTGATCTTGGCCTTGATGATAAAGGACAGCCGATCAAGTTGACGAGATCGCAGATCTTGGAATTTCAGAAAAACGGCATGCTCCATTCTGACTATACCAAGAAAACCCAGGAATTAGCGGCGGAGAAAGCGAATCTAAAAGAGGTAATTGATATCATTGATTATCTCAAAAAGAATCCAGGGAAAGCCGAGCGCGTGGTTAAGATCCTGGAAGAGAAGGAAGAACAGGCCCAGGAACAGGCGTTCGATCTTAAAAAGGCATTAACCGACGTTGATAAATTACTTGCCGATCTACCGGCCGATGATCCTTACGCGCAAGCGTTACGATCGCAGAAGGCCATGATCGAGCAATCAATTAAAGTAAACGAGCAGTTGCAGAAACGATTGGACCAATTAGATCAAGGCCAACGGTCCGAACAGGAGAACAAGTTATCGCAAGAAGCAGATCAAACCTTGCAAGAGGTAATCGCTTCAAAGACGAAAGCACTCTCCTTCGCGGATCCGGAAGAGGCGGACTATTGGAAGAAGCAAACCTTGACGTATCTCGTCAACAACCCTAAAGAATACGCGGACATGGACAAGCAACAGTTCACGGATTTCTTTAACAAGTTAGGCGACAAGGTTTACGCGGATATGCAGAAGTTAGGCGAAAAACACGTAAGCCGATACATCAAGTCGAAAGGCCAACCAGGCGGCGTTCCTGTAGTGGGGGCCGCGCCGGCCGCCGGATCTCCTGGTAATCAGCCGATCACGCAAGACAATCTACAGGACAGTTTAGAACGCGAATTGGAGAAGGCGGATAAAGAAAACACAGCATAAACAAGGAGTTTCATCATGGCACTAACAATCAGTAATATATCGGCGGTATTGAAGAAAGTAATTATACCGGTGATACAGAATCAACTGCCGAAGGAGAGCGTTCTGTTTGATAAGATCAAACGGAACAGCGGTGTTACGATCTCCAACAACACTATATATATCGCCGCAAGGACCGGCCGGCATAGCGGTATATATAACGTTGCAGAAGGGAATCAGCCATATACCGGCAAAGCGAAATACGAACAGCCATACACGGATCTTAAGTATGCGTTCGGCACCCTGGAATTAACGGACCAGGCAATCGCGGCAACAAACGAAGGTAACGGATCCATTAAAGCAATCGCATCAATTCTGAATACCGAGATCACGGCATTGAAAGATGATATCAAGATGGATATCAATCGTCAGATGCACGGAGCCGGTAAAGGGATCCTATGCAGAACAAACGGCACCGGCGTAAACGGAACAACCGTCATTGTTGACGGCAATCCGAACGGCGGAGATGCTACCGAATACCTGGTGGATGGTATGTATATCCACATCGGCACCGGCGCGGCTGTTGCGATCACGTCAGTTGCAAGCGCAACAACCTTCACGATCGCGGCAAATTCGTGGAGCGATAACGAAGTGATCTGCAAAGGCACCGGAACGACTACTCCTGGCACGACCGGAAGCGCAGTTGAAATCATGGGCCTTGCCGGCCTTATTGATGCCAACGGCACCAACGTTGCGGTCATTCAGAACATCACTCGTTCTTCTTCACCGTGGGCCAATTCGCATGTCGACGATACAGCGGCTACGTTGACGGAAGCGCAGATGATTGACATGTATTTGAAATGCAAGAGATACGGCGGAACGAAAGTAATCCTGGCCGGATCAACCTTGTTCAGCAAATACGGTCAGTTGCTTACTTCCATGAAACGCACCGCGGATCTCAAAGAGATCCTTTCCGGCGGATGGAAGGGCCTGGAGTTCATGGATGGGGCCGGTGTCATGCTTGATTTTGACACATGGAGCGGATATATGCAGTTCGTTGACTTCGATGCACTTACGATCGCCGAAATGTCGCAACCGTTTGCATGGCTTGAAGCGGATGCTCATGGCG
>ERZ869921.1383-NODE-1383-length-10313-cov-5.827062_pt1 | contig 10313 bp, 16 predicted proteins | sample MGYA00579310_ERZ869921 | MGnify/ENA primary metagenome ERZ869921 (study PRJEB32216, sample SAMN09231816) | wastewater metagenome | place: USA: Maryland | collected 2016-06-21 | study: EMG produced TPA metagenomics assembly of the PRJNA472060 data set (Reclaimed...
GCGTCGCAGTTGGTGCCGGTGCCGGGCGCGATCAAACTCGTGTTCAGTGCGGGGTATGACACCGTGCCGCCCTCGATCCAAGCGGCGGCAACCCTAGTTGTGACGCGATTGTACAACATGCGGAAGATCGGATATCCGTTAAATAGCGAGAGCCTTCAGAGCTATTCCTATAGCGCGCAATCGACCGCATCCGCTGACGGGATCATCGAAGGCGATCCGACCATCCGCGCCCTACTCCGGCCGTTCGGGCGCAGTATCCAAGTCGGGAGTTACTACTAATGCTATTAGACCTAGACGAACTTCCGCACGTTGTAAGTATCTACCGTTCGCGACTTGTGGCCGACTCCGGCGGCGGCATCAATCCCGTCTATGATGTGCTAGTGGCTGCGGGCGTGCCGTGTCAAATCATGTTCGGCACGTCCACCGAGCGAAGTGAGTTCAGTCAGTCGCAGTTCCAGCGGAACTCGAACACGATCGCCTTCAACGAGTCCAGCGGCGACTATCTCGCCCGCGGGGAATCGCTCACGGACGACCGCACGGGCGACAAGTACCGGTTGACGGGCATCAGTCGCAAACAGGGGATCGGGACGATTCCGGATTACCTGATTGTGAGCGTTACGGCGGTGGAGTGACTTACCAGAATCCGGCCTTCTTGCCGATGCCGTAGACGCCGAACGTGCCGACGTTCGCGGCGTACCCGCCCACGCTGTCGAGTCCGAGCGAGCGGGCCGTGTCCAACCCGTCCTTGACCACTTCCGGCGTTCCGCGGTCGATCACGTCCTCAACGAGCTTCTTCGGGTTCTTGATGTACGTGTAAATCTGCTCCAGTACCGCCAGAATCTTCCCGGTGTATTCGGCGGTCTTGGCCTCCGGCGTACTCGCGGCGGTGCCGAGACTGAACGCGGCCGTCCGCGCCTTCGCGCCGTAGTCTTCGACGCTCCCGATGCTCGCGGGGCGCACCGCGGCACCGACGCTGCTCCCGGCGATCGTCTTGATGCCGAAAAACTTCCGCACGTCCTCAATGACGCCTTCGATGAACGAGTCCAGTTGCCGCGTGAGTTCGCCGAGTACCTGCCCCACGATCTCGATGACCGTCGCGAGCGGTTACAGAACCGCATCCAGCAAGCGGAACGCGGCCTCGAAGTGCAACAGGATGATCTTGGCGAAGATGCCGAACAGGTCGTTCAGGGGCCGCGTGAGCGACGCGACCGCGTTCAGCACCTTTCCGAAGATGCCGATGAGCGGCTCCATCGTGCGGAACACGGCCTTCAGAATCGAATCCAGCGGCTTCAGTGCGGCGTTGAACAGGTTGTTGATCGGTCCGGCGAGCGAAAAGAACGCGTCCGCCACCATCCGAACGATTTCGGTCGCGTGTTCCATCACCGGGAACAGTCCGCGGCCGATGCTCGCGGCCAAGTCGTCGCTGGCGAGCGTGAAGCGTTGAACCAACCCCGGATTCGCCAACCTCACGAACGGGGCGACCGCATCACCGAGGCTCGTGGCCGCGCCCCGAATCTGACCCAAGACCCCGACGATGTTCGACAGTCCATTCGTCACGATCCCCATTGCGCGCCCGACGGGACCGAGCGCCGTCGTCAACGCCGTGAACCCGTTCGTGACGCCGCGGATCGCTTGAGACAGTGGGTTGATTGCGGCCGTGATCCGCGCGATCCCCGTCGCCTGTGTGTCCACCAAACCGCGGGCGAGCGCCGCCTGCTGCGCCGCCGCGTCGGCCGCGGCGCGATCAGCCGTTCGGGCATTCTGAGCGGCAGTCTGTGCCCGCCCGCCCGCGAGTTGGCCCAGGCCGGAGATGATTTGCGGCAGTGACATTACTCGATCCCGTGTTGCTTCTTGAACGCCGCGATCTGCTCTTTCGCACCCCTCACGGCTTCCGTCTCGCTGATGCCCATGCCGCGGTACATGCTCACCAGCCACGCGAGCGCCGGCGGCTTCGGCTTGCCGTCTTTATCCTTCTGATTGAGCGTCGCGCTCACGTCGTCGGTGCCGACCGCCTTCCGCCCCTCAAGTCGCGCCTGACGCTCTTCCGCGATTTCGGTCGCGGGCTTGAAGTACAAGTTGACAATCTGCCAGTCCGTGAGGTCCGCGAGCTCCGCGATCGTCCGCTGCTGCTCGCTCATCTTGTGCAGGAAGTCAATCACTAGGCCGTGATAGCGTCTGCGGTAAACGTCGGTTGCGTTAACCGCCCCAGGAAGTCCTCGATGCTCGCCCGCATCAGCGCCCCCCGCTGTTCCGGCGGAACCGGCAGATCGTCCGCCAGAATCGTAAAAAAACCGGGAATCACCTGTGCGAGAGCGAGGTTCACCTGCCGGTTCACGTCGCGCCACATCTTGCGGGCGTCGGTGATCGTCGCTTCCGGGTGTTTGATCTTCAGCAGACTCAGCAGGAACAGGGGCGTGCCGTCCGGCCCGCTGTTGACCGCGGACCACAGGGCGCCCCACGAGCGGTGCTGGCCGGCGTAGATTTGGGCGTCCAGTTCGGCGCACTTCGCCTTGTACCGCTCCGGTGGCAGCACGCTGGCGAGTTGCTCCAAGTTGGCGAACGCCGTCGCCGCGACCAGAATTTCCAGTTCGGCCTTCGCCCGCTGCGTCGGCCAACTGACGGACCACGTTTTGCCCGCGTAGTCGATAGCGGGACACGCGCCGTGGGCGCCCAGGACGGGGCCGACACCGGCGGGCAGGTTCTCGTCACTCACGGATGGTTCACCCTTGTTTCAGAATCGGCTCGAACAGAACGCTCATGCACGCCAGATGAGGGTATCGCGGGTGCCGGCGCCCCACTTGTGCGTCCGCGAACGAATCCGTCTCGCCGCTCGGAACCGGATCGCTGACGCTGATCGTGGCTTTGCTGTCGCGGGTGAACTGCGGATGAGTGTCGCCCGCTTCGCCGAACAACAAAGTGGCCTTGTGCCCCACTTCCCACCCCTCACGGAACCTAGTCGAACTGCACGACCCCGTTCGCCGTACTCGCGATCAGCGAACCCTGACTCAGATACACGTGCGTCACCGCCCCGCCCGCGAGCGGGTTCGTCCCGCCGTCGCTGCTGCTGTACACGTAGCTCGACGGTGTACCCACCGGCCGGAACGCCGCAATCGTCGTGTTCCCGCTGGCCGCGAACACCGCGATGCCGCCCTGTGTGAAACCGACGCCCAACGCCAATACATCATCGCCCGTCACGACCACGGGGATACTCGTCGGCACCTGTGCGGTAATCGCCGTGGTCGCGATCGGCAGGGCGTCGCCCTGTGCGAGCGTGAACGGTACGCTGTTGGTCGCGACCGTCCCCACCGTGGCCCCGTAGGCACTGCCGCCGTCCCAATAGATATCGAGCCGCTGGCCGTCGGTGATGCCGTGGCCGCTCGCCATCGTGAGCGTGCCCGCGGTGCCGCTCGATCGCGTACTGAGCGTGCCGACCTTCGCGACGGCCAGAGATTCGCTCCACTGCGACGCGAGGTCGCTGCTGATACTCGCGGATGTGCTGAACGACTGGCCCGCGGCGGTGTATCCGCGGTTGTAGGTGCCGGGAACGGCCATCGGGGAACCTCTTAGACGCTACCGGAACGCGGGACGACGCCGTTGACCGTGAACGCGATCGTGAACGGGTTCGGCTGGTTGTTGATGTTCGACCCGGCGCCCTGGCTGGTGATGAACGCCGACACCGAGTAGCCCCACGGCCCGCCGTCCTTGTCGATCACGAGGTCCAGCGTGTAGTTCGCGCCCGTGGTAATGCCGCCGGAACTGCTGTCGCTCGCGTCCGCGGGGTCCGAGTTGAAGTACCCTTCCGCCGTCCCGGTGCCGCCGGACAGGCCCGCGAGGACGTTCGGGAACACGCGGCCGTCGGCGTCCACGGTCGAGGTGAACGTCGGGATCGGCACCGCGGCCGTGGTGATGTCGAGTTTCCAACTGGTGATGCCGGCGATTGCGGACCCGCCGAGCAAGACGCTGCCGGAGTTCCCGCTCGTGAATGTCGTTGCCATTTAAGGCGGCTCCGGCGCGAGGCGAAGGCGGTCGGGTGTGCTGTTCTCCCATCCTCACGGGTTCCGGGGTAGCACGAAAGGGGAGAGGCGCGGGCGGAATGGTGGTTGCGGAGTTTGCACTAGTCGATAGAATGTGCGGGGTGAGTGGGGAGCGGTCCGTGAGGGGAGAAACAATGATACATCCGTGGCGAAAGTCGTCGTTCCCGTGCCCGTCCTGTGGATTCTTCACGGAAGTCCAGAATGGCATATCTGATGAAGCCGTTTCCGAAGAAGAGGAGCGGTGTCCGAATCCGAAGTGCGGTCTCTACGAAGCGGAGATCAGTTATGGCCAGTACCGCGAACGAATCGGGTACGCGGTATTCGAGTGGGGTTGGGACGATGAGGACAACTTTGATGAGCAGCGCAAAGCCGCCCGTGCGGAGATGGCCCGCGTGTTCGCTCACCCCGATTTCGCGGCGATCCGCGAACACGCCCCACTACTGGCCGCGGCCGGGTGGCTGGAAGACAACGACTTCCCGATCCAGAGCGCGGCGGTGATGGAGAAGTTGAGGATGATGGAAGAGGTGGAGAAGCGAGCATGACAGACCGCGAATCCTTCGTCCGATCCATCTGCGAAGAACCGGCCGACGACGTGCGGCGGCTGGCGTTCGCGGACTTCCTCACGGAGAGCGGCGAGGGCGACTACGCCACTTACATTCGCTGGTTGTGCAAGCCGGGGTTCCGGCACCCGTTCCCCCGCGTGAAGTGGCGGAAGTGGTTCAACCCGTGGTGGAGTGGGCGGACGGTCCACCGGCACCTGTTCGTAGACTCGCCCGCTCTACTGGTGTCGAAGGTTCGTGAGGGAACGTCGGGATACAAAGATTGGCACCAACTGCACGTCACGCGGGGATTCATCTCCCGCATCGAAATGCCGCTAGGCGAGTTCGCGAAGTCCGTGAATTCGATATTTGCCGCCCACCCCGTGACGGACGTTCGCATACGGGACGTGAGGCCGTGGAACAGCGATAATACCAAGTGGGGATGGAGCAAGCAGACGGCCGACTACGTTCACGACGGTCCGAATTGGGTACTGCCGCCCGCGTTCTTCGATCTCCTGCCGGTTGACAAGTGCTGTGTCCCGAAGCACAGTTCGCGGCGATGGTGGCACAACGAAGCCGACGCTTACGCGGCACTGAATACGGCGTGTGTTGCCTACGGGCGATCAACCGCCAATCTTCCTCCCCTCACGGTGCGAGTATGAGCGACGGCGAAATGCTGCTCCGCGCCGTTCTCGCGGACCCACAGGACGACGTTGCGCGACTGGTATTCGCGGACTGGTTGGACGAGAACGACGAACCGGAGCGAGCGGAACTGATCCGCCTGCAAATCAAGATCGCCCGTGCCGAAGAGTACCCGCACCCGATCGAGTGGGCACAGCGTGAGGCCGAACTACTCAGGGGTGCCCAACGCCCCGCGCCCGGTGTACACTTCCGCCTCTCCCGTGGCCTCGTGTACTCGATGGAGTTACCCGGCGACACGTGGGTAAGAATCGCCACCGCGGTGGCGTGGCACGAGTCGCAGGGCCGCACCTGTCCGCGAACGGCACAACCGCTAGAGTCCGTCACCCTCACGAGTTGGCCGAGTATCGCCCGCGGGCCGGCACTGGACGAAAAGAGCAACGTGTTTCGGTGGACTTTTGAGGACGACAAGGCGAAGGCGACGACCGCAAACACCGTGGTCACTTTGTCAACTACGGGAACGACCAACATCGCCAAGCGGCTACTCAAACTTCGCTGGAAGTGGATCAGGTTCGCCACGCCGCGTGCGAGTTACCTGACCGACACCATCGGCGGCGGGTTCGGCCGCGACACGAGCATCCCCGTTTATCGCCCATCCCTCACGGTGCGTCTATGACCACAGAGGACGACTTTCACGCCCTTCTGGACGCGAACCCGGAGGACTGGATGACCAGACTGATATTCGCGGATTTTCTGGAGGAACGCGGGGACGAACGAGCGGAGGGGTATCGGGCGTTGGGGATGTGGAAGGTGTATCCCGAACGGCACGATAAGACCGAGTTGTTTTTCTGCTATTGGAAACAGTTCGGTGGAGAGTCAACGCTATCGGAGGATTGGTTTCTCTTGATTACACCGTCCCGTGGCAATCCTAGCCCTGACAGTTACATGCGCAGTAGATCGACTCGTCAAGAACTGGAAGACGCCGCCGCTCTCGCGTTCGCGTCTCTCCCGCCCTCACGAAAAGCCGAACTCCTATCCGCCTTACACGCTGCTGCCCACTAGGGCGATCACCACAGTCGCGAGCGTGGTCGTAGAATTGTTGGCGAACTTCAGATTCTTGTGGGTGGCGTCTACGGTCACTCCGCTCGTGTTGCCGCCGATGAAGGGCGGTCCGCCATCGAAGATCGTCCACGTGTCGTTGACGTTGCCGAACCAGAGAATGTTAGCGTTACTGGCCGCGTTCCCGATCGTCACGCCGCTCGTGTCGCCGGTGCCGTTCACGATCTGGACGTAGATCGCCTTCAACTTCCGGAACGCGGCGGTGCCGCCGAGTACGTCCTTGAAATCTGTACCGGTGTACACGTCCAGGGTCAGGGCGGTGGACGCCGCGATGTCCCACGCCGCACAGCAGTAGATGTCGGCCAGTCCCGTGGCCGTGCCGAAGCTCAGGACTTGGTTATCGTTGCCGCCGCCGCTCCACGTCGGATCGGGGATGCCGGCCGTGGACCCGGTGCCCTGTGGGTTCTGCGTGACGCCGGTGATCCGCACCCCGGCCGTCAACTGCATCGTGCCGCCGGTCAGTGCCATGTTGCCCGCCTCACGTGCCGTACAGGAAGATGCTCACCCGGTACTTCAATTCACAGCCACTAATTCTCTGCGACTGCTTGCCCGTGGTTTCCGCCACGAACCGCCGCTCGCTCGTGCGGTAGATGCTCAACGTCCGGTAGGGCGACTCCAGGCTCGCCAGCGTGCCGAAGTCGAAGCCCGCTGCGGCGCTCGGCACCTGCCCGTTGTACTTGATCGCCTGCACGATCGCGTCCACGGCCGCGAGCGAGTTGCCGTAGACCATGAACGTCAGGTCCGTGGCTTCCAGCACTTCGCTCGTGACGAAGTTGAACTCCGGCTTCATGCCCTCGTCGATCAGCGCCACGTAGGGCGGGAGAATCTGACTGGTGCCGTCGGACACCGGCACGTCGCCGAAGTAGAGCGGCTGCGGGACGCCGCTCAGGGTGGCGTACTTGTCCACGCACGCGGCAATAGCGGAAGTCGCCATGCCCCCCACTGTGGCACCATTGCGGGTAGCACACTAGGGAGAGGTTCAACGCTACCCCGCTAGTCGGGATAGTGGGTGAATGCCGTATGACTCATCACTCTTCCCCGAACTCCCCGACGAGACGTTTACCAAGTCCGATTGGGACGAACTCATCGGCACGGATCAGCCGGGCGGTGGGGAATCGCTGTCGCTCGAAAGCGGCGAGGCGGTCATCGTCTGTCTGGTGCCGTGGGAGAAGCGGCGGTCGTTCGTGACCTTCACCTGCGGCTTCTCATACGCCGATCAGGGGCCGCCGTACCGCCTGCGGCGCCAGAACCCGCAGCGGCACCCCGTGTTCCCCTGGCTCACGGCCGCGACGGTCAGCTTCAGCAGCACGTCGCCCGTGGGCGAGGCGGGTGTGGGCACAAAGGTCGCGGGCATCTTTGCCGACAGCCTGCCCGTGGCGAAGTACGACAAGTGCTATGCGACGGTCCGCTTCGTAGACCGCCCGTGGTACTTTCTGGACGACTCGTACTCCAACACGCCCGCGAAGGAAGCCGAGCGGAACACGTTCTTGGAAGTGTCGCCGTCCATCGAGATCATTTCGGCGGACGGGTTGAACAGTCTCCAGTGGACTAACTCCAGCGGCGGCGCGTTCGGACCGGCGACCACGGGCGTCGGGAACATCATCCCGGCCCCGTTCGGCACGCTGATGAGTAAGGTCAACTACGTTTTAAACTGGCAGTGGGTGCCGAACGAATATATCAGCAACGGATTGAAGGCCGACGGGACGGACGACACGAAGTTCTACCCGGCCAACATCATGGCGTGTGTCGGCCGGGTGAACTCGGTCGCGTTCATGGATTTCCCCGCCGGCACACTCTTGCTACAAGCCCCGGTGTTCACGCGGTTCCGGTTCCCGGTCGCGGCGACCAATGCCGTGCAGGGGTTCTTCGGGTGGAACATCAAATTTCCGCTCCAGTTCTTCGACCCCGACCGCGGCGGCAACGTCGGCACCCTCACGAGCGGTGCGGGCGGCACGGGCGGTGTTGCGACCGTCACGGGCGACAGCGAGATCACCACGGCGAACACGGTCGATGTATCGTGGATCGACACGGGTGTAGTGAAGACGCTCACGAACGCCACGGTGTCGTCCGTGACCACGGGGGGCACAGTCATCACGTTCGCGGACGGGACGGGGAACGTGCTGCCGGCGAACGGCACATCCATCGCGGTCAAGAACAACGCCTACCGGGGCCAGCAGTGCTTGCCGTTCCGGGGGAATTTGCTCTGGTACGGGGCGAAGCGGCAGTACGGCGGTAAACTGTATCCGGAAGCGGACTTCAATCGTATTTTTGCCCACATTGATTCGCCGTGACGAGTAGTGTAAACTATCTGAATGAAAAAGCACAACCGTCATGGACTGCGATTGAAGTTTTCACATGAGTACAACATCTGGGCCAGCATGAAAAGCAGATGCGCCAACAAGAACCACCATGCTTACAAGGACTACGGAGGACGCGGGATAGATGTGCGTTCTAGGTGGCGAGACAACTTCGCAATGTATTTCGCCGACACTGGGCCGAATCCAAAAGGTTCCGGTCTGTCCGTGGATCGAATCGATAACGATGGCGGGTATTGGTGTGGCAAGCCGGAGTGCGGCGATTGTGGGCCATTAGGCAGAGAAAAGAATTGGCGGCGTGTGTCACGAAAAAGCCAAATGAACAACAGGAGATCTTGTGTCATAGTCTCCTACGGAGGCGTTTCAAAAACACTCAGCGAATGGGCGAGAGACATAGGAATCTCTCCGAACCTCATGTCGGCTCGGTACAGGGCGCACGGTGCCGCAGAGAAAATATTCTCTCCCAAAAAGAAGCCGAAGAAGTGGAATCAATCGCTGAAGTCTCAAACGAGGCGAATATGGTACGGGATGATTCAGCGGTGTCACAACAAAGATAATCCGTCGTTCAAGAACTACGGAGCAAAGGGTACATCAGTATGCGAGAGGTGGTTGTCCGGTTTTGAAAATTTCATTGCTGACATGGGTATAAGGCCAGACAAGTTGCTGTCTCTGGACAGAATCGACCCGTCCGGAAACTACGAACCAAGCAACTGTCGATGGGCAACTAAATCCGAGCAGATGTCAAACCGCAGGCGACCGAAAACCCGTGGAGTAGCTCCTAGTAAAATGCCGCTTCCGGTTATGATTTTCCGCCACATCGACGCGCCGGCGTAACTCATGGCACTCATCAACGGCACCGCCGGATCGCTCGACACGCAGTTCGGGGCCAACTCGCCCCGCACTGTGCCGACGGGCTTTTTCGTCAAGACGACCTCCGTTTACTCCTCCCTCACGGGCTACTCGTGGTCGGAGTTGCGGGGCGCGCCGGGCGGCGGGTTCGCGGCGCCGCCGCTGCCCATGTCGGGCGATCAGGCTTACGACATCGGCGGGAACACCACGATTCCCATAGGGACGATCTGCCAGTTGATCGTGGACCGCGACCAGACGACTTACGGCATCGTGGTGTCGGCCTCGGTCGGACCGGATTCGTCTTCATGTGGCGGCGGGTGCGGGTGGGTCAGCGGGCTCCTTCAAACGGACTGCTTGGAAGCATCGGTCGTATCACAATTGGGTCGCTGCTGCACTGACGAAAACGGAACCATATATCTCAGTTCCGATGACGGGGCCGCGTGGACGGGCGACTCGACGATCACGATCTGCGACGAACTGTACGCGCTCACGTTCAACAAAGAAGGGTGCGACGGTCCGTGTCTGACGCTGACGCCCATGACCGGGAGCGGCGGCGCGTCAATTTGCGTTCGGGCGTGCTGCGGGAGCAACTTCGCGGACTTCGCCATCGGCAACACGTCGGTCTGTTCCGGAACCACGGACGAAGCCGCCGGGCCAGCGGGAAACATCGCGATTATTCACGTGTCTTGGACGTGCTGCCCGATCAGCGGATGGGACGGCGCGGGGTGGTATTGTGTGCGCCCGGCGATGACCGAAGACGATTGCACGGCGGTGGAACTGACGGACGCGGACAAGTGTGACGACACGATCGAGATTTG
>ERZ869921.1384-NODE-1384-length-10313-cov-3.292455_pt1 | contig 10313 bp, 11 predicted proteins | sample MGYA00579310_ERZ869921 | MGnify/ENA primary metagenome ERZ869921 (study PRJEB32216, sample SAMN09231816) | wastewater metagenome | place: USA: Maryland | collected 2016-06-21 | study: EMG produced TPA metagenomics assembly of the PRJNA472060 data set (Reclaimed...
TAGACGTACGGCCAGCGGTACCCGAAGCTTCCGACAAGCTGCCCGAGTTGCCGACCGGGGGTGGTGGTGTCGGGGGGCGTGACCGTGGGGTCTTCAGGGATCCAGAACGTCGGGTTGAGTTGGGGGGCGATGTTGGTTGCGGTGTTGCCGCCACCCCACATCCACACACCCGAGGTGGTCCCGTACACGAAGCCCGATTCGGTGTTGGCGCCACGGTTGGCGAACCCACCGACTGATGGAACACCGGGGAGGCGCTGCACGGTCGGTCGGTCCAGATCGCCGTTGAGCATCACGGCGCCACCCGAGTTCTTCACCAGGAACAGCGAGTTCGCATCGACGCTTGACCACACGCCGTACCCCGACACGGCTTCTTCCAAGGGGGCGAACGTGGACACGCCGCCGACCTTCGAGGTGATGTTGCCGGGGGTGATGCCAAGCTGGTTGAGTTGGGCGATCGTGTCCTGGGATTCGAGCGACCAGTCGATCATCGGCGGCGAGTTGAACGTCGGGGTGGCGACGGCACCCGTGGTGTAGACGTTGTTCGGGGGCCAGTAGAGGAGCGTGTCGTTCGGGCCACGCTGCGACGAGTTCGAGTGCCAGGCGAGACGCCGGAAGTTGGCGGCACCGGACTCACGGGTGATGGCGCACAGGCGGGACTGGTGGCCGAAGACGATCCCGGCGAACTTGCTGCCCCACACGTCGGGGAGGCGCTTCACGGCATCGGTGATCGTGTCGGCCACGGAGGCGTCGGGGTAGGTCCACACGCCGCCCGCATCGAGGCCGGGAGAGTGGTTGATGACCGTGCCAGCAGACCACACGATCACCGGGTAACCGGTGGTGTAGAACTGCTCACCGAGCGGCGGCGAAGGGTGCTTGGTGCGGGTTTCGGTGATGGAGCCCCAACCCCAGCCCCAGCGGGAACCGTGCGGGTTCCATGTGGGCTCGGAGGAGCGGGCCGAGACATCGGAGAACTCCTGACCGTACTGACCGTCCGAGTTCAGGTAGACCGAACGGCAGGAGAACCGCCAGCGGGTGTCAACCCGGCTGTCTTCAGGGTTGGCGATCCACCACTGCCGCACCACATAGATGTCCACGGGCGGGTCCGAGTGATCCACTTCGGCGGTGAGTTCCGGCGAGTAGACGATCGGGGAGAACGCCTTGGCATCGAGGATGGCGATGCGCCGGTCGTAGCCCTCGGGGTAGCCATCGGCAGTCGTGGGCCACACCCATGCACCGTTCAGGTCTGGGGGCGTGACGGGCGGGATGATCGGGCCAGGACCGAGGTGGCCGGGTTCCGTGGGGTCGCCGGTCGGTTCCGGCTCAGATGCGAGCGGCAGGAACGGCAGATCGAAATGCGACCATGCACCGGAGAGGGCTTTGGGGAGCGGTGCGAGGCCACCTGTTTGCAGGCCATAGCAGCCGTAGGTTTCGTCGGCTTCAGCGTCACCGTCGGCGGCGGGGGTGTCGTTGATCTGCGAGTGGTAGTTGGCCGAGATGCCCTTGGTGAAGTCGGCTAGGTCGATCTGTTGGAGGTCGTCACGGGCTGGCATTACACAACCTCACTTTGGCTAGATGGGGAGTTCTACGCCTTGCTCAATGCAGAGAATGAGGAGGCTGCGGAAGTCTTCCTTGCCGGCGATCTCCGCTTCGAGTTTGATGCGGTCGGCGGTAGTGGAGAAGGCGAGGGTGTCGGCCTCACGCTTGCGAGCGGTTTCGGTGGTGGCGGTGGACGATTCGTACCCTTGGAGCTTCAGTTCCAGTTCGGATACACGGGTCAACGCCAGATCCCCCCTGAGTTGAACGAGGCTTTCCGTCGCTGCTTGGAGCAACTGCCAGGTTCGAGACTCAGGGGGGATCATTTCAGGAAAGCTGGCTGAACGACGGCACGCCGGTCGGTGCGCCGATCTTCACGCCGCCAGCGTCGTCTTCGGGGATGGAAGGCTCGTCCGATCCCTCGGAGATCTCGAACCCGTCGTCCACCTTGCCACCCTTGGCTTTCGCCATCTGGGCTTGGAGTTCGTTCACCATGTCGGTGAGCTTGGAGATCTGGACGGTGGGGTCGTTGAACGCCGGATCGTCGGAGCCGAACACGTCCACCGGGGGACCGAACGGGTCTTCGGCCAGCATGGTCACACGCTGACCGTTGAACCGGAAGACTTCGAGTTGCGGGCGCATGGAGTCGAACTCGTCGGCCTTCTCGTACACGCCGAACTTCACGCAAAGGCGTTCGTACTCACCGATGCGGGCACGGTTCTGGCCGACATCGGCGGCACGGGGATCACCGAGCCACAGGCAAGCGGCATCCCACGGGACGACACACTCACCCTTGACCGGGACCGGGTACTCCTGGTTGTTGTACTTGCCGGTGAAGGGGGTGTCGCCCTTGTTCACCAGACGCACGGACTCGTTCATAGCGGGGGTTCTCCTAGAGGGGGTTCCAACAGAAAGCGGCAGCGGAATGGGGTACTACTGGTGTTACTAGTGGCCACCTATCAGGTGATGCCACCGATGGTGCGGTTGACCCAGATCGTCACGACGCCACCGGAAGCGGCGGCGATGGCGAAGCCAAGACCCTCGCCCGTGGTGGGCGCAGCCTTGGCGATGACCGATCCAGCCGTGGTGGTGGAGGCGATGACCGGGGAACCAGCGGCGATGGAACCGTCGGCGGGCACGTTGTCGATCGGGCCGAGCACGACCACCTTGGCGTACTGACCAGCGGCCACAGCGTCGATGGTGACGCCGAGGGACGTACCCGCAGCGGCAGCACCCGTAGTGGCCTTGGTGATCTTGCAGGCGGTGGTGATGGTGACGGCGGTGCGAGCGGGGATCGCAGCCGTGGCCTCGAACTCCATCACGACGCCGGGGAACTTCTGGGTGATGTCGGTGACGCCGAACGCACCACCGGGGTTGGGAACAGTTGCCATGTGAGGTTTCTCCTGAGTGGTGGTGGTTGGGTCAGCCGGTGATGGCGGACATGACGCCCTGGGTGGCGACGTTGGTGAAGACGAGTTCGCCGGCCCAGAGAAGCTGGCTGACCATCGCGTCCTGGTTGGTGGGCTCCTGAAAGTCCTTCAGCATGAAGTCCGCACGGGGCGACACGGCCAGGAACATGTACTCCTCGTTGAGAAAGTAGATCTTCGAGTTGGTGGAGGTGCCGTACGGAACGTGGTCATCCACGACCCAGGGGATGTTGTTGAACAGGAGGTTGGTGAACCCCGAGGACAACAGGATCTCGTCGGCGCCACCGGGCTGCATGTTGTACTGACGCTGCGAAGCGCCAAGCGCCCAGAAGCGGTTGTACTGATCCCGACGGGACACGATCAGCGAGGTGGACTTGGCGCCCTTGATGCACGAACCCTGCAAGGCGTTGAGCGCCGTGGTGGTCAGGGTGGTGGTGGAGGAGTCGATCTGCGACTTCCACCACGTGTTCGAGCTACGGGTGATCCCACCGTAGGTGGCGGCGACGGTGCCGTCATCCACAGCGGCGTTGATGCCGGTGATGCCCTTGGTGTCGGTGGCACCATCGGACCAGATGCCGGTCGCCAGGTTCTCAGCCATCTCCATGCGGGCCTGCTGGAACTGGATCGTGAGGATGTTGGCGATGGCGTCGGGTGAGTCGGTCTGGATCAGGGTGCGACCATCGATCGCCACCGTGTTGTAGTACTGCTTCCAACTGAACACGGCGTTCTTGATCGTGTCCACCGGAGCGACGGTGAGAAGGTCGTAACCCTGGTACGAGCCACCGTGGCCGAACCGGGCGTACATGAGCGGAACCTCGATCTGGGTTCCACCCTGAACCATCTTCTTCTTCGAGGCGAGAAGCCGGAAGGTGATGATGTTGTTGCCGTAGACCTGCTCGGTGATCTCAGGGAGAATCCACTGGCGGGAAAGCGACGTAACGGTGTCGGTACCGATTGCGGCCATTTACTTGCGCTCCTGTGTTTGGGGAGAAGGGGTATTGCGTTGGACGGTTGGGGGGATAGTAGGTGATTAGCTCTGAATGGCGGCAGCAATCGCTTCACGAAGCGAGAGTTGACGCTGATCGGAGTTCATCGTGGACGCAGGAGCGGGCTGCGTATCTCGGGACACCGAACCACCAGACCCCCCGAGGGCGGCTGCGTTGTTGCGGCGATCGTTGATCTGTGCCTGCTGTTGAGCGGCGATCTGGGCCTGCTGCTGGACGATCTGGTCCCGATACTTCGGGGTAGACCACATGATCGTTTCCAGAGCGGCGGAGTAGGCGGCTGACGGGTCGTTGCCGTGCTTCGCCATGAGCGGGGCGACGAGCCCAGCGGCCAGAGCCTCGGACTGAAGGTAGTGGAGGTCGGTGGCATCGAGTTCAGGGTGCGAGGCGACGAAGGACTCATGCCCCGACTGGATCCCGGCCACGATGCGGGATTGTTCGGCGTCGGCCTGGGCCTGAAGCTGGTTGGCCTGCTGCTGGCGGTAGGAGGCCAGTTCGGCTTGGAGGGCCGTCTGGTCGGCCTGCACCTGTTCGAGATAGGTGGCGAGGCCGGGGACCAGTTCCGCCATCTCGCCAAGGGCGGTGCGGGCATCCAGCTTCGGGGTGGCGGGGGGGGTGATGGGCATCCCTGGCTGGCCCACGGCTGGATTCGGAGGGTACGTTCCGCCCACCCCGGCGACCGACGTTGGTGCAACCGGAGTGGGGGTTCCGCTGCCGCTCGCTGCGGACTGAGGGTACAGCGAGTCGGGAGTGGAAGACAGTTGCAGGATGCGTTCCTGCTGCGCCGGGGTGAGCGAGTTGGCCCAGGCGTAGAGATCGAGAAGTTCGGCCTTCGATGCAACGGTGCCGTTGCCGAGGTCGATGAGATCCGCCGTGGGATCTGGGGCAGCGGGAGGCTGTTCGTCGTCGCCTGTGGGGATGAGCGGGTTGTCGGGGGTGGTGGGGTCGCCGGGAGCCAGACCCTCGACCGGCTCACCGGCGACCACACCGTCGTCAGACGTGGGTGCAGGGGTACCCGTGTCCGACGGATCGGGGGCGTCGGAAGCGTCGAGTGTGCGGCCAAGGGCAGCTTCGACGGCTGCGGCGAAGATCTCATCCTCGGTCTGTTCCGGCGTGGGATCAGGGGCTTCTACTGCCGGGATGGCAGGAGCCTCGGAGCCCGGAAGCGGATCAAGCGCAGCCTGGGCTGCACCGGGGAGTTGGAAGGTGGGAAGGGTGGAGTCAGACATGAGCGGATGTCCTTACTGGCGAAGCATCCGGGCGATTTCGTCCGGAGGGATCTGGGCGGATTGGGGCGGGAAGCGGCCGTTCGTGGGCATGGGTGCTGGGCCGGGGGGCATGCCACCCATACCTTGATCCATGCCGCCACCCATTCCGCCCATCATCGGAGCACCCATGCCGCCACCGGACATGCCGGGGGGAAGCTGGGACGTGCCGTTGGCCGAAGCCTGTTCGTACGCCTGCTTGTTCTTTCCGATGATGAGCGTTTCGATCTGGATCAGGAGAGGCAGGTCGGCGTCAGGCGTCATCTTCAACTTGCCGATGAGGTCCATCATCTTCAACAGACCTTCGCCCATCGTGTTGAGTTGGTTGGTGCCTGCCATGAGGTGTCCTGACTCAGATCGAACGGTGGAACGGGCGGGGGAGTTCGGGGATCAGACCGTCGGGTCAGATCTTCAGGTCACGGGTGCCGGAGTTGCCCTTGACCTGAGCGTTGACGTTGGTGCCGAACTTCTGGCCGGTGGTGTGGCCCACCTGCTTGACGGGAGCGTTGCCGGTCTTGGACTGGATCTTCTGGGGCATGTGCGGGACCTACCTGTCGGAGAGTGGGGAAGTGGTTTCCGTTCAGGGGTCAGGCTATGGGGGGAAGTGGGAGTTGGCAATGGGGAATGAATACCGTATGAAAGGTTTGATAGAACGAACACACCCCCCGGACTGTGAATCCAGGGGGTGTGGTTCGATGTCAGACCATCGCTTGGTTTGTAGGTGAGGGTGTCAATCGGCATCAACCTCGGTGTCGCCATCGTCGTAACCGCAGGGGTCAGAGACGGTTGCAACGTCGCCGTCCTGACCGGGGTTGAGCGCACCGGACTTCGGTGCCGGGTCGGTGGGATTGTCGCCCCACGGACGGTTGTACGGGTAAAGAGGCATGGCTGGTTCCTTCGGGTTGGCTTACCGACGTGCGGCTGCACGCTGGGTGGGGGGCTGGCCGACGGTTCCGGCCTGGGCCTTCTGGTCTTGCACCCGCTTGGCGATGTTCTGCCAGCCGGGAATCGCATGGACTTCCAGCACGGCTTCTTCGTCAATGGCACCCATCGCAAACAGGGTGTCGGCTTCAGCGATGCGCTGGCCTCGGGACTGGGAAGCGGACTCACCGGCGTCGATGAGCAACTGGAATCGCATCGGAGTGTTGACCATCCCGTTCTCGCCTTCGGAGGCTAGGTAGAAGTGGTTGGACCGGAGAGCCACGGAAGTCTTCTCGCCGGAAGGTCCGATGAGGCTGATCATGCGAGGCTTGTCGTAGAACTCCACGATGAGCGACGACATCTTCTCGCCTGCACCACCGATGCAGCGAGACAGGTTGCGGAGCCCCTTGCGGATGCGGACAAAGGCTGCTTCCTGCACCGAGTCGATGACACCTTGGGCGTTGCGGCCAGTCGGGGACGCACCACGCACGATCGCACTCAGGCCACTGATGCGCTCCATCTCCCCGATGTAGAACTTGATGATGTCCATTGCCATCGACGGGTGGATCTGCGGCGGCATCATCCATTCCAACGCACCACCGGGGTTCATCGGGAGGCGTTGACCGGGCTTGTTGGTGATGGCGGTTCGGGCGAGTCCTGCCCGGATGTCTTCCTTCAGAATCGGGTTGCCCATGAGTTCGATGTTGTGTTCGATGGACGCCAGGATCCGGTTGATCGAGTTCTGCATGGGGATGAGGTCTTCCACCAACGCATGACCGTAGAACTCGCCAGTCTCCACGGGGACGTAACGGTCGTACGGGTGACTGCCGTGGGACGCCAGTTCCTCAGCCATCTTGTCCATGAGAATGCGGTTCCCGGCCATCGCCACGCAACGCCAGGAGTCGTAGGTCCGGTCACCTTGCTTCTTCGGCGTGCGGAGCCACGCTTCCACCAGTGTCACGCCGGGGTCCATCGTGGCATCGACGGTGGTGTTCTCGCCGGGTCGGCCGTAGTTCGAGTAGTTCGAGCCTTGCATGGCGCCAGGGTTCGCCATCGCCTGGTTGCGGGACACGGCGTTGTCGAGCTTGGTCTGTGCGGCGTCGATGTCTTCGGTGAAGAAGTCAGTGGCGAGGCGGCGAGTCGCACCAGGGAACCGGCGTTCCAGTTCTTGGCGGGAGATCGTCCGAGCTTCGATCATGTAGTTGGAATCACTGAGCGAAGATGCGTCGGGGTCGGGGTAGAAGCTGTACGGATCGACACGGGTGACCCGTGCGTTGCCGTAACCCCGGTATGCGGATCCGTCCCAGGTGGTCTTCAGGAACCCGATGCCATAGATGTATCCGTCCCACACCACCTTCTCGATCTCAGCGTCAGTCTGATCCACATGCCACGACGACCGGATCACGGTCTTCAAGTCCTGGCAGAGCATGTCCGCAAAGTTGAAGGCGGGGTTCAGCGGGGGGATATTGGGCGTGGCGTCGAACGTCGGCTGCTGGTCGGTCTTCCACGCAACGAGGGTGTCGAACGTGGCGAAGATCTCGTTGACCTTCGGGCGAGGTAGGTGCATGTTCGCACGGGCCGTCTGGCCTTGGGTCTTGTGGACCGCCTGGTAGTTCCGGTTCCACTGATCCAGCATCGGGCGCCGCTTGTTGCGGGCTCGGTAGAACAGTTCACGGATCTTGGAGGTGAGTTCGAGTTCCACCATCGGGTCGAGCGTGGGGAGCTTGTCGAGCGGGGGTGGCGTGGCCGAGGACACGGGCTTCTCGGGGGCCGGGGGACCGGCCGTGGGGGGCGTGGGGGCACCAGGGCCAGGGCCAGGCGGCGGGCCACCCTGAGGCATGGGCGGAGGCGTGCTGGACAAGCCCACGGGAGCCATCCCAGGTGGCATCGGGGGGAACGGTCCCGGCTGGCCGGGGCGAGGCTGTGGGGCAAGCGTGGGGGGCATGGCGACAGCCACAGGGGAACCTCTTGCCTACTTGGGAATGGGGACGGTCGGTAGCCCTGCATCATGCCGCTTCTTGTTGGTTTCTTCAAGCCCTTCATGGTGGTCCCCGAGGGCTGGGTCACGCATATCAACAGGCACGAAGCGGTGTTCGATGCCGGTGCGGGCGGTTGCTTCGTCGGATCGACGTTTGAACACGTCTTTCAGTTCCCGTTCGCCGGAAACGTACTGGCCTGCGGCGAGGTTGTAGTGGCCTTCGAGGGCGTGGCGGATCGGCGGGACGGTGTAGATGCGAGCCAGTTCACCACCCATGCAGGCATCGCAGGCGAGGGACTTGCCAGCCCAAAGATCGTCGTACTGGGAAATGGTGCAGGTGATGGAAGTGCGGGAAGAACATTCCTTGCACTTGTATTCGTACTGCGGCATGGGGGTCAGACCTTCCCGTTCAGGATGACCGACTTGACTGCCCACATCGTGACTTCTTCGAGGTGGGTCTTGGCGAGGGAGGTTTCCCGGCTCCCGACGCACACCTCATCCATCACGAGGCAGAGATCATCTGCGGCTTGACGGATGCGTTCGATCGCTTCCACCTGTGCTGCGTCGGGCGCATGGTTGGTGAGCGAGTTGGCAAGGGACGAGTTGAGTTGCATGAGGGTGGTCCTATTCTCCGTGGAATGAGTCGTGTTCCCAGGCCGGGATCGGCTCGGGCATTGTTACATCGGGCATGGTCGGGGTGTGCGATCCTGGCAGCACCAGCGACCCTTCTACCGGGCCTTCGCCGTACGCCATCAGCACCGGCTCCATGACATTACACACCACTGCCTGCGCCATAGCCATAACGCAATCGTCAAAGCCGTTCTTCTCGTCACTTGGGCCGTATCCGCCGTTCGGGAGCGTGACGTAGTTGCAGAGTTCGTTGTAGAGGGTGGACGAGTGGATCGTCATACCGTTGTCCACGACGAAGCGCAGAAGCCAGGAGATCATCAGGTGCTTGGTTTGGAGGGTGGTGGACCAGCCATACGACGATGAACCGTCGGGGATGCGGAAGGTGTCATTGCGCCGACGCTGGAACAGCTTGGGGTAGTTCTTCGCCATGAGCGCACCGATAGTGCTGTATCCTGGGCCTTCGATCTCCGTGCTGACCAACCCTAAGTTGAAGAACTTGCCAAGCTTGAACAGTTCATCTGCGAACGTCACGGGGTCGATGCGAGCCCGCCATTCCGCAACCTGTTCCAGCGTGCGACGGTTGATGACTTGGATGGCGGCGAAGTCGCCTTGGGTGGTGCGGGTCGGGTCCCCGGCAATGAGGTACTGGCCTGCTTCGGGGTCACGGGACGGGCGGCGGAAGATGGTGAGTGGACCGTCTGCCCGCTCAACCCACTTCACCTCATTGGACGTTTCAAGTAGTTGCCCACGAACCCCGGCCTCGGGCTTGTAGCAGACGTTGAGCTTCGCCCGTGGGAAGACGTTGGTGCCAGAGGAGATGAACGCTTCCTCGGGCGTGGTGGGGTACTCCTGGTGGAACTGCAACAAGTCGTTCTGGGTCTTGTTGCGGATCGCCCACCGCCGCCACGCCAACCTGTCATCCGAGATCCCCAACTTCGCCAAGATCTTCTCCTCGGAGTCCAGTTTCCCCATCGAGTGGAACGGAATCCCGATAGCACTTGCCGTGTAGCCGGGGTGCTCATGCCACGGCAGGAACAGCGGAGCGTACTCGGATTGCCCTGCTTCGGCTGCCTGCCATTCGGCCTCGAACATGTTGCCGGTGCCGTTGGCCGTGGATTCCAGAACGATGATCGTGCCGGGTGCTTCTGGGACGGTCTGCCGCAACGACACCATCGACTCTTTCGGGTTCGGCCAGAACGCCACCTCAGATGCGTGGACAGCGTGGATGGTGTCTGACCGACCGACCGCCTTGTTGCCTGCGGTGGCGACGATCAACCCTGAGCCGGTTTCCACCCATTCGAGGTGGTTCTTCCCGGCGTACTTGGTGGTGTACAGCTTCTTGTACGGGTAGGTGTCCCAGTACCGTTCGGTCATCTTCAAGAGGTTCTGGGACGCCGGAACCTCATGTGCGATGACCATTGCCCGGTAGTTGTCGATGACGAAGCACATCGTGAACAGGAGGGCTTCGGTGGCCGTGGAAATGCCCAACTGGCGGGCTTTCAGCACGATGATCCGCACACGCCCGGTGGTGTGGAGTTGTTCCTGGGCGAGTTCG
>ERZ869921.1385-NODE-1385-length-10308-cov-2.938360_pt1 | contig 10308 bp, 12 predicted proteins | sample MGYA00579310_ERZ869921 | MGnify/ENA primary metagenome ERZ869921 (study PRJEB32216, sample SAMN09231816) | wastewater metagenome | place: USA: Maryland | collected 2016-06-21 | study: EMG produced TPA metagenomics assembly of the PRJNA472060 data set (Reclaimed...
CTTCCTGAACAACTGGTTCAGCTTTTTGTCTCAACGCATCGGCATCGATATAACCCGGCAAGCCAGCGGGGCCAGTTGATGGTGGTATCTTCGGTTCTGGAGCGGCCACAGATGCGCCTGGATCATCTTTGGTATCCTTATCGCCCGCACCTTTACCGCGCTTTTCAGAGCCCGTTCCCAGGGCTCCTAGGCCGCCGCCCATGATGGCGCCTGCACCGGCAGCTTGTTTGATTTCGTCGATGGATTCTTTGGTGGTGACGTCACCGCCGCTGCCCCAAATCTGAAGGGCTTGCTGTCCGCCTTCAGTTGGTGCTTCGATGGCTGCACCGCGACCGGTACGAATAAGCAAATCGGCAAGGATGTTATCTGCGCCAGTTTTGCCAAAAACAGTAGCAAGCTCGCCAAGGTTGTCAAATGCTGCTGAGCCATAGGCTGCCGCCTTCATCTTGACCGGATCGACATCCTCCATTCCAATTGCGGAGGCGCCAGGATACTGACCGCGCTGGAGCGCATCGGCCATGATTTCGGCTTCATATTCTGGCCCGCCCAGGATTGTACCAGCAAGAGAGCCGCCAGCAATTGGCATCCCGACATACATACCAGCCAAACCACCCGCAAGCTGGCCAGCCGCTTGACGCGGATGCCCGATAATAGAAGCAGGCAATTGCTGAAGGATGAAGTTTGGCACATTCGCCATGGCTTCCGGCAGCTCTTCGAAGAATCCTGGACCTTCATCGGAGAAGAGTTGGTTAACCTTCTCCGTACCTTCTACGGTACCGACTTGCTCCAAATCCATTTTTGCCGCGCTAAGTCCCGCAAGGGCCGCGCTGGGATCAAGATTGTATTTCTTCGCAACCTCATAATCCCTTTGGGCGGTTTGCTGATCCCAGAGAGGCTTGAGTTGTTCGGCACCCTGCTTAAAGGAGGTTGCCCAGTCCGCGGCGACGCCAGCCAGCCCGGCGAGGCCGGATGGGATAATCGGAGAAAGAGCTTTGACATTGCGCTGGAATTCGGGGTCTTTGCTAGGTCTTTTGACCTGCTCAGGATTTGCGCGCCCAAGAATATAATCAATATCTTCGGGGGTCAGCTTGTCGGCCATATCAACTCCGGGTTAATCAGAATTCTTTGTCTGAAAATCCCGAGGTCAAGCGCTTATACACTTCCCCTAACTCACGAGGCTTTCCAGAGGGTGCATAAAAGATAGTTGGATTCGCCTTGGCTTCCTTCGGGAATAGCACAGCGGCGGGCTTTTTGCTATCTTTTTCAACGGCTCTGGCGAATTCCAGCGCTCTATCCACACCGCCGAAGTGGGCCATGTAAACATCGCCATACTTGACCTTACGACCAAGAATCTTCTCAAGCTGGGCCGCATTATCTCTGGAATGAGCGGCGCCATAATACATCGAATAGCGCGGGTCCGTCTTCAGCCCGGCTCGCTTATCCTTTGGAATATATCCGGTCTCATCGGCCAGTCGGCTGATCTCGCTATTCCAGGTCGAATCAATGAATTGGGTCAACCCCTCCGCCGAGGAATAAGGTTTCCCCGTTTCCGGATTAATCGGTGGTTTCGCATTGGGATCACCGCTGCTTTCTTTCTGGATCAATTGTTCGAGGAAGTCCTGCGGCACCCCGGTACGATCAGCTACAACCCTAGCCATCTCTTTCTGGGAGAGCTTCGGATCGATGGACTTAATCGGATATTTTTTGATATATTCGTCAACCGCCTTGCCGCCCTCATTCAGGGTATAGGCATAATCCTTAGCCGCAAAGGCGGCATCATCGGCAATCTGCTTATTTCGCTTTTCGACGGCGTATTGGTTCGCCAGCCCACCACCCAGAGCGGCTCCTGTGGTAAGGATATTGGTGGCCCGGCCAGCGGTGACTTCAGCCGGAGTGACTTGCGCCAATCTACCAGCGGCGCCAAGACTTGTTGGCCTGGATACGGCGGCTCTCGCTAACCCTGCAAACTTCATAGCAGGACCCGCGGCAAGTGGAGACACATCCGCAGCAAGTCTAAGAGCCCCGCGCTGCATCGTCCCAGGATCGCCGGAGGTCAGGTCTTTGGAAATGGCCTCAGATTCTGGAACCAGAACCGGCGCGGTTAAAACATTAAGGGCGCCGAGTAAGGGATTGGTTAGCATCATATGGGGATTGAAGCCCCGCATCATGCTCCGGAGGACATCGTTGTCCTCCATTACTGCCCCCGTGTACCAGCCATCGCCGTGCGGCGAACCCGAGCGGCTTCAACCATACTGTAAAGCATAGCCTTTTCACCCTGCGGTTTATCCATCCGAGCGATTTGAGCTCTGGCCTGCTCGTAACCGCCAGCTTTGCTTATGATGACATCGCCACGATTTGCGGCTTCCGCAGGAGTTTGAGGTAAACCTAGGGCTTGCTGCGCTACATCAGATGGTCTTGGGGTTTCGGCTGAGTTCGTTGCGGCAGTGGGTTTGGTGCCGGAAGGCATTGGAAGATCAACCCGCGAATCGGCGTTTGGTAGGAGGCCCGGAACCATGGCGTCTTCGCCGTTATCCGGCATCTGGCCGCTTCTGATGATTGACCTAAACAGTTCGGCAGTTTCTTTCGCCTCTTTGCTATAGCGGTCGCCTTTGGCAACCCCGGCATCGAACTTGTTAAGATAATTCATCATAGTCGAAATGGACGTATCGGATTGCCCGCGACCGGTCCCAGACACAATGGCTTTTGCCTGTGCTTCCGTCATTCCCGGAATCTTCATCAGGTCATAGAACTTGCGGGACAAATCACCTTGCGATAGCTGCGCATAGCCCAGTGCATTCGACCTATCGCTTTGCGCCATGTCGATGCCGAGACCAAGCGCCTTTTGTTTTGCCGCGGCCCTCGATGCGAGACCGGAAGTATACATCTCCCGCGCATTGTTCATCTGCGCCGCGGTACGGGCTTGATCCATCCCGGCCAGCTTCAGGCGCGATTCGAGCTCTGCGGCTTCACCGGCTTTATCTTCCATGTTGGCGGAGCGAAGTGCGGCTAAACCGCTACTTGCGGCTGGCCCAAATGAATTCGGACGACCATCAGCAATCCCGGCGCCGAATTGAGCAAGGGCTAGCCAGCGATTATCCTTAAGCGCCTCTGCACGCTTCGCCGCCAGACCTTCAAGCCTATCCCGATAGAATTGGGTATTATCGGGTACATCGAACTTACCAGCAAGCTCAATCGCCGCTTCCGGGGTTTCTGGTACATCCGTTGGGCGGAGTGTATTTTCATACATCTCCATGTATTGACGAGCGCGCTCAGTGATATTCATAACCTACCTCATCGACTGATAAGCGCCAAGCCCGGCGAGGCCGAGACCAAGTGCGGATTGTAGATTGCTCGAAGGCGCCGAAGTGGTCGTGGTGGAGGTGCCGCCCGAGCCCTGGAAGCCATGATAGATCGAAGACAACCAATCCAGATTGTTCTTCTCGTTATCCCGCTGATTAATGAAATCCTGATAGGCTGTGTCCAGTCCGACTTGCTGAACAGCCTGCCGCTCATCGCCCATCTGGCCAAGCTGGTTGACCGCCTGCCCCATGGAGCTGCCATACTGAGCGCCCATCTGGCCAAGGCCTGTGGCTTGCTGCATCGCAGCGCCACGATCCCCAGACCACATATTGTAAGATTTATCATAAGCATCCGCTAACCCTTTGTAGCGCTGCTCCATCATAGTCTTGTTGAACATGTCATCGCCAATGGCGGATTGGATGGCAAACCTTGAGCCACCCCATGTTCCAGTCTTAGCCTTCTGCGCAGCAAGAGAATTCTGCTGGCGCATGAAATCTTCTTGAGCCCTCTGCTGCGTCGCATCAATGACGCTAGAGGTGTAAGGGTTCATATAGCGGGCTTGGTCATCCGCGCCGAACTCGGTATCAACGCCAGCCATTCTCGCGCGGGCGTCATTCAACATCCCGCCGACTTGCCCCGGCAATGCTGAAGCCAGACCCATGGCTTGGTTCTGATAGCCGTTAAAGCCCGCAATCCGCGGGCCTCGGTAAGCCTCGTAAGGCCGGGCCGCCACTGCCGCTGCATTCGCGGCAAGGCCACGCATCGGGCCTTCTAGATAGGCCGGAACATTGGTTTGAGTAACCTCTTGGGTGGTTTTACTCGGAGCTTTGCTTGAACCGCCCAATGTCAGCCTCTAGAAACACTAAGGTTTTCTTGCATCCATACTTTTCTAAAACCTTAGCCCATCCAGGCCTGCCGATTGCCTCAACTTTATTTGCACCCGAATCGAGGGCGAAATTAATAAGCTTCGGCATTAAATCATCAATCCAATGCTTCATGTTAAAGCCACCAAGGGCAACAATCTGCAAGGATAGAACCTTTTCATATCGAGCAAATGTAACAACAGAGGCGCCAACAACTACAGCATCTTCAGTTGTAACAACCCACAGATAAGACTCATCATTTGCACAATCAAAGATGAGACCTTCTGCTGTATATCTTCCTCCAGAATACCGCTCTGCTCTTTTGATTAATGCAATTGCCTGCTCAATTATACCTTCTCCGGCTTTGGAGTTGATCACTGAGCTTGGGACAATTGATGAGTACAGTTGCATTTATACCACTTATTGAATGAAGAACTCTTGCTCTCCACCATCTATACCATAAGTCAATGGGTTTTGTAAGGGAATTACATTCCGAGGCATCCCGATAGTGGGCGCCGGAAGGGAGTTATCTTGGGGCATCTGCTCCGGATTCTTCTGACCGCCGAAGCCGCCGCTAAGGGCCATACCAGCCAGACCCGCCCCGCCCATAGCTTTCAGTGGGTTAGCTGCGATCCAATTGCCAACGCCGGATTTTGCCGCAGCATCGGGGAACACATTTGCAAGATTGTATGGGCCAGAACTAGCAGCAGCGCCGCCAACATGATTCATCCCGGAAGCGACCCCATCCATGGCCGCCATTTTCTCGCCAACCTTGCCAGCAGTTCCACCGGCGCCCTTGAACATCCCGCCGACCGCGGAGCCAGCCCCGCCGAGAACAGAATCCCGAAGGATGTCTTTCCCACTACCGCCCATCGCCGCGGAGGCAAGGCCGCCCAGACCGGCGCCAGCAAGCCATGCAGGGATACCTAGCGCCCCAGCCAATCCCGGCGCAAATAGACCGGCGAGAAGGGGAAGAAATGCCTCTTGGAGGCCGGTATCAGGGTTCGTGGTAAGTTCACCAGTGGGTGAGAGCGACTTAAGAAGATCGACCTCAACCGGATTCAGGTGAACCAACATCGAGTCGCCGTGCCTGCCAAAACCTTCGAGGTGTTTGGCAATGTCCTTAATGTCGCTCATGAACCGTTAACCTTAAAGAATCCCATTACAAAGGTAACGATCCCGGCAAAGATAATGCCCACAACCGCCATGATAGAGCCCATCTTGGACTTCAATACTTCAACATCTGAATGAAGCTTTGAGTGTTTATCCAGAACGGCATCAAGCTTCTCCTCGATGCGGGTGCGCCACTCGTCGTTTTCCATTAGACCACCTTAACCGTGCCAGAGTCGTTCCAAAGGTCACCGGTTTTCAGCCCGGTAGCTGAGGTGGGTAGGTCAGTAATTGATACAGTAGTGGCCCGTAAAGGTCCCGCATTATTCATTCTTTTAAGGTTGTTGTCAATAGCTTTTACAAGTCTCAGCATGTATTCGTGATCAATACCGCCCGGTTCTGGGATCGGAATATTGTCTAGTCTTACAGGAACACTCATCGACCACCTGCCGGATACACTTTTGCTCTATTAGTACCGAAGTCCCAGAACGTTCCTGCACTGGTTGTTTCAAGTCTCATCTCGACACTACGACCGCGTTTGCCGACATGCAGCAAATCTGAGAATGTCCCAGAGGCGCCACCTTGGATTGTTGCAGTGTAGGTGCTATGTGTCGCCTCTCCAGGGCGATTCCTGAAGATCAGCTTAAGACCAACTGTAGGGTTGCCTGAAGTTGATTGATCGAACCTAATATCCGGCCAGAAGCTTTTAATACGCATGGCTGTTCCGCCATCCCCGAGCTCAGCCGGGCCTGTCTGGATATAGCTGCCCATGTTGAGCGGAGAGCCGGTAGCGCCGTCATCAATACCAACTTCATGGGACAAGAGCTGCCCCGCCTCATCGGTTGCCCGCGGAGTTGAGTAAACGTCCTGAGGTTCCCAGGCGGTTCTGTTCCAAATCCCGTTATCCCAGCAATTCAGGGCGATATTGTATTTGACATATTTATCAACATCGCCAGTCGTTGAGGTCTTGCTTTGGTAGAAGTGCCAGACTTCGTTGTTCAGCGAGTCATAGAAAGAGAACGACTTCGCCTCATTGGCTGGGTCCATATCGTTGGACACCCACTCCTTGAGGCTGCATGGGATTTCCTGGACAGTACCGTTGTAACGCCAGAAGCCTTTCTTCCCCCACCAATAGACCGCGGAGGCAGAAGCACAAAGCGTCCTTGCACTCATGATCGGGTGGTCGGAGCTGATGTGCCTTTGCGAATAGATGTCAGGCGGCCCGAGATATTGAAGGGCATATATCGACGTATCGGTAAAGGCGAGGATTTCACCCAGAGCCGAGATCGCGCACATGAATTCAGTGCCGCGGGTAAGTCTGTTCTCGAAGGCCGTATTGGTTGTGGAGGTCGTATCCCAATCGGCAATGTCACCTTGACTACAACCGCGATAGGTCAGCGGGTCTCTAGCCGCGCTGCCATAAGGGCTCGTGCCGAACGCGATGGCGTGCTTCGCATCACCATCCACCAATAGGAAAGTAACGGATTCCGGTACGTTTGAAGCGCCACCGAGCGAGGATACAGCAACTGCTCTTGTCGTCGGAGTTGTCACATCGTAATAATAGAGCGTTCCATATCTTGGGCAGAACGCCAAATCCTCGCCCCATTGGTCCTGGGACCATTCGCCCATGACCGGCAGTCCGCCCGTATAGGGATCGCCATAGCCTTCACGGCTGTATGGGCCTGCGCTATACCCGGTCGCGGTGAAGGGGGTTGTGCTGCCGCCAGTGTTGAGCTGATAGGCCGCGACCACAGAGGCGCCGCCACCAGAACTCGTGGCGTTTGCTGTGCCGCCCGTATTGATGGTGTAAGTGTTTGCATCGACAACAGTAAGAATCTCATGTTCTTTATTGAGATTACCGGTGGTCAGGCCATTGAATGCAGTGGCGCCGGAATAGGTGACATAATCGCCAGCCAGTGCACCGTGCGCTGTGTCCGTGACTGTGACCGTTCCGAGTCCATTCGTGGAGGCGAATGGGTTATTGTTGATCGTGCTCGAGGCCCTGATCGGTGTGATGTCGATAAGAGAGCCACCCTTCTCGACATAGTATTTCTTGTTTGTCCCAATGGCCATGAAGCTGTCGCCATTGATGGCGGCCCAGCCGAACAGGGACCGGCAAACCCCAAGGAAGGTTGTGCTGATAGCTTTGACGCAACCCTTCAGCGGTTGCACTGTCGTTGCATTAATCCAGCGGATTCTGTTCGCATCAATAAAGCGACCAGCCGCGGAATACTGTGTGGTATCCTTTACGACCCCGGGCGGTATGACTAACTTAACCGGGTCCTGGCGACGCATTACTCACCCACGATAGCATCTTTCGATTTTAGGTAGGTGTATACATCATCAAGGCGGGACTTATAACAATTCCCCCTGGCGCGCTCCTTGAGGAGCTGGGTTGCAACTACATCATCTGGAAGCTTTGTCCCTTTGGCGCCGGGAATGGAAACATCGATGTCGCAGCGGAACATGCCCGCCTGCACCTGGACAGTCTCAACCTTTGTCGTCGCGCAACCGATCAATAGCGGCGTCAACAGCAGGCCCACAGCTAGAGGTTTTAACTTCACGTTCAACAATTCTAATCCCCTCAGCTAGATCGCCTTCGATCACGGCCACATTCTGATTGCTTTGTTCGGCGGCTTTCGCCGCGGCTTCAAGTCCCTTAACCTTTGTATCGAGCCCCTTGGAAACTTCGATTTGAGATGCAAGCTTCCTCTGGAGAGAGGTCTTTTCTTTACGGCCGAAGTACGGGGTGGCACCCAGAGCTAAGATCACACCAAACAGAACTAAGATGATATATTTCATAGCTTTTCCCAGTCCTTCGTTATCTTGCCGTCGCGTGGCGCAAGATACCACATTGTATAAGGCAGATCATTAAGTTTCTTAAGTGTGGGGGAATTGCATTCCGAGACCATCCAGCCTTTTGGGGTTTCGAGGACTAGGGCGCAGTGATCTATTTGTTTTCCACCAATAGAGCAGGCTGCCAGTCTGCGGTCCTCCAAGGCAAAGCCGGACTGTTTTAGCCGGTAATCCATTTCAATTGCGAAGGAATCGCAGTCGTCACGGTATTTGCCATTCTTTGGGAACATTCGATCCCAGAACTCTTCGACGCCATGAACATCCTGATCGGAGGTCCAGATGAAGTTGCGATAGAGATCGCGGTGGATTGCGTCGGCCTCAACAACCTGCTCTAAGGTAAGCATCTTTCCTCCGTTGGGTGGCGCTGGCAATAATCAATAGCGCCCCATGGGGCTGGAATCTTTTCTGGTAGTGGCTTCGAGGCGCAACCAACCAAGACTAACGCAAGGAATAAAGCCTTCATCGTACTAACCACTCTTCTACGGTTTCAGAAACATCCCGCATCTTGCGCCAACGGTCGCCGACCGGTTGCCCTTTGCGCAAACGAAGCTTTCCCATCATTCCAACCGCAGACCATTCCGAGCGCTTCTCTCGCGGCGTATATTCTTCGTTCGGATCGTAAACGGGATTCAGAATGCGCCGGGTTAGAGGCGCGCCATTGTCATCGTGCGTTTTCACAACGGCGCCTTCCGGAACGGTCACGCCTTCGGGGATTTTGTCACTCTCGTAAGAGTGCGGATCTTCCTTTGAGCGTGTGACTGTGATTGTTTGCTCCGGGTCTTCCGGGTTGGGCTCTTGCTCTTCCCAGGTTTCCAATTCAGCCCATTCCGTGACCGTGTGCGGCTCGCGCAAATAGGTCCCGAAATCGTCGCGCAGATATTTTCCCTTCCACATATTCCAAGCCGCATCCCCGATCACGCTCGGATTACCAGATATGACGCCTAAAATATCGGACGGCGCGTCGCTTGGAGTCGCCTTTCGGATTTGGTTGCCGACCAGCACGACGCTAAAGCCGCGCCGGTCTTCATTGTCTGGATTGCCGTCTGCCCATTCGAAATATTCGGCGTAGTCTGCGCCACCGCCAGCCCACGCGCCATCACAGAAGGCGTTACCATCGCCGCGCAAGTTAAATTCTGTGTCCGTGTAGCCGTTAGACGACGCTAGGAAAAACCACCAACCCGCGTCATTTGTGCGCGTAACCGGAGAGCGAAAAGCTACTGAAGAAAAGCTAGCATGCGTGTTTATGAATTGCGCAACGTCCGAGTTCCCGCTCTCAACAACATGCAGTCGGTAGGCGATGCTGGTTACGCCAATACCCACCAGCCCGGCGGGCGTGATAACCAAGCGCGTCGAGGGGCTAGACGTGCCGGTCGCAAAATACATCGCACCATCGGTGTGCGCGCCAATCCCTGCCCAGTTTGTTGAACTAGCGTTGTAGAGCAACAGGTTTGTGTTTGCATTTGTTGGACTACCTAGATTACCCGCCGCCGAACCAAGCACGTTACCTTGAGCACTGAAAGTGTGCTTGCTGGTCCAATTTGGCGTCTGCGTGTAGTCAATTGCGTTGGCGGCAACAACATTTGTGCCATCGCAATATACTACAGCCTTACTTCCGTTTGGAACGGTGATCCCAGAACCGGATGCTGTCTTTACGACAAGGCTAAATGCACCACTGCAAGCGTTATCGATGAAGTAAATCTTGCTGGATGTTGGGACGATAATATTTCCATTGGCGGTCAGCGTACCAGTGAACCTAAGCACCGCCTTACGTGCTTGGTCTGTGGCGCCGTTCGCAGTGCTCAAGGTAACATTGGCGTCACCGGTCGCAATGGATTCGTAGCCAGCAATGGCTTCCTCAATAAGGGTGCCAAGGTTGGTATTGGTCTTAGTCCCCCAGCTTCCGGATTGCTCTCCGGAGGCCATGAGCTCTAGGCGGAGCCTGGAGGAATAGGTCGAAGCCATTGGATTACTTCGACCCTAATGCGGCGTCAACAATAGCTTTTGCTGCTGGGTGGAGCTGGAGGGCGGTAAGCATCCCCACCATGTTCGGGAATTGTTCAACCATCCTCGAAGCAACAGCCGCCTGATGGGTTTCATTCGAGAGGTTCGTTAGTGGAGAGAATACAGCCGCGGACCAGAAGAGATCGCAATGGCTCTCCTCATGATGGGCGCAGATTGC
>ERZ869921.1386-NODE-1386-length-10297-cov-4.090900_pt1 | contig 10297 bp, 14 predicted proteins | sample MGYA00579310_ERZ869921 | MGnify/ENA primary metagenome ERZ869921 (study PRJEB32216, sample SAMN09231816) | wastewater metagenome | place: USA: Maryland | collected 2016-06-21 | study: EMG produced TPA metagenomics assembly of the PRJNA472060 data set (Reclaimed...
CCTTACTACTAAAGATGACTTAGCTGTTTCAGCTAGTGCTATCTGTATATATAAAGTTAAAAATATAATTGCCGCTCTTGCTGAGCAATGGGATCTGAATGAAACCATAAGAGACTTAGCAATGGCCGCAGTAAGAGATTCAATCTGTTCTTTAACCTTTAAAGATATTACTGAACATAGAAAAAATATAGACGATACGTTAACCGAGAAATGCAAGGATATTCTTGACCCATATGGAGTAGAAATATTAAGTGCTTCTCTTACTGACTTTACTAGAACTACTGTATATAGCGTTATAGATAATAATATATCTAAGACTAGTAATTTTATACCTACTGGAGAAAATTAATGCCGACAGATTCAGAACGAATAGTTGCATGCGAAAGCTCAATTATAAAATTGGCCGCAAATAAATTAGATATCACTGACTTAAGTGGTGCGTTAACTAACTTAAATACAGCAATTAGTGATTTACAGTCAGCAGTCAATAATCTACTATCAAGAGTAGAGGCTGTTGAATTATATATAATGAATCAAGTTCAAGCTAGCTAATGCCTAAGATAGAATTTAATTTAAAGAATGACGACATTAGTCATGTCAATGCTAAATTATCTTCTTATATGGAAGCGGATTATCGTCCGCATTCATTCAGAGTTTTTACTTCAAATGGTGTAGATAATATATCTATAGAGTTCAATGACAAAGATAAGAACCTACTAAAAGTAATTCCTACTACTGATTTAAGCTGGTGTTCTGGATACTTTCCAGACGTTGTTAAATTTATATTTAATCATGGCTATCAGTCTTCTAGCTTTCCATTAACTTCTTTTTATTTTAATAATACTAATCTTAATAGTGGTAGTATAGTTTTAAGCTCAGATCATGTAAGTATATATCTTACTGGTCAGACTGGTAATATAGTAAATGGATTTAATACTTTAAGGACTACATCCGCTTTTACTGATTACGCAAATAATAGATACTATGGAGTCTTATGGTCTGGTATTAATAATGCCAATACCTACACTAGAGAGGTCTGTTGTGATTCTGATCTAATGGGGTCTAAATTATTCATACGAAAGATTGTTCGTACTGGACTTCCTGAGTCTGCATTTAGAGTTGTGCATTTAAAAGATCAACATGTTAAAATTTTAGATCAAGTAATTGTTCCATTTAAAGGTGGAGCCAATGTCTATTGTTTATGTGTAAGTAAAAATACAATGGATATTATTAATATTAATCCTGGCCCAGGAGATATTATTGAGTCTACTGGTAATAGTATCTTTGCTAAATTCGGAGCGCCGGTAAGTCAATTATCTACTGGTAACTTTATTAATAGAATTGGCACTACAAAATTTAGATCCGATACTTACTATGTACCTACATCTATTGAATGGTTTGACAACAATACACAACTAAGAATTAATCCAAATACTTCTTGCTATGAAGAAGGATTACATCAACTTAAGATAAATATGTCCGGTGTATTTTCTGCTTATGGACAATTTGCTCAAAATAATAATTACTATTCATGCTATTATATTAAGCAGACTACTATCAGTGCCGGTACTGGTGGTGGTACAACAATAATAATTACTGGTGATTGTTGTGGTGGCGGCATATTTGATTATGGATTAATTACCGAAGATGCTACTACAACTGTAGATTATGGAACTTTAATATGAGTACAGCTGTTTCAAGAAGAAGAGGCACTACAGCAGAACATGCTACCTTTACTGGTATAGAATCTGAGATTACTGTAGATACAGATGTATATACACTAGTCGTTCATGATGGAGTTACTGCTGGTGGATATAGACTAAGAAGAGACTATGTAGATACTACAAACGTTCTATTAGGTAGATCTAGTGGTGGCGCTGGAGTTATAGAAAATATTACTATAGGCTCTGGATTAGTTCTTACGGGTGGAGTTTTACATGCTACTGGTGGAGGATCTTCTGCCGCCAATGATGCGTCCTATCTAGCTCTTGGTACTCATGCCACGTTGACTAACGAGAGAGTTTTTACTCCAGGTAATGGATTACAAGCAACTGATAATGGTGCTAATAATACATATGCATTATCAGTTAAAACATCTGATTTCTTAGGTAGTTATGCACTTACTGGTCAGTTTATTAGAACAGGCAACATACTTCCTGGAACTGGAGTAACTATATTTAACTCTGGTCAGTATACTTATGTTAATGTGACTCCTGGAATTACAGATCACGGAGCTTTAGGTGGTCTATCAGATGATGATCATAGTCAATATATCTATACATCACCTGCTGATTCTTTAAGAAACATCATCACTCCTACCGCTGATGAGACGCCCCTTATTCTTAGGGGTGCTGTAGGTCAAGCTAAAGATCTATTTCAGATACAAAATGATAGTGCTGGTATTAGACTCTATGTTGATTCTAACTTTAAGCTTTGGGCTGCTGGTGGACTTGATGCTGGTGATGATAAGGTAACTTCTGTAGGTAATCCCACTGCGGCTCAAGATGCAGTTACTCTCAACTATCTAACCGGAAACTACAAGTCCTACACCGGTTCTACAGCTACAGGAACGCTTCTGGTGGCTAATGGGACTACCTTTACAGGGTTACCCATAGGCTCTAACGATCAAGTCTTAGCGGTGACTGGAAACACTGCTGCATGGAAGACCCCTGACTATAGCTGGTCATACTGGTATGGATTTGAACGTAGACCTATCGCTGCTGCCGTTACTGGTGGAGCATTCACCTTAGGAGCTACTGATGCTTCTGTTGCTAATGCTACCGATGAAGATGGGATTACCATGGGTAGAACTGCTTCTGATGGCAATATAACCTATTTAGCCTTCCAGTTTGCATGTCCTACTGAGTTAGATACTGCTCAAGCTATGGATGCGACAGTTTACTGTAGAATAGCAGGTGCAGGTAGTAATCAGATAGAGTTCAAATGTAGAGCTAGAGCGGTTAATAGAGATGAAGGTATGTTAGCTGGTGGAACTTATAGAGAGTCATCTGGTACTCAATCTTTAACCTCTTATGCTTCTGATGATTTAGCTACCGTAGCTATCAGTAACGTCTTTACTGCCGGTGAACTGGATAGTCAAAACTCTCAGTTAATCAAGGGAAGCATAATTAGAGATGCTACTGCCGCAAACGGTTCGGATACCTACGCTAACACAGTCATAATATTAGGTGTTCGCTTCTCTGGTTATAGGAAGAAATGGGTATGAGTTTTGAACTTTTAATAAATAATGGATATAAAATATCTGCAAGTATTGGTAATTATAGTGTTTGGGAAAGAGGTTTAACGCCTGTAACTGTAATTTTATTACCTAATGGAGAGATTAGAGAAGCCTTACTTCAGTTACAGCATACTAATTTTCAAGAATATATAAGAGATATATCATTGAAAAGAGTTCTAGAAATAGTAAGCTTACTTCCTGGCGTACAATCTTATCCAAGTATCGCCAATGAATTAAATGTGATTGCAAGTAGTCTTGCATCTTATGGACAAATAGTGAGCTTACAATGAGTTTTGAAACTGATTATCAGCAACCTTATTGGTGGTGTGATAAATGTAATATGAACGTAGATGTTCTACATGCACCTGGACAAGGTCAGTATTGTATGATGTGTGGTAGAAAAACAAGAGTACCAGATAATGAAGTAAAACAAACATTATTCTTTGAAGATGTTTTTGATAATACGGTAGTAGATATAGATTCAGTTAGTGAAGACTTAGATACTTTAGGAAAGATCAGGTCTGATAAAAAAATAAAAAAATACAACCACGATGAAGATGCTGGAGATTTAGATGATTGATCTAGAAGTAAGCCTTGCTTTTATATATACAGGTTTAAATAACTTTTACTCATGTTCTTTAACTTGTCCTTCTGGGCAGGTAACTGAATATTCTCATGGACCATTAAACATAAAAATAGATCATGTAGAAAATGAAATTGTTATTTTAACTACTGGTAATGTTGCTTTCATTAATCAGATCAAGGCTTCTATTCCAAACGATAAAGCTTTTTATGCTGATATGGAAATGGGCATAGACTACGATCCTGTCTATAATAAATATATAGTATTTGATCCTACTCATTTCAAGCCAACTCATAACTCATATCCTATTCAGAGTCTTGACAATCTTACTCTTGTGAATGGCCATAGAATTTGGCTTAAACTGATTGATAAAAATTCTGATAATCCATATATTCCAAACTTAGATTTTCATTATGTTCAAAAGGCTGGGGAGTTCTTAGGAATACTTCCAGGTCTTCCTAGAATTACTACATATGATGATGTGCTAAAGTTTTGGCAATTTAGTTCTAGTACTTATAATATAAAAGATTGGCAACTAAATAAATTTCAAAATAGGATTCAAGTCTTTGGCTTACATGCAGCAGGTAGGGTAGCTGAAGCAGACTTTGGTTCCAATCATTATGATCATGTGGCCTCTGCATTAATTTGTGCAATCAGACATCAATCTTTATCTGCTTTTGATGTAGCAACTTTACAGGCACATAGGCATTTACAAACCTTAGTTTTTAATGATCCTAATAAGACTACATTTTGTAGACAAGTCTATGAAAAATGTACTAAGGATTATTCTGGCGATGGACCACCTCCAGTCTATTCTCATGAATGGCCGTCAGGAACTTTAATTTGGTCTAAGATTACTGGAAGTAAACTAGGTATAAAATTTGGTGAAGACTTAGCAACTGTTCTATGTAATAGACCGGCGAATGCCGAATGGAATGGTGGCGGTGGATCTAGACTGATTGGTTGGCCGATGAGAGCTCTACTTTGTTTATACCATTTTGATTATGGCAATAAAGATCTATTAAAGACTGCTATGGTCAATAGAGTAAAGCATTTATTATTTATAAAAAATAAGTACAATACTCAATGGTTACCTAATGTCTATGGCACAGGTAAGACATGGAAGCCATGGATGGATTCAATAGCACTAACACCAGCTATTGATATATGTGATCTATTTCCTTCTGTACTATCTTCAGAGAAACAACAGCTCTTAGATATAGCTGCATGGGAAATAAACAATGTGGTAGATGCTTATGGCAATATACCATATGAAGTAATTGATTTTTCTTTAAACAATTTAGTTTATCAATATGGTCCAGAAATGGCTGGCTGGATGTTACCATTAGCATGGAGACTTAAAAGAAATAGACCTGAGTTTAATTCTAAGTACTTAGCTTTAAGAAGTAAAGCTGAATCAGGTCTCGTAGCCCCACCATTTAGTTCTTATGGTTCTGCTGCGCCTAAAGCAGTTAGTGGATTTCTTTGGGGACTAGAGGATAGATACTATACTTGATCACACTTCCATGAATACTTTTTCGACTTGTTTATAGGCATAACCATGTGCTGGAAATCCTATAATATAGTCTCGATCTCTTGAGCATAGCGGTCTACCGTTTCCACAATCCTTACAGGAAGAACCGGGGCCGCTATCTCTATAAGTAGCTGGACATACCACTACCCTATTTCCTGAAGGCGTAGTGAGCGTTTTAACTGTAGTGCTAGAGTTCATTAGCAATGTGGTGACTGGGGCGATCTTCATTGCCATTAGCTTGTCCGCTTGATCTAAATTATTAGCAGATAAGTTAATCTTTAAATGCTTAACGCTTCGTATCGCTTCTGCGTTATTGTCATTATCTAGTACTGGCTTATGTGTATAAGTAAATGCAATCTTATCCTTATAAGCCTCATCCAATAATCTTAATTGATCTTGATCTATATTATTATTATGACCAGGCAAATCGCCTACTTGATTATGTCTCACTATACTGTTTTTCTTTATTCCTTTTAAGTCTTGAATAAAGGTATCAAAATCGGTTCCTCTTTCTCTATTAGTAATCTTTCTCCAGTGTATGGCTAATGGGCCACCACCGCCGTAACATCCTTTCTTATATAAGGGGCATGCATCCGGACACGTTTCTTTTGTGGATGTAGTTACTACTATTGCGCCTGTCTTTCTGTTTGATGATTTATGTGTTATGTGAAAATTCATGAGGTATAAAATAAAAAACGCCGATCAACTAAGACCGGCGTAGATAATAGATCACCTCCTCTCAGATAAATAAGAAGTCTTTAATGTATGTCTTTCCTATATTATAGTTATAAATTCTAGTCATTTGTTTAGGTTTAAAATGACGAAGAGAAGCCATAGTCTTAATTATGTTGAATTTATTCATAGGTGAGACATCTCCTTATTGAGAGTAGAGGTTACTTCGGATAAGAAATCCATTTTGATAATTAGGATTTCATGTTTACAGTAGTCGCATGTACCGATAAGATATTGTATGTCGTTTGATTCAGTTAAAATGTAATGTGTTGTATGTAAGCATTGTGAACAGTAATGATTATATACCTTTACCTGTGTCATTTAAAAACTCAATTATCTTATTAGATGGTACAGCAAATAGTTTTAATTCACTGGTTCTATATGAAACAATTCCAATGACTGTTCCATTATAGTCTAGAATAGGGCCACCAGAAAGCCCACCTTCTATTAGAGTATAAACTCTAAGCATTTTATCTAACTTTTGTATAAAGCCTGCATTAACTGTAGCATTTACTATAGAGCCTTCGATTCCTAATGGTCCCATAGGAAATCCTAAAGCATAGCAAATAGATCCTTTCTCGGAATCATTTACTTGTCTAAGCTTTAATGGTTTATGTTTATGATCATTTAAAAATTTGATTAGACAGAAATCAGTATCGTCTGGGTCTATTTTTTGTAATGATCCAGATATAGATATGATAGGGTCTATGAATGTATAACTAAAGCTAGCTATAGAATCATCTGGTCTTCTATCTAATATGAAATCTTTATTTAATTTAAAAGCGGTGTTGGTATTAGGTAGTCCATTTTCCATATAGTTGCAATTATTGCACCAAATATGTATATCTTTATTTTCTACCTTATATCCAAGTGATTGAAGAACTATTATATCTTCAGCAAATAGTTCTGGATAAGCTACATGCTTTGCTGTAACTAATAGACCGTTATCAATAAAAAAGCCAGTACCCCAATGTTCCATGAACTTACATTGGTTGTCTGGCATCTGAATAACGTAGGAAGTCTTTATTAAAACTACAGACTTTGAAGCTTCATATATAGCCCCGTTACTTACGAGTTTAGCAGGTAAGTCATCTACTGTAGAATTATTGCTTTGGCAACTTAACCCAAGCACTAATATCATCAGTAATGATAGGAGCCGGGAGGACTTCATGCATATATTGTATCACAAATTTCTAGCATGTGGTTTACCTTCTAAATAAGCATTAGATGTTATCTCTATAAACTCAGCATTCTTAACGAATTCTTCTAAATTACTTGCTCCAACATAGCTCATAGCAGACCTTACGCCTCCAGCTATATTGTTTAATGTTTTGATTAATGGGCCTGTAGATGGAATACATACCTCTACCCCTTCTTCAGTTTTATATGATTCATTATTTTGAGAAGCCGAACCTTTATATACTTTTCCAGCATCTCTCATATATCCACGAGGATATGAACATATAAATTCTTGTTTTAATGGTGCTGGGCTCTCATCACAGCCTGCTAGCATTGATCCTAACATAACGAATCTAGCTCCTGTTGCTAGAGCTTTGGCCACGTCTCCAGGCTTTCTACAGCCTCCATCAGCAATAAATGGAACTCTAGTCTTAGCTATTTCCATAAGAGCTGATAGTTGTGGCACTCCAATACCTGTCTGTTCCCTTGTTGTGCATGCTCCACCAGGACCTATTCCTACTTTAACCATGTCGGCTCCCCAGCTTTTTAAGTCTAAGGCAGCATTTGCTGTAGCTATATTACCTGCAATAACATAAGCACCAGCACGTTTTACTTTATAGATCATTTCTTTCATTGCTAAGCAATGACCATGGGCCATGTCTATACAATAATGCCTAACTCCTGCCTTATATAGAGAATCAAATCTTATAAAATCTTTAGCGCCGATTGATGCTATAAAGAATATTCCTTCTCGTATTAATGCTTTGGCGTTTGCAACGTTATCTTCTACTGACATATATCTGTGAAGACAACCTACTCCACCTAAATTGTACATATGTCTACACATAGCAGCATCAGTAACTGATTCCATATTTGCTGATATAATCGGTAATGCTATTACATTAACATCTGAGTATGCTATAGAGGTAGTTAATGAAACAGCTTTTCTGCTATCTACTTCTGAATATTTTGGCACTATTAATACGTCATCGAATGTTAAATATCTATTCATAAATTAAACCTATTTGCTACTATATCGTAACTATAATTATGTACAAAATCTGTACCATTGAATTCTCTTGAGAACTCTTGTTCTATTAATCCAACCCAATCTTTATCATTTTTATGCCCCCATGCTCTTACTTTACTGAGCATTTGTTCTTTTGTTCTTACCCAAGAATAATGATGAAACATTGGAACGTTGTTTACTCTAACATGATTGAGCTTAGTATTATTATCTATTTGTAAATGTTCAAAGAACTGTTCTCTTTCTGCATGAGGATTATCTAAATTTATTTTAAAATAATCTTTATGTATCATTACTTGTGAATTTTCTATAGTTCTTGCTCTATATGTTGGGTCTCTAAAATACCAATAGCAATCAAATTTATATGTAATATATTTTTCTAAATTATTACTTAATAGAAATTGTTTAAATAAATCTGCATCTACTATTTCATCTGAATCTATAAAAAGAATATATTTATTCTCTGCTTTTGAAAATAGTCTTCCAATATATCTAGAGTAGTTATGCCAATATCTTGGAGGTTTACTAATATGCCAATCGTACATTACTATACGTACTGACTTATCTTTATACTCGTGCATTAATTTACGTATTGATTCTATATTTTCTCTGGTTCCATCATATAGATGATCACTTACTGGAATTATAATATCATTAGATATTTTCAATGCTTCATTTATACATACACGAATAAAACGTTCGTCTATTGTGCAATAATTTATTACTACTGATATCATCTTCTACTGTATCCTTGTAAGTGATATGCAAAAGACTTTACTTTCAATGGTATATATCCTAATGATGGTAAGGTTTTATCCATTAGTTCTATATCATTTGCATGTGGGTATTTAATTTCGTTTGGAAATGGGATCCATGTTTGTTTATGAAATCCTACTGGCATCCAAGCACCAGCTTTTCCTATTTCTAGTTCTGGTGTTGTTTGTTCTATACTTTTAGTAAAGTCTATAAATTTTTGATAATCAAACGTATCTAAGGTGCGCCCACAATCGTATTCTATCATTCTTTGATTAACACTAATGAATCCTGATTCTACTAGGTACATTGTTACGTAAGTATATGGCTGTATATATTTTTCAAAATTTATATCCCATCCAGGAGCTACGAACATATCATCGTTCATTAAAATAATTTTATCGTATTGTGCCAATGAAGCTCCATGGTTATAAGCTCCATATACATCTGTCCAATCTATTACTTCTATTAGCTCGTATTTGTTTACTGTATTTTCTTCTAAATATTTTTTGAATAAAGGTACAGGAGCTGCTGTGGAGAGATGGGGTAATATTATTGATAGCATATTATTTCTTTCTTTAGTTCATCTAATGTTATAGGTTTAGTTATTTCATTTCTATTTGTTTCTAAAAACTGAAAAGTTTTTTCTAGTTTTAAATTATGAGGTATTTGCTTTCCTCTTCTGACGAATCCAGTAAATGAAGGAACCACAGTTCTCATATAAAGATCTTCTCTATTACCTAGCTCACAAAAAACTTCCCATGCAGTTCCACACCATTCAGGTTTAAGTAAAAATTCCTGAGTTGGATTTATATCATCCATAATAATTGTTCCATTATGAGATAATACTCTTAAAGCATTTTCAAAATCTCTTCTTACAAATTCTGCATCATGATTTGCATCTATAAAAATAATATCATATCTAACTGATGGTGGAAGAATTAAATCAAAGAAGTTATCAGTGCTCATACTAAAAGTAGGACCGCATGATGGATTAATATCCACACTTGTTTTTGTTGGACAATTTACCTTATCAAAGGTATTCTCTCTTGATCTTAAACCTAATTCTAGATAGGTTTTATATTTAAAATGATCACAAAATAAGTTAATTATTTCATGATATGGGACTTGATTATCATGCATCGTATTTGGTATTTAATATATATAATTTATCGCCATTGCCTAATTTTATATAGGCATTTGGATATGGATCCTGTAAACATCTTACTTTATTGTAAAGTTCTATAGCAG
>ERZ869921.1388-NODE-1388-length-10287-cov-4.071638_pt1 | contig 10287 bp, 18 predicted proteins | sample MGYA00579310_ERZ869921 | MGnify/ENA primary metagenome ERZ869921 (study PRJEB32216, sample SAMN09231816) | wastewater metagenome | place: USA: Maryland | collected 2016-06-21 | study: EMG produced TPA metagenomics assembly of the PRJNA472060 data set (Reclaimed...
AAGCCATACATGACCCCCAATCCGAACTACTCAAATGTGTTTGACTACAAAGAAACCTTTGTGCCGAACTCAAAGAAGAAGAAGCTGCAGGCTTCTGTTGGCAACAGAGGAGAGCTGCGCTCAAAAGACGGGATACCAAATGCGGTAAACGCAAATAGCGATAAGATCTATGGCATAATACTGGACGCCTCTGACTCTGGCCCATTTGACGGTGGCTGCATTATTGCTGCAGACGCCATAAAGATGGCGATAGGTGGAAAGGTTGTAGTGCTTGAAAGGGCTGATGGAACAGCAGATCATGCTGTTGTAAAAGCCGGGGATATGTATTATGACTTTGATGGCGGTGCATCTGCTGACGAGATTATAGCCAGGTTCAATAAGAATGAAATGGCGGACACCGTCTCTGTGCGAGACATTAAGGAAGGAGATCTCCCGGATGCGCCAAGAGATGCGGAAGCGTCAAGACAGGTGGCCGATCTGCTTACATCTGCTTCGGCACAGGCTTCTGTCGGCAATCGTGGCAACCTATCACTGGCCAGGAATATGGTGAATAATACATCCAAGACTGTGAAAGACTTCCTGGTTAACTCATGGTATGGCTACCTGCCTGCTGATGTTCGGGAGCGAATGAAGCAGAAGGAGCGATCCATCAATGTGGACATCAACTCTGCCAATGTTCTATCCAAGAGACTGGAGGCTGCCATAAAAGATCAGTTTGGTGTAAGCTACCGGAATCTGCCTCAAGACAAGAAGGACCTGATGGATCTGGCGCTGAGAAACTTTGATGGTATTGTTGGAGTTGACGAGAAGGCTGCGCTGATGGCACAGCTTTCTGATGATATCCTGAACATCCTGTCAAAGATGAGAACAGCCGTTGACTCTATGTCTGTAAAGATGGTTGAGCTGGGTATCCTGGACGGTAGCCTGGAGCCTGCGTTCGATGGTGAGACTGGTCTTGGTGTATACCTAAACAGATCGTATAGGAAATACGATGATAAGATGTGGGCTACAAAAGTTCCGGACCAGATCAGGCAGCGTGCGGTTGATTACATTGTCAACAATCTTAAGGTATACGATGAGCAGGGCAATGCCCGAGCTCTGACCGAAGACGAGGTACAGGGTCTGATTAACTACATCGCCACCAATCTTGACCCAGTAATGGATGGGCTCCGGAATGCAAGTGCCGGCCGGGTTAAGGTTGACATCTTGAAGGGGCGCAAGGATATTCCGGAAGAGATCCGGGATCTGATGGGTCAGTATAAGGATCCGATCGTCAACTTTGGTAAGTCAATTACCAAGATGGCAACATTGATTCATACGCACCAGGCGCTGACTGATATAGCAGATGCCAACAAGGGTACGATATTCTTCGATAGACCAACTGGCGAATTCTTTGCACCGGTTGCAGGGAAGAACAAAGATCTCCTACAGCCAATGGGTGGCCTGTTTACCAGGCCGGAGATTGCCGATGCGTTTAACCAGACTTCTGACGTATTGAAGTCTGACGACTGGAATAGTAGGCTGTTTAGATTTGCGGCTAAGATAAACACCTTTGCAAAGATCGGTAAGACCGCATACTCGCCAGCATCTATGGTTCGCAACATGATAGGCGGCTTTATCATGATGACAAAGGATGGCCACATCTTTGGCTCTGGGGCAGGATCTGGATTCAAAACTGCCTTCAAGTATTTTGCAAATTCCAAGGCTGATAGTCCAGAGTTCCAGGCCAAGGTAAAGGAGTACATAGGCAATGGCATCATGGGTGAAGGAGTCCAGGTGGGAGAGCTTCAGGCAGCAATCAAGGCTGCACAAAAATATGACGATCCAATGGACTGGATGGCTGATACAAAAGCCGGCAAGTTCATGCAGGGGGTTAAAAGCTTTTACTCCATGCAGGATGACATCTTCCGGATATGGGCGTATGAGAACGAGAAGAAAAGACTACAGGATAGAAAGCCAAATATGACCGAAGCGGAGGTCCAAAAAGAAGCTGCACGGAAGGCAAGGGCCACATATCCTACCTATTCGGAAGTTCCAAAGGTGATCAGGGATCTTGCAAAGTTCCTCCCCATATCGTCCTTCCCTGCATTCTCAGCAGAGCTTATCCGGAATACAAAGAACAGTATATCGATAGCGTTCGATGAGATTGCCGACCCGGATATGAGGGATGTTGGTATTAAAAGGCTTGCCGGGACATTGGCTGCATTAAGCCTTGGCGGCTCTATGTCATTGATAAGCACAATGCTTACCGGTGTTACGGATGACGAAGAGGAAGCAGTTCGGGAGTTCCTTCCGGAATGGAGTCGCAATAGCCAGCTGGTATGGCTGGGCCGGGATTCAAACGGGCTACCAATTTATGTCGACCTCGGATTCTCCAACCCGTTTGCATATTTCACAAAGCCGGTTGTTGCGCTGCAAAGAGATGAGCCGCTTGATGATCGACTTGTGGAGGCTACAAAAGAAGTATTCAGTCCGTTCATTTCGCCAGAGATCTTTATAACCGGGCTAATGAAGGGGTACAAGAAGGTAGAAGAGACAGACTCTCCAATGGAGACTGTGGGTAGATTTGTCAAGCCAATATACGAGGCGCTGGAGCCTGGAGGTATTGCTTCCGGAAGGCGAATCGTCAAGGGAATTACCGGTGAGATAGATGATTATGGCCAGTCGTATGACGCCAAACTTGAGGCCTCTGCTGTACTCACTGGTCAGCGAATTAAAAAACTTGACATTCCAGTGGCCTTTGACTTCAAGACAAGGGAGTTCAACAGGATTCGTAGCTCAGAGCTTAGAGATTACCGGTCAGAAAAAAGCAAGACCAACAAGAATGAGGAGCGAATACAGGAGAGGCTGGATGAGGCCAATCTAAAAATGATTGACCACTATGAAAGGCTCAGGACACAGTACCAGTCGGCTATGCTTCTAATGACAAGGTACATGTCCATAAACGAAGCAGAACGACAGCTTCTTGCATCCATGAAAGAGAACCGGGTTCCTGCTGAAATCATAACCGCCATCAAGGCAGATAAAGACTATCCAGATTATGAACCAGAGAAGTAAAGATCTGATCAAAAAATTCGAAGGGCTCCGGCTGACTGCATACAAGTGCAGTGCCGGGGTCGACACGATAGGTTGGGGGAATACCTTCTACGAAGATGGTAGCAAGGTTAAGCCAGGAGACAGAATTACAAGAGAGAGGGCGGACAAGTTGTTTGAAATCCTGGTGGCAAGATTTGCCGAAGGGGTGAGATCTCTTGTGAAAGCAGAGCTGAATGAAAACCAGTTCGGTGCGCTTGTAAGCTTCGCGTACAATGCCGGGACGGCTGCGCTCGGGAGGTCGACACTATTGAGAAGGGTGAATGCTAATCCGAACGATCCGGCCATTAGGGCAGAGTTCATGAAGTGGACCAAGGCTGGAGGGAAGGTACTGAGAGGATTGCAGACCAGAAGAAATGAGGAGGCTGATCTGTATTTCCTTCCAGAGTAGTTCTTTAAATTTGCACATGACATTTTTCTCCAGGCTGATAAGCGACACCAACGACATAAACGAGAAAACCATCATCGGCATTGTATCGTTTGTGGTTATGATCGTGTACTCAGCAGTGGATGTAGCTTACGCCATAATGGGCAAGACGGTAGAGATAAATGAGACCATCTATTCTTCGTTTGAGACCATTGTGCTTGGCGCATTCTTGATCAGCTCGGGGGAAAAGATTGCTAAAATTGTAACAAACAAGTCAAATGCCAGACAAAGAAAAAAAACCGAAGGTGGGGAATGACGAATACTATTCCGCCAATGCCAAGATGCTTTACTACCGTGACAAGCTCCGCGACAAACTCAAGGAAAAGTCTCCGGAAGAGTTCGACAAGTTCATTAACGAACGCGGTGCAGTCATGCGCTCCTCCAATCCGATGGAGGCTGTAAAGAAAGCTGACGAGTTTACAGAAGGGTACGACTTCAAGCAGGCGCTCACACCGGACGAGATCAAGAATGCGCTCGGTGACGAGTACGATGACTACATCGGGACCCTCAAGACTATCTACGACAGCGGCTGGGAAAACAATCCTGCCAAGAAGTTGGCCGGTGAGAACGAGACGGACAGCGATGTGTCCAAGCTGATGTTCGGAAAGCGCTTTGCCACCCTGTCACTAACTCCTACATTCTCTGAGACCACTACCCGGGATGGGCAAACAAAGAGGGCCATATCCGAATACGAATACGACCCTGTTAAAAAGAAAGTCAATAAGATGGTGATGTACCGGTAATTGAATCCCCTGCATGTCAATCGATGTGCAGGGGTATCAATTCAGGCTTACATCATTCTCCATCAAATAGTCGCGCAGCTTATCTCTAGCCTCCTGGAAGGCGGCATGCTTTTCGTCCGACATCTCGACATGCTTCAGTTGACTTCTCAGGAACTGATCATATTCCCATACAGCCGAGTAGAATGAAGCAGCATTTACAGCCAGCTTGTAATCCACCTCATCATCGGGTAGATTGAATTCAAGTATTGCTTTCATAAGTTTCGTTGTAGTATTGTTCTGCTGATATTACTTGCTTATCTCTATATTGTACCCTACCATCAACTAAAGCATTCATTATATGCTCTTTCTCCATTTGTTTGGCTTTTTCGATTATCCGCTTTATGTATTCATCCGAATAAGGTTTTTTTAATTCAGAAAGCAGCCAGTCAACGGCTGTTTGTTGCTTATTCATAACCAAAAGCTTTAAGTGAATGCTTAAATTGTGGTAGCCCCCGAACCAGCTCCAACATCTGCTGTGCTACTTCTCTAACCTCCAGCTGTGCATGCTCATCGTTCCTTAACTTCTGGAATAACATGAAGCTTCTGAAGTTAAACATGACATCAGCAGTGATCTGAGAGTTGTAAGTCTTGAAGAATCTTGCTGATTCTTTAGCTCTTTTCCTTCCCAATACTGGAGTAAGCTGTTCTAAAGCTTGGTGATATAAAGAATTGCCAAGCTTAGTGTAACCTTCTAAAACCTGTAACCAAGTCTGACCCTCAGGATACCTACAACCACTTACTTCTTCGTTGAAACTTTTTATACCAATATTCCAATCTTCAGGCAGATAAAACTTATCTTCTTTTAGTTCTTTATACCGGGCGGATTCTGCGTTTACAGACACACCCACCCTATGTTTCAACAGGTGGATGTGGGTAGCGATGTCTGTGGTCACAAGAAAGTGTAGGCTGGATTTCTCAAACGGAGTGTGGTGTCCTTCTGTAGCAAGCATCTTAAGCAATGATGGCATGCGATGCTTCTTGGCTTCGTAGTCTCTGCTGGTACTGGTCCAAGCAGACATGGCGTGTTCTTTATCACCACCATAGTGTCCGATTAGTTCTACTGTATTCATCTGACGAGTTTAAAAGTTCCTATATGCTTTGCATCTGATTCCCTTTCAGCAAATTCTTCAGCCTCTTTTTTTGTATTGAAAATTCTTCCAGTCCATCTAGAGTAATCAGTTTTAAAAAGATTCACCCACATTTCAGGCTCTGGGTGGAATAGGTCGTAACGTGAAGTACCATTGTCGTAATGTTGCCCAGAATCATTCCAATTATGCAATTCACCATTTGTCGTTCCGAAAAGTTTGTATTTACTCACCATTGTTTCGAAATAGGTCAACTCCTTTACCTCGCTACCATCGCGTGTTATTACAGGCTCGCCAGCCTTCCATAATTCAAGATTAAATGGTTTCATAGTTTAAAACTTTATACGTTTTGTAGGTTGTTTGTACAGATGTAAGTGCTTCTTGGCCTTGTACGTTCCGCATGGTCTTCCGAGCGTGCACGATGACAGTGCGATAATAATCAGGACTAGTTTCATGATAATATCCATTTTAAAAGTTTAATCTCTCTCTTGGTGTCGGCTAGCATGAATAGAACATGGTCGAGCTCTCCACTGTTAGTACCAAAGTTTAATACACTCCTTGCACGCCTTTCTTCTGCGTCCTTACGCCACTGCTCCAGGTTCCTTTCCTCTTCCTGGGCTGATAATAACCTCTCCCTGATCTGTGATTCTGATTTCATTTCCAAATGATTTTAAAGTAAAGTCTCCATCCCATACGCATGCAGCGTTGGAGAAAATTGTTTTGATGTGTGAGTATTGCGCTATACCCTGGTTAGTCTCTATGCCTTTCATGTTGTGGATATGACCGAAGCAAACCAGCTTTAGGCTGTGCCTCAGCTTCCAGCATCGCTTCATGAGTGCAGAACATCCGCACATTTCCAGTTCGCCATCTCGATTAAAGCTCAGGTCGCGCACGCCCTTGGGTGGACCGTGCGTAATGAGCACGTCCGTATCTTCCGGAATGGCATCCCATGCCCGGCCAATCTTCTCCCGAGCTTTCATAAATGCCCAGTCCCCAAACCTGGGTGTATGTGGCGAACCCCAGAACTTGATGCCATCTATTGTAACACCGGAGTTCTCCAGGTATATGATGCCGGGAAAGTCTGCAGGCGTAACCAGTCTTCGCTCTATGGATGTGTCATGATTCCCGGCAACATAGATCTTGTGTTTGACAGGGGCCCTACTGTACCAATCGATAAACCCCCGAACTTCCGACTCGTTGTTGTATGGGTTCCTACTATTGGAACAGTCGCCACTGTGTATGACAAGGTCTATGCCTTCGAAACGATCCATAGGGAAAGATTCATGCAGGCCATGCGTGTCGGATATATGCAGGATGTTCATTTGTTGTACACTTCGTTGTAATATTCTTCGGCCTCTCTGTCATCGACCACATCGATACCCCATATAACAGCAGACACAATCTGCTCCTTCTCCACCGGCTCCAGACCCTTGGCCCAGTTCAGGCAGTTGACATAGGCATCAAGAGCGGCTCGTTCGCTTACTGTTGGGTTGTTCGGGAGCATCGCTATCCTGTCCTGTATCATGGACTGTAGCTTACGTAGTGCTGTCTTTGCCATATGTTTCATTGTAATATTGTTCAGATTGTTTTGTCGCCTCCATTTCCAGCGGATGCATGATTCCGGACAGATATGCATAGACGATCTGGTCCTTCTCCATTTCCTTGGCGTCATTCATGATCTCGATAGACATGGCGTTTGCTTCATTGAATCCTATCTGCCCACTCATTTCCATGACAGATATGGCGGCCATCTTTCTTTTCAGCCAATCAATTGCTGTCTCTTGCATGTTTTTTTATTCTTACTGCATACAATTTGCCATTCCTTTCAATGCGCTTACCAGGCTTTACTAGCCGGTGCAGGTATCGCTCTTTGATACCCAGAAACTGTGCAGCCTGGCGGCCTGTTCTGAAACTGATGGCATTCTTCCTCCTTTCCTCGAGAGGAAGTGTCAAGTCATATACTACGTGTGGAACTGAGTTGTCTACAAGCATCTTATAAATTCCTCCAGTTTTCTTTTTTGTTCATCACTCATGTGTGTAGCACATCTGAGAAGTTCGTCATAAAATAAGTAGTCCCCCGACCTAGCAATCTTTCTGGCCTCTGGCGACATCCTCTCCTCCAGGTGAGACTTTAGCCAGCGCAGCTTAACCAGTAGCGGATGCATAGCCGGTGCCATGGTGATCGCCATATCCTCCGCGTATAGTAGCGCGTTTGCTATGGACGCATACAGCAATTCGAAGGACTCTCTCTGCGATTCATTCAGTCTCATTGATTATCTCCTCTAGTTTACAAATGGCCTGGCCCAGGACGATCCCGATCTTCAACTGATCGCCAGTCTCTGCAGCCCTGGCAAGTGATACGTATAGCTCCTTGAGCTTCTCCTTAATATCCATAGAATTCTACTACTGCTTTCTTGAGGTCCTCAATGGTACCATCGTTTATAATATGCGCATCAAAGTCCCAATTGTCCAGCTCTGTTTCGGAAGGGTGTGCATTCACCGGGTTTACACCGGGCCGGATCACGCGGACAACCTTGCCCCCGAACTGCTTCACCCACTCGGCTTCATTCCGGAAACGGCAGTCTGTGATCACCCACTTGCTAGCCTGCTTGTACCTGGAGAACAATGCCTTTACCCAGACGTCCTTGTGGAAGTTATTGCGCATGGCCTCTGTTCCTAGGCGCTGCAGAAACTCCCGGCCCGTAATGTCAAACCCGGGAATGATCTTCTCCTTGAGACCCTGTTCATTCCATCTGTTTGCATGTATGCCGGTCAGTATCTCAGCCACCTGCTTGAGCGGATAAGAGAAGCCGAAAATCTCAATAGATGGATCAAGACTCTTGATCATTCGTGCTACAGTATCCTTCCCGGACCTGGCATATCCAGACAATGCTATAATCATATCTCTCTGATTGTTTTCTGTTCTGTGATTCTGATCTTATCCTCTGTCTTGATCAGCAAGAGCGTGAGCAATTGAAGCGCCTGTAGGTAGTCAAGGTGCACCACATGTTTGTCGCTCTTGAATAACAGGCCATTGCCCGTATCTTTCAGACTCGCTGCGGCTTTTCCAGGGAAGTTCCATCTACTGGTGTTTGAGTATCGCAGAACAGTAGTGTCTCCATCCATCTCGACATCGTAGTCGTAGCTGTCTATCTCTCTATCTCTGGTTGAGTTGGTCCAAACTTGCATAGTAAAAGTTTTAATTGCGTATATTTTTTGTTAGTGGACATTGTAAAAAATATCCCTTGCGGCAGTAAACATCTTATCTGCCACTTCTAGCGCTTCACTTGTGTTACCAAGCTGTTTTATGCACCAATCGTCTATCATCTGCCGCAATAACACTTCTTCTGAAAGTCCGTCTGCAATAAAGGAAAGTGAGTCAACAACGTCCGATAACAAGCGGTTAGCGTCATTGCCGTTTTCGTGGTTAATTGAAGTTCCGTTTCCCATATCAAAATTTGTTTTAAGTGAATGTTTGTGTTGCAAAGTCGGCAACGAACGCCAACCGCCAGAACGTTATACGTCAGTTTGCTCAACTACTATTTTTAAACAATCCCAACATTTATAACAACCATCTCTGTAATACTCTCTTTTACGCACTTCATGTCCGCAAACCGAACGTATAACATTGGTTTGTGGCAAGTGCGGCTGACGTGGTTTAATCAGCTTTAGTAATTCTAATAATCTTCTATACATATTTTAAAGTTTTGTGTTCGGTAACTTCGCCAAGCATTAGCGGTAATTTAAAAGACTATCAATATCAGCAGTCGGTAAAGGTTTTAAGTCGTAACTTTCATTCCTATATCCGCTTGCCTTCAATCTATACAAATTACCATCTTTATCTTTGACTACTTTACCATCGTGTTTCCAAGTACATCCTACCGCTAACATCGCATATACGGCAATAACGATTACTATGCTAATTTTAAACTTTTTCATTCTATTTTACTTTTTGTTATTAATTAAACTTTTGTGTTTCAAATTCCGCTACTGCGTATATGCGTAGCCTTTATAGATCAGTTTGCACAATCGGTTTATTACAAATTGAACAGATGTGCTTACCATTAATCATGGGTGTTTCACGAAACTTCGTGCAAGTGCAAACCGTTATACGTCAGTTTGCTCAACTACTATTTTTAAACAATCCCAACATTTATAACAACCATCTCTGTAATACTCTCTTTTACGCACTTCATGTCCGCAAACCGAACGTATAACATTGGTTTGTGGCAAGTGCGGCTGACGTGGTTTAATCAGCTTTAGTAATTCTAATAATCTTCTATACATATTTTAAAGTTTTGTGTTTCAAATTCCGCACCTGACCACAAGCCAAGTGCCATTAGCGGCAAGCTGACAGACGTTTCTCAAAATCATTCAGCACTTTAATCAAATCATTAAGGTTATCAAACGCCCATCTTTCTGTTTTTAATACATAATAAACACCACCCCCAGCATCTTCTGTACTTACCTCAAGAAACTGCAAGCCATCAGAGTTGCTATCCGCTTCTTGTGTATATTCAACTGAAACCTTATTAACGGCAACCGGTTGTTCGGATGAAGGAAAGCCAGCCGCTAACAAAGTATTGCCGACAATAGCGGCCTTTGTGCTTGCTTCAACTTTTTGTTCTTTATTGTTCATTTATTCTTGTTTTGAAGTTTTGTAATTCTAAATCCGCTACTGCGGCAATACTCGGCACGTTACCTGCAACCCTAAGAGACTGCGTCTAAGAGTTCAACAGGCTTAAACATTGCAATAGGTTTAGGAATATCGGTAAACATACTTTTGACAATGACCTTTATCCCCTTGCCCATATCGCCAAGCAATCCGTAAACTTTCCAATTGCATACTTCTTTGCCTTTTTTATCAACTGTTTTACCTGAATTGCATTCTTGATAATCG
>ERZ869921.1389-NODE-1389-length-10283-cov-6.866934_pt1 | contig 10283 bp, 6 predicted proteins | sample MGYA00579310_ERZ869921 | MGnify/ENA primary metagenome ERZ869921 (study PRJEB32216, sample SAMN09231816) | wastewater metagenome | place: USA: Maryland | collected 2016-06-21 | study: EMG produced TPA metagenomics assembly of the PRJNA472060 data set (Reclaimed...
CTTTATTATAAAGATAAAGTGAATTCAAAGAAATAATATTTGTTTTTTTTTTTTAGATGGTTATATAGATTTAAAATATTAAAGACTTAACATTATGAACCTTATTGAAAAAAGAATCAAAAGATTAGAAGAATAGGTGGGGATTAAAGAAGAGAGTGAAGAATTCGACAAAGCTCTATTCACTAAATTAAAATCTGCACACCCGTATGTTTTGGAAAACTTAAATTTAGACGACACTTTAGATTTTGATCAGGAGTCTGTAATTAATTCTGTGAAATCAGAATATAAAAGACAAGGAATTGATGAGGAATTTTTCGACAGGTATTTTAGAGAACTAAGTTTTTTAATTTCTTCACTTAAGGAAGGATATTTAAAAGTTGTAGGTTATGCTAAAAAGTATCCTGAAGGACTTTGGAGAGGAAATATGCAGTGGGGAGAAGTCACTTTAGGAGTTTCAGAATTTGGTAGCAAGAAGAATTTTTTAAAATGGAAAAATTCAATATTTCTTGAACTTGAAGAGTTAGTTAGGACAACTAAGATTCCATATAGTGGAAATGCTGCTAAGAGATTTCTTGAAAAAAGAGGAATAGAACGACAAAATGAATTAATTTTGGAGTCTCATTTAAAATTTAAAATCAATGAAGATTTACAGAGCTATATGGAAAAATATTTTCCAACTCTTTAAAATTTTTAATAAGTTTAAAATTAAATTCACTCAATACAATGTAAAGAGTGAATTTTTATATTATACTAATTTGAACGATCTTACAAAGAAATTAAATGAACTAATAGAATAATAAGATGTTAAATAAAGAAAATTCAGAACAACTACTAATAACAGAAGAATTAAATGCTTTTCAATTTAGAGATAAAGTCGGAGAAATACTCCAAGCTTATCAATGTAAAACTATTGACCACTTCGTATTCGACATTGAGTGCAAAGGTTTAAATATATTTGAGAAGGATTGTGAGCTAATTGGGTTTTCAATAGCAGACCCAATAAATAAAATTGGCTACTTCATTGGACTTACTCATCCAGATCTTTATGTTCCAGAAAATGAGAAAAAATTGATACTAAGTTGTTTATTTAAACTCCTTTATAATATTCCTGTTGTTGGACACAATATCATATTTGATTTAAATTACATGACTTTTCAATACAGTTTAGATATGAATAAAGTGGTTATTTTAGATGACACATTATTCTTAGCTTATTATCTTTTTGGAACAAAGAGAGATACAGGTATTTCTCTTTCATTGAAAAATATATTTCGTCATTTCTTTAATATTGATCTTGTTTGGGAAGAAGAGTTATCAAAAGCACTTGAATCAAATAAGAGAATAAAAGATAGACATTTCTTTAATGTTCCTTATGCAACTATTTCTAAATATGGTGCATATGATTCAATTGTAACTTATTATCTTCGACTAGGGATACTCGAAAAGTTGAAAAACAGAAATATGACTGCTTATAATTTTTTGATAAAGTCTATTCATGTTTTTGTTGAATTGGAAACAACTGGATTAGCAATAGATTGGGAATTTAGAGAGTATCTTTTAAAATGCTACAATGAAAAAATTGTAAAGTTTGAAGAAAAAGTTCAAAGTATGGATGTAATAACAAAGTGGAGAGAAGACACTTTTGGGAACTTTAATATAAACTCTACTAAAATGGTTGGGGAGATACTATACGGACGTAACTACTATAGTTGTCCTGTTTTAAACACCACTGACAAAGGAAATGCTTCAACAAATGAAGAAGCATTATTTGCTCTTGTAAAAGCAAAAACTGGAGTTCCAGATGAAGCTAAGGGATTTATAAACGAGTTATTAGAAAATAGAAATTGTGTTAAAATGGTAACAACTTATTTGGAACCCTTAACTGAAAGAAAAATAACTGATGGTCTTTATTCACCAGACTATAATTTAATTGGCGCAGCCACAGGACGTCTTTGTTTTGTTGGGGAAACAAAAATTTCTTTGTTAGAAGGAACTGAAAAAAGACTTGATGAGTTGGAAAAAGATACTGAATTTTATGTTTATTCTTGTGAAGAAAATGGAAAAGTTGTTCCAACAAAAGCAAAATCTCTTGGTGTAACAAAACACGTAACTCAACTAATAGAAGTCACATTAGACAATAATCTAACAGAAAGATGCACTCCAGAACATAAGTGGATGTTACGGGACGGAACATACAAGGAGGCAAAAGATTTAGTAGAAGGTGATAGTTTGATGCCTTTGTATAGAAGAGACCAGGAAGGAGAAGGAAGAAATTCAAGAGGGTATACTCAAATTTTGGATAATTTTGATGATGTTTGGAAAAGCATTCATACTTTAGTCAATTCTAAGTACAACAGGACTCAACAAGAAGAAGTTCAAGAGAGAATAAAAGAAAAAATTGATAGATTTTTAATCACTCACCATAAGGATTTTAATTCTAGAAATAATTGTCCAGAAAATTTAGAGTGGATGGGCGAGAATGAACACTGGATTTATCATCAAGAAATTATAAAATTAAATTGGAGAAATCCTGAGTTTAAAAGTAAATTTAGTGAGTCAATGTCAAAATTATTTAAAACTCCAAAGTATAATAAATTTTTTGTTGAACATAATAGAAGACAACTTTTAAAACGGTGGCAGAGTAAGGACTATATAAAGTTAATGTCTGATAAAATGAGTAAACGATGGGAAAGTGAGGAATTTAGACAACTAGTTTCTAGAACGATGAGAAACACTATAACTAAGCTTTGGAAAGACCCTAAATTTCAAGAGATTCAGAGACAAAAATTAAAAGATTTGTGGGAAGATCCAGAGTATAGAAAAAAGATGGCAAAAGTGAATAGTGAAACTTCTTTGAAACTTTGGCAGGATCCAAATCATAGAGAAATGATGAGTGAAATTAGCAGAAAACATATTTATGAACAAATGAAAGATCCTGATTTTTGTGAAAAGAGAAATGCTGCAGCAAGAATAACTTTGGCAAAAAGTAAACAAAACCCAGAATGGATGGAGAATAATAAGAGAGCTTTAAGAAGAGGTGGATTTAACAGAGCAAAAATAGTAATTGGCTGGTTACAAGAAAATAAGTTAGAATTGAATAAAGAAAATTATTACAGCTGTCCTCGAGTTAAAAAGGGTTATCCTTCTTATGAAAAGGTTTTGACTTACATAGAACAAGGTGAGGTTATTTACAAAAAGAATCATAAAGTTATTAAAGTTAACAAAGTTATTCTTAACGAACCAGTTCCTGTTTATGACATAACTATTTTAGATGGACCAAATAATTTTGCTCTTTCTTCTGGAGTAATAGTCCACAATTCATCGTATTTTCATACTCTTCCCACAGGAAATGACATAAAGAGAATGATTGTTTCTCGCTTCAAAAATGATGGTGGGATTGTAATAATAAGTGACTTTAGCCAACTAGAAGTAAGAGTTTGTGGTGCTGTTTCTGGTGACCCAAACATGAAAGAAGCTTACATAAAAGGTTATGATGTTCACGCTTATATTGCTTCAATTATGTTTAATAAAAAACCTGAACTAATAACTAAGTCAGAACGTAAAAATGCGAAGGCAGTAGTTTTTGGAATTCTTTACGGTAAGGGAGTTTGGTCTCTTGCAGATGAGTTAGATATTTCAAAAGAAGAAGCACAGAAGTTAGTTGACTACTTTTTTATCGGATTTCCGAATGTTAAAAAATGGATTGATTATCAACACAATTTTTTAAAAGTTAATAAATATGTTACTACTCCTTTTGGAAGAACTCGTTATCTTCGAGACGTTGATTCAAAAGAGTTTAGAAAAATTAACGAAGCGTTAAGAGCAGCGCAAAATACGCCAATTCAGTCTTTGGCTTCTGACTTAGCTTTTAGTGCAGCTTTAAGAATTTATTATGATTTAAAAGATTCAAACATGAAGTCAAAGTTTATAGGAAGTGTTCATGATTCAATCTTAGTCGATGCTCATCCAGAAGAAGTTCAGAAAGTTTTAGAAATAATGCGATTTAACATGAATGACTACATAAATCAGAATTATGAATTTTTAAATGGTTTACCTATTGCTTCTGATTTTGAAGTTGGGATATCTTGGGGAGGAGCATGTGGTTTAGGAACTTTTAATGAAAAAGTTTGGAATATGTCAGGTTACAGAGAAGATGCAGAACAGTTGGTAGAAAGATTAAAGATGTCTAATTCAATTACTTCTTCCAATTTGTTGGAAGTTGAAAGTAATGAAGACAAAATGATAAAATTCGTTGACCCTGGAAAGAAAGTAAAATTTAAAATTGTTTGGTAGTTACAAATATTTTGGGGTTATATAATTTTGTTAGTTTAAAAGTAGAACAAAATGACTTCTAAAAGACTTCTCAAGTTAGAGATAAAATTATTCGAATCTCTTTCAAATGCAAGAAAACTTTATTCAGACAAGCTAGACCCTAAAGTATTTGAAGAATTAGTTTCAATTGATTCTTCTAAAACTTTTAAATATATTGAAAAGATTTGTAAATTTTATATTCAAGACAGAAATATAAATCTAAAAGAATTAAAAACTGAGATAGAATCTTTTAATACTCTTTCAGAGAAGAACATTATTGATGTAAAAGATATTAATCAATTTAAGTCTTATGCTGAATTCAAGTCTTATATTTTAGATAATTCTGATAGGATGTCTAAAACTGCTGAGAGAGAATTAATTAAGAATGATGGAAGTGAAGTTATTTTAAACACAAAAGATCTTCTTGTTTTGTTGATCAAAGAACAAAGAGCTTCTATTCAATATGGTTCAGGAACAAGATGGTGCATTGCAGCAAAAACAAATAACTATTATAGTAGGTACAGGAATAAAAAAGTAACTTTTTATTTTATATTTCAAAAGAATCTTGATTCAACAAATCCTAATTACAAATTAGCTGTTGCTGTTTATAATACTCCTGAATTTCTTGCAGAGGTTTATTCTGCTGACGATAGGAGACATGATTTTTCAATCGTTGAAGAACTAGGTTTGAGTAAAGATCTTTTTAAACCAGTAAAAAGAAGCAAACAGGAGATATTTGGTTCTTACATAAACGGTGACTACACAGTAAATAGAAAAGGTGAAATAGACGTAGAAGGAGATGTTACTTTACCTAAAGTTGGTTCGATTTTAAAGGTTGGTAAATTTGGAAAAGTAACAGGTAATTTTATTTGTGATCGAGCAGGTTTAACAGATTTGAAAGGATCTCCTTACTATGTTGGGGGATTTTTTAGTTGTGCTAATAATAGTCTTCTAAATTTAGAATTTTCTCCAAATGAAGTTAAATCTGATTTTTATTGTTTTTCTAATAAGTTAGAAACACTACAAGGTGCTCCAAAACATGTTGGTGGAGATTTTGATTGCAGAAAAAACACAACAAAATTTACTGAAGGTGATGTTTTGGATGAATGTGAAGTAATTGGTGAAATAATTGTTTAATTAATTTTATAAATTATGAATTTAGAACAGAGAATTTCTTTTTTAGAAGAACAAGTTGGAATTACTGAAGACAAAGTAGTAATTTCAAAAAAGAGAAAAAATATAAAAATGGCTCATCAATACACAATAAGAAATTATTTTGTTTACAATGATCCAAAAGTTATTAATTACGCCTATCAAGAGTTAGAAAAGAATGGTATTGAAGAAGGAAGAATAAAAGCACTTGGTGGACTAGCTTTAAATTTTGTAAATTTATCTTGGGCAACTTGTAGAGTAAATTTTGAAAGTTCTATTAGAGGTTATAAAACTGAAATAGAGATGGGTTTTGTGAGCTTTTATTTTTCAAATAAAGACTATTTAGCTTGGGAAAATGCATTGTTTGATGAATTAGAAATTGAATCTGACAAGACTGGAATACCTTATAGTGGAAAAGCTGCAAAAGAATTCCTCTTAAAAAGAGCAAAAGAAACAATTCAGGATCTAAGATTAAAACCAAAAAGTTTTGGATTATACAAAGATGCAGTAAAGTATTTTGAAGAATACGAAGATGAAGTAGGAAAGACTGAAAAAAGAGCATCTCAAGGAGCTTCATCAGAAGAAATAGATTCTATTGTTAAAGGTAAATGGAGTAAAAATTCTAAAGGTGAGATTGATGTAGAAGGTGATGTTGAAATTCCAACTGGATTTGTTAAAAATTCTATTTTAAAAGAAATAGGTCAATTTGGAAGAGTTACTGGAAAATTCCAGATTTTGCGTTGTGGAATAAAATCATTAGAAGGTTCACCAAAAGAATGTGATATTTTTGAGATTTCTAATGTAAAACTTTTAAATCTAAGATTTATGCCAAAGAAGATTAATAAACAGTTCAAGTTGAGTTATAATGTTTATTTAGATTCTTTTAAAGGAATGCCTCAAGTTCTTAATTGTGACTTAGTGTCTTATCAAAGTAAAGAAAATGTTGGGTCTTTAGATGGGTTTTCAAAAGTAATAAATGGAGACTTAAATTTTCCTTATTGGGGGATGGCGAGAAATGGTAACGTTAATATTCGTGCTTTAAAAGGTATCTTGGATATTTGTGACGTGAAAGGTCAAGTAAAACAAGATTATTTTTATAAAGATTAAAATTATTAATTAAATTTTAAATATGAATCTAGAACAAAGAATAAAGAAATTAGAAGAACAAGTTGGCATAAAATCTGATAAGAGAGAAGCAAAGGTTGAGATGTCTCAAAGACGAAAAAATATAAAGACAGCACATCAATATACAATCAGAAATGATTTTAATTATACTGATCCAAGATATTTAGATTTTTCTTTTGCTGAGTTAAGAAAAGAAGGAATTACAGAAGAAAGAATAGCTAATATTGGTGAACTAGTTATTGAACCTCTTTATATTCATAAACAATTCGCAAGAGTTTGTATTAAATGTTCTGAAGAAGGACTGTCTGATTATTTTCAAATAGGTTACATAACTCCGATATACACTAATAAAGATTTTTTAGAATGGGAAAATTCTTTATTTGATGAACTTGAAATTGAATCTGATAGAATTGGAATGCCCTATAGTGGAAGAGCTTCAAAAGAATTTCTTCTTCGTAGAGCAAAAGAAACTGTTGGTGAATTAAGAACTAAACCAAAAAGTTTTACAGTTTCTCAACAGGGATTAGAAAAATTTGAGAGATTTGAAAGAACTTTAAAATCTATTAAAAGAAGAGGTACTGGCGTTACTTCAACAGAAGATTTAGATGAGATAGTTACAGGGAAATATAAGATAAATTCAAGAGGAGAAATTGATGTTGAAGGTGACGTAAAAATAGATAGTAGAGCTCTTGGTCTTCAGAATTCAATTTTAAAAGATTTTGGTCAATTTGGAAAAGTTACTGGAAAATTCGAAGTTTCTGGAAGACTTGTGAGATCTTTAGAAGGTTGTCCAAGAGAATGTGGTAAGTTTACAGTTTCTAGAACTTCAATAGAAAATTTGAAATTTATGCCTCAAAAGATAAATGAGGAAGTTGCTTTATTCTATAATGGAAGTTTGATTTCTTTTCGAGGAATACCTGAGAATTTAACTGGGGGACTTTTTGTTACTTCTTCTGAAGACTACGGATTTTTAGATGGGTTTCCGAAGACAATCAATGGAGATTGTCAATTTATTACTAAAAAATTAACAGTTGATGATATCTTAGGTGTTTGTGAGGTAAAAGGAAAGATTACTACTGGGTACAGTTTTTAATAGTTTTAAAAAATGTTGTTTATTTAAAAGCTCTCTTTTGAGAGCTTTTCTTTTTACAGAAAGGTAGACGTTCACAATAGCATGAAATTTGTCAAACATAACAATTTTACTTATGTTGAAGATTCCACTTTAGAAGAACTAACTCTTCTAAGGAGGATTCTTTCTATTTCTAGTACTGAATATTCTTTTACAGGTGCACAGTCTGTTTGTGAGGAATTTTTGTGGGAAGATAATTCAAGATTTAAATTTTTAACAGGTCTATTTGATTTTGTTGCTCAAAATTTAAATAGACCTGATTTAATTATTGAAGACAATACTAACTTTAAAAGTTATAATTTAGAATTTTCAAATGGATTGTTAAATGATATAATTTTAAGAGATGATCAAGTTTTTTCAATAAAAAAATGTTTAAAATTAACTCGAGGAATTGTTGATCTTCCTACTAGAACGGGAAAGACTGAAGTTTTTTGTGGAGTTTCAAAACTTTATCAAGATCAAATATCTGGTGATAAGAAGATAATAATAATTGAAGACCAAGTTTCTTTAATGAGACAAACTGCAGAAAGATTGAAACTTCGGGGAGTTCAAAATGTTGGAATGCTTGGAGACGGAGAAGATGATTTTGATTCTCAAATTATTGTTTGTGTAATTGATACTTTTTATAGTTCTTGGAAAAAAGGAAATTGCGAAGAATTTTTTTCTAATATCGGTGGGATTATATATGATGAATGTTTTCCTGCAGGAACTTTGGTGGATGGTAAACCAATAGAAAGTTTAAAAGTTGGAGACCTTGTTAATTCTTTTAATCACAACGAAAATAAAATAGAACTTAAAGAAATTAAAAGACTATTTAAGTCAGAATTAAAAAAAGATTTATATAAAATTAAATTTAGTAACGGGTCTTCTTTTATTTGTACTTCAGAACACCCAATTTACGATTTTGATTTAAAAAAATATGTGCCAGCAAATTTATTAAAAATAAATGCTCAAGTAATTTATGGAAACAGAAATTTTAGAAAAACCCTGCTCAATCTGTGGGAAACTAACCATCCCAGAAACAAAAAAATTAGAAAGCTACTACAAAATTGGAAGAGTATATTGTTCAGAAGAATGTTTGAAACAGTATTCAAGAAGGATTTCTTCAGAAACAATGAGAAAAACGAATTTGAAGTATGCTTCAGAGAGAATGAAGAAAAACAATCCAATGAAAAAAGAAGAATCAAGAAAAAAAGTAAGTTCAAAATTAATAGAAATTGGCCATCAACCAACTTATATTGGAGGAAATGGAAGACCTCTTCCAGAACCACAAAGACTATTAGCAGAATTGTTGAAGTTGCCAACAGAGTATTCAATAAAAACTGGGGATTTAAGAAAGGAACTTCCAGGGATAGCGTATTCCTACAAGGCGGACATAGCTTCTCCAGAAGTAAACTTGTGCATAGAAATCGATGGTCAAAGTCATGCCTGCGAGGAGTCCAGAAATTTAGACAGAAAGAAAGAGATGGTATTGGAAAGACTTGGGTGGAAAGTATTGAGATTTTCAAACGAGGAAGTTCTGAACAATTTGGAGAATTGTGCCAAGATAATATTGTCTACAATATTGAAGTTGAAGGAAACAACAACTACTTTGCGGAAGGAGTGCTAGTACATAATTGTCACCATGCATCTTCACCAACTTCTAAAGAATTAATTTCTTCTTTTGAAAACTTAGATTTACTCCTCGGATTTTCCGGAACTCCGTTTGAAAATAGAAAAAATAATTTTACAACTCCAAGAGACATGACATTAATTGGGTTATTCCACAGAACAATTGTGAGAATAAGCCCAAAGTTCTTTATAGATGCTGGTATTATTTCAGAACCTAATGTATTTTTTGTAACCTATGATTTTAATAAATTACCATTCTTTATTCAAAGTTATAATAAAGTTTATGAAAGATTCATAGTTAGTAATAAAACTAGAAATGAATTAGCATCACATATTGCAAGACATTGTTATTCAAAAAATCTTTCATTTTTAATGTCAATAGTCCAGATACTTCACGGAAAAAGAATTTTAGGACTTCTTTCTGGAATAACTGATGCTGTGTTTTCTTATGGTGATAACACTAATATTTCTCTCTATTCTCAAAAATCTGAAGATGTTTTTATAAACAAGATAAAGAAAATAGAATTTGATAAGGATCTAAATCAAAAAGTAATTTACTTCAATAAGAGTTTTGATGTAGTAAAAGAAGTAAACGATAAAAATGTGAGCATAGTTATTGGTTCTTCAGTTTTTGACGAAGGAAGAGATATTCCAAATCTTGATGGGATAATTCTTCTGGGTGGAGGTTCGTCTTTCACAAAAAGTATTCAAAGACCAGCTAGATCTTTAACAAGAAGTTATACAAGGAGCAGATCATTTATAATTGATTTCTTGGATAACGTTCATCCATATCTAAAGAGTCATTCAAAGTCAAGAAGGGAATTATATTTTGAAAATTATTATAATGTTTCAGATGGAACTTCAGAATTTATTCAATTTTTAAATAGTTTAGGATATTAAAAAATAACATTTTGTTTTTTTTTTTAGATGGTTATATAGATTTAACACTTATTTA
>ERZ869921.1390-NODE-1390-length-10259-cov-7.991474_pt1 | contig 10259 bp, 17 predicted proteins | sample MGYA00579310_ERZ869921 | MGnify/ENA primary metagenome ERZ869921 (study PRJEB32216, sample SAMN09231816) | wastewater metagenome | place: USA: Maryland | collected 2016-06-21 | study: EMG produced TPA metagenomics assembly of the PRJNA472060 data set (Reclaimed...
AAATTTAAAATTAAATTTGATGTAATAAATACATTACAAGAAAAACATTATGTAATCTGGTACACTGCAAGCAAGTATCATGAAAGAGAATATATGTTATTATTCACACATTATAAATAATCATAATGAAAAAGAAATCAGCATATTTAAAATTAGAAGAAGGATTAGAAATCATGGTACAAGGTGATTATTGTCCACCTAAAGATGAAAGTAATTTTGGAGGACAATTTGATGTTACTAAAATAGATATTGTAGAAGGTACATTAATTGATTATACTAACTACATTGAGAATTTAATGTATCAAGTACCTACTCTTATATTAACAGATCATTTTTCAGAATTAGCTTTGATAAAAATAAATGAGTATGTTTGAAAACGTAACACAAATATTACCAATAGTTTATCTTAAAGAAAGACAAAACATGAAGTTTATTGATGAATTAATAGCTGAAGATGTAATTCCTATAGGTTGTATTGTTACAGGTGTAAAGAGTTATTATAAAGATAAGGAAATACATGAAGATTTATTACCTTGTATTGTTTACAAAGAAAATTATAGAGCATGAATTATTCAATTATAAAAGATGAAAAACTCTTTAAAGATTTTCTTAATTGGCTTCCCGAATTGAAAGAAGATGAATGTTATTATCTTTGTCTTTTTGCAAGAAGTAAATATGCAAAGAATGAAGATGGTAGTAATAAGTTTCCTCATATTAAAACAGATAAAGCTCAATTAAAAAGAATTACAGTTCACAAAAAATCTTTAATGTTTGAGAAGGTTAAACAAATGGAATGTAAATTTGGAGCTTATAAAACTAAAGATGGAGAGGATATTCCTCAAGAAGCTTTAGCATTATATATTACACCAAATCCAAGAAATCAAAGGAAAGCGATGTTTAATCTCATCAAAAGAATTGCTGACATACAAATAGCTAATGCTACTGGATATAATATTCATGCTGAAGCTATGTCTGCTATTCAGAAATCTAAATCACGAACTTGTTTTGTAGATTTTGATGTAGATTTTCCTGAAGATAAATCTATTGATTTAGTGGAGTTAAAACCTTTCATTGAAGAAAGAATTGGTAAAGTAGGAATTTCTTATTTAAGAACAAGAGGTGGTTATCATGTATTAGTAAATCCTGATAAAATAGAATTGCAATATCAAAAATCTTGGTATAAAGAAATTATTAAACATCCTTTTATAGATATTAAAGGAGATTGTATGATTCCTGTACCAGGAGCTACGCAAGGTAATTTTATTCCTCACTTTGAAAATTAATAATAATGGATAAAAGAGATATACTTCATGACGAAGGGGTTGAATATTTTAAACAACATAATTTTAAAACATTATTTCAACTTCCCACAGGTACAGGTAAATCAGTACTTACTATCAAAATTCTAAATAAATACTCAGGTAAATATCTCTTAGTAACTCCTACTATTGTACTTCATAAAGTAGATTGGAAGAATGAATTTATTAAATTTGATAGCTTAGATTTATATAATCAATTAGATAAATGTTGTTATGTAAGTTTATATAAATACAATATGGCTGATTATGATGGAATTATCTTAGATGAAGCACATCATTTTTCTCCTAAACAATGGTATGAATTTATTAAATATTTACCTATTCTTGAAAATAAGAAAATTATATGTCTTACAGCAACTCCAGGTAAATTTGGATTTACTAAAAGAACATTACATACTCTTATTAAAGGTAATGTATTTGAATATGGAGTAGAAGAAGCTGTAGATAATGAATTAGTTAATGATTTTCGTATTCATATAATTTATAATACTCTTGATGATAAGAATAAAAATTCTAAAGCAGGATCTAAAGATAAGCCTTTTTTAACTACAGAAAAATCTAATTATGAATATTTAACAAAAACTATTGATGCTTTAAAAAAAGAAATGGAAACTACTGACGGTAGAGTTAAACATTTTCAGAGGTATCAAATGTTAATTAGAAAAAGAGCTAAATTACTTTATAATTTAGAATCAAAAGTTAATTTAGTATTAAAGTTCTTAGAGAATTTGGATAGTAGTAAAAAAAGACTTATCTTTGCACGTACAATTGAAGTAGCTGAAAGACTGGAACCACATTCTATACATAGTAAATCTAAAGAAGATTGGTTAACAAAATTTAGAAATGGAGAAATTACAAGTGCTTCTTCAGTAGATATGCTTCTTGAAGGTGTTAATTTACCAGGTACTGAAATAGGAGTAATTACAAGTCCTTATGCTGAAAGAAAATTTGTACAAAGTTTGGGAAGATGTTTAAGGAATCCATTAGATGTAATTTCACATTATTACATATTTTGTACTAAAGATACAGTAGAAGAAGAATGGCTTAAACAGAGCCTTGAAGATATTAATAAAGAAAAAATAATTTATGAAAATTAAAATAATAAACAGTAAATACTTTACTTGGTACAGAAGATGGTTTTTAAACAAGATTAAAAAAGAAATAACTGATGGTGTTACAGAATATTGTTGTTGTATAAAATCAATATTCTTTTTTTGTTGTTGGAAAGATTTAAAAGAAGTTCAAGAAAATTTAGAATCTAATTGTATTAGAAAAGAAATTAAATTAACTGATAGATTAGATTGTAATCATGTATGGTTTAGAGATAAGTATTTAAGATTAGCTTTTTTACAAGAATGTATAAATAAAACTTATGTTTAGCAGAGAACAAATAAATGATTATACAGATTGGATAGTTAAAAACTTTCAACCAAGATTTCCTAATAAAGGTGAGTGGTTAAAAATAGGAGATAAAACTTGTAAAATATATTTTACGAGAGAATTACTTGAATTATTTGAAAATGATATATGATTCAATACCAGATAATGTTATTATAGAATTATTATTTAATCCTCTAAGTATAGATATAGAGTTTCATTTAATAAATCTCTATAATCACATTCAAAAGTTACCTTTAATTAAACATGTTAATCAATTAATAAGGTTTAGACAGTATATTGCTTTATATGAAAGATTAAGTTTAGAAAATATTCCTGAAAAGTATCCTAAACCTTATTATAATATTGAAGAAGTAAAACAAGTGATTAAAATGCATTATAATATGTGTGAAATTAGAAAGAATGATAGAATAATTGCTATTAGAATTAATAAAAATTTAATAAATGTTAGTTAAACCAGATTATAAAAAACATATTACAGATGAAGTTGTTAATTGGGATAGTTGGTTATTAGAATATGAAAATAATCTTAAAGGATTAGGATACAGAAAATATATTCAAAATCATAAACATGAAGATTTTTGTTATTGGAAAACTTTTAAAGATGGAGAAAATAAAATATATCAAGTTGGAGTTTTATTTTATGATTTTAGAAAATATCCTAAACAAACTCATGATACTTTTAGAATTAGTGTTATGTATGAATGTATGATTTTATGTAATGATAGAATAGATATGACTGTTAGCAAAGATATTGACTTACCTTTATTTGAGTTAATGTCAGAATCTTTCTATAGGTCAATGAAAAAATATAAATAAAGTAAGTGTTATTAAATGAAGAATTAATAAAAACATTAGAAAATAATGAATTAGATGTTGGTTTATATTTGACTTTATTATTTGCAATTGAACAAAAGTTACCTATAAGTTCTTTTTTCATGCAATATGTAAATGAAATTAAAATACTAAGAAATTTAAACATTATTGAATTTGATGAAGTAAATGAAGGTTTATTTAAATTGAAAGCTCCTTATAGTCTTTGGTCTAACACTTTAAATACAATGAAAATTATTATGGCTAATAAAGGTCAGAATAAAGTAGCAAAAAGTAATCTTGAAAAAGTAGCAAAAGTAGAAATTATTGAATGGATAGATGATTGGTTAGCCTTATTCCCTAAAGGAATGGGTAAAAAATTAGGTTATGATATTCATGGTAATAAAGCTGAATGTATTAATAGGATGTCTAAATTCAGGAGAGATAATTTTGATAAATATAATAGTGAAACTATTATTTTAGCTACTAAGTTATATTTAAAAGAACAAGAAAGAAATAAATGGGCTTTTACTAAAAAGAATGTAAAATTTATCTATGATGAAAATGGTAGTATGTTAGAAAACTATTGTGAAAGAATTGTAGATGGAGATTATGAAAAAGATGATTTGGAGTTAAATTTAACTTCAGGTGGAATAACTAAACACTGGTAATTTAATGAATCAACATTTTAATGATTTTTTAATAGACTTTGATGTAGGTCTAAGTGGAAATGCAATTAATATTCCATTTGTAAGGCATCCTTGCACAGATGAACTATCTAAAATAGGTAGAGCTATAAATATATCTAAAGGTATTTACGCACTTGTAGGTGGTATGCCTGGTAGTGGTAAAACCGGTTTTGTAGATACATTATATGTACTTACATTATTTATGTGGTTTTGGAGAAATAAAGAAACTACAGATATAAAACCATATTGGATATATAGAACAATGGAAAGATCTATTAAACATAAAATTGCTAAATGGACTTGCTGGATGTTATATGTAGAATATGGAATTATAATGGATGTTCCTACTATTTTACAATGGTCTAATAAAAAAAGAGAACTTACCGAAGAAGAAAAAGTTATAATTAAAGGTTATGATAAATTTTTTGATAAATTATTTCAATATTTAGATATTAAACAGGGTGCAGAAAATCCTACTGGTGTATATAAATATGCAAGAAGAATTGCATATGATAAAGGTAGTTGGATAACTTCTGGTGATAAAGGTTTATTTATTAATAATGTAAAAAAAGCTGATTTTAACCCTGATGTATATGAAGAAGTTTCCGGAGGACTTAAAAAACTTTATATTGATATAGAATTATATGGAAAAACATATAGAATTTTTGAGTATGATGTTAAATATATAGCCAGAGATCCTAATGAAATAGTATTTCATGTAACTGACCACGTTGGTAAATTAGAAGCAGAAAGAGATTTTAATGAAAAACAAATATTAGATAAACATTATCAATATAATGGTGAGTTAAGAGATATTTGTGCTTGGAATCCTATAGATATAGTTCAATTAAATAGAGGCATTGAAAATCAAAGTAGAGGAAGAAGTCTTGTTAAAGGAGCTAAAGATATTGATTTAAGAATAACTAATCAAGATTTTAAAGGCTCTGGAAATGGTTTTGAGAATAAAATAAAAAATTATATAAAAAATTGACAAAAGTAAAAAGAGAAACAAGAATAATAAGAGATAAATTTTTAGAATATTATAATCAAGGATTAAATGATTCAGAAATAGGGAGAATTTTAAATTGTAATAATGCTACAGTATGTTTTTGGAGAAAAGATAATAATCTTCCTTCAAATTTTACTCAAGGTAACATACAAAAAGAAATTTTAAATTTACATTATTCTGGTTTTACCAGAAAAGAAATAGAATTAAAAGGTTATAATAAAAAATATTTAGATAGTTTATTAGTAAATAAAAAATCTAATAAGAAATATCCTATAATTACAAAAGATATTATTTCAAGAATACTTGGAACAATGTTGGGAGATGCAAGTATTTCTAAAAAAGGTTCATTTACATTTACACATAAAATAAAAAATGAACAATATGCTTTAACTAAAACTAATAGAATAGGATTAGAAAATAAAGTTTATTATAGAAATATGAAATTATTAGGTAAAGATTTTCCAGTATTGAGTGTAGTATTTGTAGTTCATCCTTATTTCCATAGTTTAAGAAAAATACTTTATCCAAATAATAAGAAACAATTTCCAATAAATTATTGTAAAAAATATTTTAATTGGGAATCAATGGCTTATTGGTTTATGGATGATGGTAATAATGTTAGAGGTGCTGGACAATTAGCAATACATTCTATGAAAAATAATGCTGAAAATATTAAAATATTATTTAAAGAAAAATTAAATCTTAATTGTAATATTCAAAGTAATGGTAAGGTTATTTATTTTCCTAAAAAAGATTTTATTTATTTTGTTGAAAATATAAAACCTTTTGTCACAAAAGACATGTTATATAAAATAGTGTGTTCTCAATAAATTGGATGAATTGACGGGAAGTTCCTTAGAGCTTATTCTACTAAACTAAAATGGTAACATATTTAGTGGATTTTGAGAAAGACAAAATGTATAGTAAAAAAGAATAAGATTGGATAATCCGCAGCCAAGTATCTTTTTAAATGAAAGATAAAGGTTCAACGACTAAAAGAATGAAACTCAGAAATGAGAATATAATTTCTTTCAAGAGTGTCCAACAATTAATAGAGATTAATTGATGATATAGTCTAAACTGAGTTGGAATTAACCAATTGATGAAAATGAAGGAAACTTCCAGATAGTAAGATAAAGAGCTTACTGATAATAATTAATGGCAGATTTAGTACTTGGTTTATTAAATCCTTATAAATTAGACGAACATAATTATGGAGGTTATAAGATACCGGAATTTATATCTGATAATGGTGAAAATAGATTCAGGAGCATCACAATAGTAAAAAATTCTTATGGTGTAGATGATGTGTCTGTAGGATATTTATTTTTGGGTGAAAATTCATTTGTTACAGAATTACCTACATCAAAAGAAATGAACAGAGATAATTCTTATGAAGCTTATAGAAATGCTTCAAGAGAATTGTTATTGAATTAGAAAAATAAAGAGAATTGACAAAAATTAGAACAATTTGTGTAGATACTTTAACAGGTATCCAGCAGGAGGAATATATGAGTTCTTTAAGGAAACCAGGACATGATGAATGGGCAGATTTTGGTAAGCAAATATATTCTTTTATGGGAGAATTACAAGCATTAGGTTTTGAAGTAGTATTAATACTCGGAGAACCTGGTACAGGTAAATCTTCAGGCATGAGAACATTAAAACCAAATACAAATGTTTGGTATAATGCAGATAATAAAAATCCTGTTTGGGAAGGAGGTACACAAGAATATGGTAAGAAAACTAATCCAAGACCTAATTTTCATGTTATACCTAAATCTTATAAAGAGATTTTAGATCATGTAAAAGAAGGTATAAAAGCAGGGATGTTTGAAAATGAAAGATATGCTTTTATAACAGGACATACAGAGACTTATAAAGTAGGTAATGAAACTAAAGAAAGATTAAAAACTCTTGGTAGACTTGCTACAAAAATGCAATTAGAAGGTAAGATGGAAACTGTATTATATTCAAGAGTAGAAATGGAAAGTGGTAAACCAGTTTTCTTATTAGAAACTCAAAATAATGGAAGTAATACTGCAAGAAGTCATCAAAATATGTTTGAGGGAAAAATTCCAAATGATTATAATCTAGTCTTGGAAAAATTACTTGAATATTAATAATAGAGATAAATAAAATTAAATTAAAAAAAATTAAGTTATGCAGTTTGGAATTCCTCCAAAAAGAGAAAAGAAAACAGAAAAATATGATTTTCCTGTTTTAACAATGCAAAAAGAACCTGGATTTAAAGGTGCAAGAAGATTTCTGCTAAATAAATCAGCAATAGAATTATTAGGACTAACACATGATGCTCAAGAAACAGTATCAATTGGTTTTCCACAACAAAATGAAGGAAGATTTGTAATTGGTAGAACTACTAATAATATAGGTGTACCAGAAAAGTTTAAATATATTGTTCATAAAACTGAAAATAGTTTTTCAAACGGACATCTATATGAAGCTATGAAAAAAGAATTAGATTTAGATCTTAGCAATGATGTAGAATTCATTATTCATGAGAATAATAGCTTATCTGTTATAAATGAAAATGTAAATGCAATCACTTATAAAGAACAAGAACAACAAGAATCTGAATTAGCAGATTCAAATCAAATTAAATTAGAAATATAATGTTAACAGGAGCAGGACAAAAAAAGAGTACCTTTAAAGCACCAATTACAGGATTAGCTGTAGTAAAACCATTATTTGTAAATCCTACAAATGAAGATTATAAAAGATTAACCGGAAAAGATTTACCATATACTTTAGAGTATGTAGTTAAGGAAAATTCCAATATAAATAATAGAGAAGAATTTCCAGTTAGAGTTTTAGTACATCAAGTTGAAAAAGATGTATTTGAATTCGTAAACTTTAATATAAGTAATATTGAAGATGTAGCACAAACAGGTTCTAAGAGATTTATGGATAGTAAAGGTAATATGACTTGGTCTAAATCACTTGAAACTATTCAGGAAAATCCAAATATGGCTTGGTTTGATAGTTCAAATGCAAGAGAATTATATGTTGGTGAATATGAACTTTATTCTTGGATTCAGAAGTTAGTATCTTATGATACAAGAGCAGAAGGAGCTAATTTTAAAGATGAAATGGTTAATGCTGGAATTACTTCAGGTAATCTGTTTAATGGAACTACAAGTGGCTTACAAAAGCTTATTGACTGGTCTAATAAACAAGGATATGCTGTAGGTATGTTATTCTATGTAGATGAAAAAATTAAGGATGGAAATACTAATTATAATCAAAAATTAGCTTCTTATCCTACAGATTTATTCTTCTATACAGATGAAAAAGACGGAGTAAGAACTATTAGTAATTATTCTTATAAAGCTATGGAGAAATTGATTAAGGGAGATGAGTCTAAAGGTCAGAAACCAGTAACTATTAAAGGTTTATATACCTATAAATTACAGGATTTTGATAAAGAAACATCACTTGGAGGTGCTCCAACAACTACAATAGCAAATTCTGTTAGTACAAGTGCAGCAGCAAGTTCTAAATGGGTTTAAAATAAATAAGTAAAATAGGTAAATAAATGGAATTTAATTTACCAAGAAAAAGAGAATCACTTACTGTAGAAAATGTATTTAGTTTAGTTACAGAATTAGAAATATTCAGACATTTTATAGGACACGAATTTGTGGTTGGAAAAGTATTCATTTCTCCATTAAGACAAGAAAAAAGAGCTTCATTTGGTATTTATCCTACTCAGGATGCAAAATATAAATATCATTGTAAAGACTTTAATGGTTTTAATGGAAATGTAATGAGCTTTGTATGTGAGATGTATAAAAGATCATTTGATTTATTATTTGCATTATATACAATTAATAAAGAAATGAATCTTAATTTAGATGACATAACTGTATCTAAATCCTTAAAAATGAAAGGTATTTCTAATTCTAATACTATTATTAGATATGAGAATTATCAAAAAGAAATAACAAAATCTGAAGTAGAGTTTAGAATAGTGAAGAGAGATTTTCAAAAGTATGATAAAGACTTTTGGAGTAAAGGATGTATTCAAAAATCTACTTTAGATTTCTTTCATGTATATGCAACAGAAGAAGTATGGATGAATAAAGGAGAAGGTTGGAGTAAAGTCTGGGTTAATACCAGGCTTAATCCAATTTACTCATATTATTTTAACCATACCAATCACTTTAAGCATTATAGACCTTATGAAGTTGCAAATTCTAAAGGTGATATATGGAAGTGGTTGAGTAATTGCAATATAGATGATATTCAAGGTTATCACCAACTGCCTTTGAAAGGAAATACCTTAATCCTCACTAAATCATTAAAAGATGTAATGACACTTTATGAACTTGGATTTAATGCTATTTCCTTTCACGCAGAAGGTGTAACTGTACCTAAAGAAAGAATGGAAGAATTACTTAGTAGATTTACTAATGTAATTTGTTATTATGATAATGATGAAGCAGGTAAGTTGAATTCTCATAAGATAACTAAAGGTTATAATATAAGACATTTTAATAATCCAGATGGATTAAAAGAGAAAGATGCTTTTGATTATGTTAGTAGTTTTGGACAGAGAGCTATGTTAGATTTATTTAAAAGTAAAAATATATTTCCTGATTTTAAAAAGATAATAATATGAAAAAATACAAATATAAAATAGTACCTAAAATAATTGATACTAATGGTGAAGCATTTTTAAATTTAATGGGTCAAGATGGTTGGGAATTAGTTTCTGTTACTGAATTTTATTTTTATCTTAAAAGAGAAATAATATGAAAGGTATAATAAATAAAGATGGTTCTGTAACAGGAGAAGATAGTAAAATCTACTGGCTTCCTTTTAGAGGGCAAGATAATGAAAATTATCCTGAAGTGTTAATGGATGCTAAATCTGTTGGTGGTAGTGGGGATTTTCATAGACAATCAATTAAACCTTTTATAGGAATGACTGTAGAATTTGTTAATCAGGGCAAAGGATATAACTATAAGATTTTGAGCTAAACACGGGTGTTAACTAACAATTAACTGT
>ERZ869921.1391-NODE-1391-length-10257-cov-23.296118_pt1 | contig 10257 bp, 13 predicted proteins | sample MGYA00579310_ERZ869921 | MGnify/ENA primary metagenome ERZ869921 (study PRJEB32216, sample SAMN09231816) | wastewater metagenome | place: USA: Maryland | collected 2016-06-21 | study: EMG produced TPA metagenomics assembly of the PRJNA472060 data set (Reclaimed...
TCAGGCGGTGACTTCAAAGTATAAGAATTAATAGTCCCAGCAATCGCAGGAACACAAACTAAAAAGAACAATATAAGATATAAATACTTTTTCATTTTACCTCCGACGGGCATTTAATAAATTTTCCTGTTTGTTCGCTACGGCATTTTTTAACTATCTTCTTAAATTTATTACGCAACTTCTTTGCATCTTCACAATATATAAACCGACCTTTTGAGTCAGTACATTGTTCGGTGTATTCTTCGCATATTTTATTTCCGTTATCGTCCTCGAATGGAAGGCAGTCTAGCTTCACGGTATCAGCATTCGCATTCAAAGAAACTAACATCAACAATATAAAAATGTATTTACCCAATTAAATCTCCTCCCGGAGTGGTGACGAAATCGCCACCGGGGGTTGTTAAGAACATATCCGTATTTGTTCCGTATTCAAAGGTTACACCTTCACCTGCATTACCAATAATATACAGCTTCCTTAAATCGTCTATCGACGTTGAATACATCATTCCAGCCGTTAAATAAATACCACGATATTTCTGAGCAAAAGAATCACCAATCCATATCTTTCCAAGATTTGTGAATTTAGCCTGAATAGTTACAAATTGGATTTGAGTCTCTAATGTGTCTAATGGCGTAGCTATACCATCAACAATCAACTGTCGCCAGTTAGGTTCTAGTAATGGCTCTTCGTCGGTGTCTAATAAAATCCCACCATTGGTATCTAGCTGATAAGGGCTGTTATACCCACCATGTCCATGTAATCCATAATTGGTATCATAAAGCCCCATGCCATTTGAATCCAATAACTGCTCACCGTCGGTATCTAACAAAGGTTGTCCAGGGCATCCTGTAAATATCTTATTCCCCTGTTCATCCGTAATAAACTCCCCGTCGGTGTCTTGTAAATACCATCCGTCAGGAAAATCAACGTCAACATCACCACGAAAGCTATGGAACGGCACGCCAGCCGATGAACCAGTAAGGTCTAGTTTTCCCGTAAATACGTTATACTTATAGTTTCCCATTATGCGTAATCCGCTGTTAAATAATCAGTCCACGTTGTTTCTATTGCTATCCGACGAGAAGTGCAATTCCCACGGCTGTCCCAAGTCATCTTCTGTATTAACCATCCTGTTTCATCTTCTGACAATCCCCTTGCCGCATAACCAGCATAGATGCAATTACTGTTGCTGTCGTAAACAAAATTTGCCTGTAAATTGCTCGGTATCTCAACCTGACGATAAGCAAACAAATCACGCTCGTAAGAGTCAACCTCTATGGACGAAGGCTTTACTGCTCCTTCTGGTTCAAATTCTCTTATAGCCATTTAGAAGCCCTTAATGATTCTTGACGCTTTGCGATGTCTTCCGTGATAGATTGTAGTTTAACCCACTGCCAGACCTTAGAGTAGCTCTTTTCATTTAGATTTGGGGAACCAAGTTGTCTTTGAATTGTAGCTATCTTCTGCAACACATTACCAACCGTCGGTTCATCTACTTTAGACTTAGCCCAACTCGTAATGTCTTTGAGTTGCTGGATATCTCTGGGTGGAATGCTATTCATCTCGACGCTAAAATGTCTGATGACATCAATAGGAACGCCTTGCCATTCATATCCAGCCACGCCTGAAGGCTGTGCGCTTGTTGTAGGTTGTGGTGCTATCTGTGGGGTTGCCGTCTTAGCTAATGACATTATATTCCCATCTGCTGTTGTATTTTCCGAGCGTATTCGTCACTCATTTTTTGCTTGTCTTGCTCACTGCCAAATGTACCTGTATACCATGCTTTGAACCCTTCGGCGGGGTCGAAGCCACCGGCTCGTTTGTCAATCTCACCAGCTAATATGCCCATCGGGAGACCGACAGCGAGTTTGCCTGTCATTTTTAAGATGTTCCCAGCAACCGGAATATTTTTAATAGACTCTTTAAAATTCTGTCTCTTCACCCACCCATCAATAACTTTTAATTCATCTGACAAATCAACGCCAAGATTTTTCAATGATTTCAAGTATTGCCTTGTCCCTGCATCTGATGGATTCTTAAAAGCATTAAATAAAAACTTTGTATTCACCTTCCCATTCTTATCGACAATTTTAGGGATAATTTCATCACTAATTTTTATAGCATCTCCAAATTGTGAATCCAATATTTGTATAGTATTCCTAGTCTCTTCAGGTAATTGTGACATTCTAATCTGTTTTAAAGCCTTTGCAGCTTCAGCAACATTATAATCAGCTGCACTAATTTTATCTGCAAACTTAGGCTGCTTTATGAAATCTTTCAATTCAAGTTCCATTTTCTGTAGGTTCCCAAGAGTTGTTGATGGTCTTCCTGATGAATCAACAACCTGTGAACCATAAGCATCTACAAAATCTTTTCTTATGCTTTCTGGAACTACGCTAAGAGCTTTCCCAAAGGTATCACTATCAACAACCTGTTTTGAGAATCCTTCCAACGTAGATTTATATAAACCTCTTATTGGTTCAATTTTACCCTTAACCTTATTAAGTATTTTATTAGTCGTGTCGGTAACCAACTTGTCGTTATATACTTTTATTTTAGAAAGACCGTACCCGATAGCAGCAGCACCAGAAGCCACAGCAACTTTATCGGACACTCCTTTACTCTTTGTCTTGGCTGATTCTGACTCCTGCTCAGCTCTTAATCTAAACTCAAATTCTTCATCTTCGTTCATTTTTGTCTAGCTTTCCACGCTTGGTAACGCTTCTCTTTTTCAGGGTCATCATAGCCACTAGATTTATTTTCAACCTTAATCAAACTAGATAATGAAGGGTTGTCTGAAAAAAACTCATCTTCAGATACCCCAGCTAATCCAGTCTTTACTTTTATGGCTTCAGATACTTTGTTCCTTAACTCATTCAACAATAATTTCTTTGTCTTGATTGGAGTAGTTATATCCCCAAGACCCTTCTCTACTCTTGCTACGTCCCACTCAGTAATTGGCCCTTTTTCTTCCATTAATTTTCTAGCCATTGGGATTAATTCTTGAGATACCACGCCAATATAATTAGTTACCTTCTCTTCTTTAGAAAACTTATCTAAAGCAATCTTTCCTTTAGACATTGCTTGATTCAGTAATCCGGTCTTGAAATCACCAAGTTCATCAGCATACCCCTCTATCTTTTTTATGGCAACGAGAGCCTGACTTGCATCAGAAGCATAAGCATTTAAATCTTTTTTAGCTTGATATTTTAATTTCCTATCTGCCGCTATTTCTGGGTCTCTACGATAGTAAGGCTTCCCGTCAGCGGATATGCCAGCCATTTCCATGCCTTCTGGTACAGCCATAGGAGCTAACTGAGAACTCATCATCTGCTGAGCCATGTCCATCTGTTGCTTCTGCATCTCAGCCTGATTATTCTTAAACCCTGTATAGAACGGCTGTCCAGTAATGCCCTGCCCAAAAGCCATCATTGCATCAGACACACCGCTTAGAATTGGATGTTTAACTTTTTGATTCATCTTATAGGAATCAATAAAAGCGGCTACTTTAGCGGCATGGTTAGCACCCTCTAGAGAACCCTTCTGAACAGCATTCTGAAATTCACTTGCATAATCTCTTATTGGCATCTAATCCCTCACCTGATTGCTTGTCCAAAAGTTCCACCAAGACCAAACATGCTACCACCCATTGTCCCAGCCGCCCCAATACCAGCACCAATCATATTCATCATTTGTCCATTGGCATTGGAATTATAACTCAACTGATTCCCATAAATCCCCGCCTGAGTCCCATAATTTTGATTGTTGCTTTGCATAACAGACCCAGGAGTGAACCCTGACATATAATCAGATGTCTGCGGTGTTCCTGCTTGAGTCAACGGCTGACGACCCGTAACAGACAACCCAAGATTCTGATAATACCTCTGCCAGTCCTGCTGTTGCTGTAATAGCCCACGGCTCATATAATCAGCCCCAATCGGAGCATTAACATTGTTCCCAAGCTGTGCGCTCATGTTGCTTCGATATGCCTGTTGCATCCAATCAGGGACTTGCGAACTCATGCCTTCAGTCGCTACGCCAGCCAGATTCTCTTGCAAAGCAGTCGTCTTTGGGTACATACCAGACTGTGCCGCTTGCATAGCCTGACCTAAAGGCCCAGCATACTTCTGTGCCAGCTCAACTTGTTGCTGTGCTTGTAGCGGAGCATACTGCATCTGCGTCTGATATATCTGTGGTAAAGCATTTGCCCAATCCTGAACTGACTGTCCTGTAGTTGGTGCTGTCGGCTGACTCGCTTCAATCGAAGTACTCATAAGATTTTCCTCTTTATTATTTTATCTATAGGTAAACTTTTGTATCTGGCATCGCCACGAATAACTCTTTGAAACCTTAAATATTTAACGCTTGGAAACCTCTTAAGCCCTCGAAGTATTAAGTCCCTGCCAACACCTTTTCTACGCCACTTCTCTTCAACTGAAAAATCGAATATATCAAACGTCAAACCATCCTCTGATACGTTGAACCGGACACACGCAATAATATTGTTGTTATCATCAACGGCATAATCAAATGTTCCGTATTTGATGTGTTGTTGGATGTATTCTGCAACCTTGTCTCTATCATCGTATTTTATGTGCTTAACAACAAAATCAATAATATTTTCCGTTATAATCATTAAGCCGTATCAAATTCTACTGATATTTGAACAAACTGACTTACGCTTCTATCATTGACAACCTTAAACTCTAGTAAGTCTCCAGCGGAATAAGACACTGTATTTGATGTGTCGCTCTTTACGCCTTCTTCCCAGTTTCCATAAGAGACTGTTAATGATTGATCTGAACCATTTTTTCTAGCAGTCACTACTAATGTGTTTGATGAACCAGTAGCAATATTTACATATAATCTTTTCAGAACTCCGTCGAAAGGAACGCAAAATGCCACTTGACCAGATGTGCTATCTTTTCCAGATGAACCAATATATCCAGTAGAAGCCCCACTAACAGAACTTCCCATTATAAGGATATTTTTAACCGCTACATTAACGGCAGGTATTACACCTGCACCGCTAGGAATAGAAGACAATGATGTTAATGATGCACCAGATACTTTTCCCGCCGTGGTAATCTGTGCTAACTTTGTATCTACAATAGCCGCACTTGCGTTGACATCAGCGTTTAATATTGTTCCGGTCAATGTCAATTTTGAATATGGGATACTCCCCGGAATATTAGCTACTGGCAAAGCACCAGCAGACGAAGGAGTGCTAGAGAGTGACGTTAATGCCGCACCACTTACTTTTCCAGCGGTTGTAATGGTTGCTAATTTGCTACCAGCAATAGCGGCAGAAGCAGATATATCAGCATTAACAATATTGATTACCGACGAATTTTCAATCAGATCATAAAAATCTTGTTTATTTGAACTGTCGGGTAATGTGCTGTTTGTCTGTAAATCTGCCATGTTATGCCCCTAATGGTATAAAATTGAACGCAATTAATGTCGGGGAACCCCCAGCAATAGTAATCTTATAATAGTTGTTCTTCTTTATTGGGTACATGATATTCCCACGCATAGTACTCGAACCATTATATACTAACTGTTGAACTACTTCCGTCGGAGGCGTTGCTGAATCCGTATATAATACTGCCTGATCGCCAGATACTAATGTTGCACAGTATGAGACAAAACCATCTGTTGCTGCCTGATAGATAGTATCTACCGATTTAGACACAGGGTTACCAACCAAACTTGTTATCTGTGAACCAAGCAATCCCGTAACTAGACTTGCATCAACCGCAGGAATCTTTGCGCTAGAATCCAATTTCAGAATTTTATTAGCTGTCGTTCCTGTATCAATATTTGCCACCGGAATAGTGGACGGTAAATTAGCCGATGGCAATCTCCCTGCACCAGCCGGAACATTAGCCAAATTATTAATAGCCGAACCATCAACTTTACCTGCCGTTGTGATAGTCGCTAACTTGCTCCCAGCTATTGCCGCATTACTAGCAATATCATTATTCACAATAGCCGATACTTGAGCATTATCAACTAGCGAATAAAAATCGGTTTTTTCAGATGAATCTGGTAAAGATGTTGTATGTGTTATCGTCCCCATCTAGTCCTCACTCAAATACGCCTCTGGGAAAGCCATAACAGAGCTTTCAAGAATCGTTATAATCGCATTAATGTCCGTACAATAAATTCTGAACTTGCATCTTTTAAATTTAATAATTCCAGCGTCATCTAGGTGGAATATTCCATTTGTTTCTGTCCCATTCCCAAATACAACTGGAAAAGATACTGGAAATGTTACGGTAGTTAATCCAGTGTCCAACGTGCCAAGCTGAATCCAGTTTCTACCGTCGGGAGCGGCATATATGATAAGCGTCCCGCTCCCACCCTGAACTTTAACCTTAAACTCACACCCATATTTGTATATCAAAGGCTGACCAAAATCTTCTGCCTTACTATGTTCATCGTAAACAATAGCTACACCATCATCATTCAGTCCGCTAAAGAGCTGATAGACGCTACCTGTTACAGAATCTATTCCATAAAGCAATTCTTTACCAGCAACTCTAATTTTTGCAAACCTAGCAATATTCCATCCAGTATAAGTAACCCATGCTTTATATGCAGGATAATAAACCCAAATAGAGTTGTTGTATGCCGAACCGCTTACTGGTAAAGAAAGAATATATTTGTTCTCAAAATATACCGCACAAGACAAGTCGATATGATTCCAATTAATCGTTTCAAACTCATCCTTCAGCGGAAAAGATAATGGGAAAGATTGACCTGTCTGCAACTTATCTAATGCTGTTCTAAACAATCCACGAACACCATCAGGTGCAAGAAAATAAATGTCGTCAGCTACTTGAACCGCCGTATCACCAGACACACATCCAATATCAAGAACCTTCTGAGGAAAGTCTGTAGCGGGATCAGGAACTAAACTTGGCGATAATTGCCATATCTGGTCTGCACCAAGAAATATCAACCCCTGATCTCTGGTTGTTAATATTGCACGTTCGGTTCCGGTAGATACTCTAAAAGCATCTGTTGTCCTATCAAATGCAGACGCATAATTAGCTGGAAAAGCATCAGAAAAATAAGCCAAGTTTGATTTCAAAGCCCATACTCTATTATTGTGATATGCCAAAGCCCTCGTTTTAGGTGGCGATGTATTTGTGTTCCCCAAGTCAGTAACCGTATGGTTCTGATACATTGAATGAACATTGTCCGTTCCGTTAGACACCAATACAATATCGTTTTGACCAGACATTCCGACTTTAACAATTGTCGTCGGTAAATCTGTTGTAAATCCAGTGTCATAATTAGAGAATGTTCCAGATAATTGCCATCCGCTTAAATTAGTCTTTTGTACCGCAAGCAATTCAAACTGACCGCCATCTGGGTCAAAGCCAAACAGACATACTCCTGTGCCAGCACTAGCAGGATAAGTTTCATCAACATCTGTTTTCCCTGACCTTAATGCTCTTTCACCAGCTGTTTCCAATAAAATATTTTGCAATTTGATAGCCTGATTATCTTGAATAATCTGCTCAAATTGTCTGGTATTTACCCCTCCAGAAAGGTCACGCTTAACTACATAAAGCGGTGTATCGTCTGGTGCTGTTCTTCTTGCCATTAATATAATAAATTCTGATTGTAGGTTTTAGGTGCGAACTGAACTATTCTGTTTGGGTTGTTCTCAATCTCCCAAATCATTTCTTGGATTGTCTGCTCATACAACGCTTCAAAATCACCTGCTTTAGCGAACTGTCTTTTGGTTCTCCACGCATCCGCTGTTGCTCCATACTCACAAGCAATATCGCACTGCAATATCGGAAGCTCGTCTGATTCGACCAATGCGACTGGTCTAAGCTGGTGGGGAACTTGAATTGTCAATACAGAAGAGGGATTCGGGTAGAAACGAATTTTCTTCGTCACTACGGGGTACGTATCAGTAGACATGTAATCATATATTGAATAATGATATGGATTACCGCTGTCGTTTATGGACGCCTGATAATTTCTCTCTAGGTCTTGTAAAGAAATGAAATCAATATCAATTAAATTTGTAGCGTCAAAAACATATAATTCGTTCTTGAATGTTGACGGCAAATCATAATCACTAGTCCCTGCTACCGTCGAGATACTATAGGTTGGATTAATGGTGGGCCAATTAAATCTTTTATAAATTCTCTCATATCTTTGGTTGATATAAGACTTTATTGTCGTCGAGAAAGAACTAGAAGTGTCGCCAACTCTTGTCCCAACATTTGATGCTATCTGTCCGAAGTTATTCACGAACTGCTCCTTGAAGCGATATTGCTTCCAATAACTTCTCAACGTCTTTTTCTAAATTGTTGTCTATGTATCTTGCGTAAGCATCCCTTTCAGAATTATAAAACTGCTCTGATTTTCTGTCGTATGTGTCAAGATGGATTGGTTGCTTGTGATAAATAACAACGCTCGGAACATAAAATAATTTTCCTATTGCTCTGCCAATATCCAAAAGGAACGTATCGCCAAACAACATCTTTAATTCTCTTGGATACAAATAACCAATCGTGTTAATTATATTCCTAGATACAACGCTAAACGTCGGGAATTGCGGGAAGAACTCTTTGCCATCTGTGTCTCTGCCATAGGATATTCCCCATCCATCCCCACGTTCATTTATAGCATTTATTAATAATATATCCCAACATTTATTAATAAATTTCATGTCATCATTGACTGGCATATAATACTCGTAACTCGGGTGAATATCGACGATGTGGTTATGTATCTGAGCAACAGGCATCTGTTCTCCGACTATATAATATTTCTTATCAATGTTCTCAATATAATAACTTAAATGCGGGTCGTTATTGTCCAGATAAATACACAAGTCGGACTCTGCGGTCTTCGTGTCCTCAAAAGACTTTATCATCTCTTTTATTAATTCTGGACGCCCTCTCGACGGGCATGTAAGCAATAATCTAGCCACAGACAATCCCAATATTGACCCAATTATTCATCCTGATTTCGACAATTTTATAATCGTTAATCTTGGCTTCCTTTAGTATCTTCCTCATGGAATCCACGCTAAAAAACTGTTTGTGATATAAATGCTCAAAATTATATTCTGTGTTAAATTCTTTCGCTTCAGGATTACCCTTCTTCGCAAGCTCTAATCTGCTCTCAACATTATCAATTTTCATCCGCTCTTCAATGGTAGCGAACGGCAACAATTCAGAAGTCCACCGAGACTCCCACGGAACAGTAATAACGAGCTTCTTGCACACACGCATTGCTTCCTGAATCACTTCTGATGGATTGTCAGTATGCTCTACGATCTCTCCCAAGACAGCAATGTCAAACTCATTATCTTTAAATGGAAGCGGTTTAGTGGCATCCGCCCTAACAAAGTTAGGAAGATCGTATTCGTCTATATCGACTGATGTGATGTTCGTCCTATCCCAACCGTAGAACAGATGCCCCTTATTACATCCAATGTCGACAATCTTGGCGTTCTTATCAATATTGCTTCTAATCCAGTTTAATCTCTCTGAATATACTACCGGAGCATCAAAACTGAATAGATTGTCTCGCCAGTCTTTAGCAACCGATGCCCAGGAGTTTTCTGATATATATGTGGGAGCATGTAACAACGGCGGTGTTTCACCTTTTAATGCCCTAACAAGCCTATCCTTAAACTCCTCATCTTTAACAACGACATACGGATTTCTCTCCGGCATAACCGCAAAATCATTTGTAACAGCGATGCAACCAGTTGCAACTGCTTTAGTTAAAGCGATGCAGTTTATTTCACCAGCGTATGAACAGGGATAAGCTAGAATCTCCGCTTTGGCATATTCTTTAAGCAACTCTTTATGCCCAATACGTCCATGATGAAACACGCCATCTTGCTTCATTAAGGCTTCAATCTTGGCCTTAAAACCATCGTCTCTAGTGTGTCCCTGCCTTACGAAGGCATCATAGGTTTCCCATCCGTAATATACGTGTAGCGTTGCATCGGGGACTTCTGAACGTACCGAAGGCCACATTGCGAGTAGTTGCTCAAGGCCACGGTTGTAGCTCGATGCGTAAATACAACGATACGTTTCACGTGCCGATTTTTCTAATCCTACAAAATCCTCCGCATTAATACCATTTGTACTAATAAATACCTTTTCTTGCGGTACGTTCTTAGGCAACAGAGAAGCATGGTATTTACTCAACATTACAATTCTGTCTATTTTCTTGATATTATCATCAGAAAAGTCAATATTTGGCAT
>ERZ869921.1394-NODE-1394-length-10225-cov-30.162930_pt1 | contig 10225 bp, 16 predicted proteins | sample MGYA00579310_ERZ869921 | MGnify/ENA primary metagenome ERZ869921 (study PRJEB32216, sample SAMN09231816) | wastewater metagenome | place: USA: Maryland | collected 2016-06-21 | study: EMG produced TPA metagenomics assembly of the PRJNA472060 data set (Reclaimed...
CGGCAAAATATAACGTCAATACTGGTGAGTGGTCGGCACTTGGGACGGGATTCAACAATGTGGTTTATGCCATTGAGTGCGTCGGGACTGATGTTTATTTTGGTGGATACTTTACAGACGCCGACGGGGTAACGGCTTATCACATCGCTAAGTACGACGAAGGGACAGAAACCTTTAGCGATATGGGGAACAGCACGGGGACAGAGTGGGGTACATTCACAAAGGCCATAAAATTTGACTCAGCAACAGACAGGCTTTACGTTGCGGGGTTGGGAAATGAAGCGGCGGTCGGATACTATGACACGGTTGGAGAAACGTGGACTCTGTTACCTGGATTAGAGCCATCCTCTGAACCGCCTGGAATGTTCAATGCCGACTTGACCGCGATAGCCATATACAACGGGGACTTATACATCGGCGGCGGTGAAATGGATATGCCGTATGTAAGCCGTGCAATGTGGGACGGGTCAAGCTGGAACGCGGTCGGAACTACAACCGATTTAGCGGGATACGTTTACGCCCTTGCGGTGGTCGGTGATTATCTGTACATAGGTGGGACAGGGATTGTTATTGATAATGTCGGGTCAACTACTTATGACTTCGTAAGATGGAATCTAGTTACCGAGGCGTTTGATACCACGCTCACAGACGCCAACGGAGCGGTGAAAGCCTTCACAGTGGTAGATACCGATTTGTATATCGGCGGGCAGTTTACCTCCCTTGGTGGATTATCCGCGCCGTACATTGCAAAATATAACAGTGGCGCATTCTCTTTATTGGGTACTGGACTAAATGGCTACTGTCATGCGCTTGCATCCTATAACGAAAACATCGCGGCTGGTGGTGTGTTCACCACAGCGGGCGGAAAGCCAATCAAGTACATTGGGGCTTACATAACCAACCTTCCTGAGTTGGTGGACTATCTCGAAACGGGAAGCGGTGACTTTGTGTCTGATTACGTCCATCCTAACCACACGGGAGACGTAACCAGCGTAGGCGATGGAGCAACAACGATTGCATCCAACGCCGTGACGAATACGAAACTAAACGACATGGCAGAGGGAACGGTCAAGGCGAAGATTACAGCGGGAACGGGTGACCCCGAGGACGTGACGCTGGCAGACTTTGCGACAGAGATTCAGCCGTTAGTATTGGCGGGACAAACTGGTGACAGGGTTGTAATTAGCAATACAGCGGGCGAAATAACCACAGACTCTAATCTAACTTACGACGCCACTAACGATAAATTAGAAGTCGGTATTGGTGCGCCTGGCCTTTCCGCTGGCGGATTCGCTCAGGCTTATGAGGGCGTGTCTGTTGGTCATCTCATGTTTACGTGGGGCGATACATTTGCTTCATTCATTCGCGGTATTTTCTCACGAGGGACAAAGGCAAGCCCGACAGCGGCACAGGCGGAGGATGTACAGTTTAGGGTTAGGGCGTCATCACATGACGGTTCAGCTTATGCTAACTCAAACATGGAAATCAGATTTATTGCAAACGAGAATCAAAGCAACACAGCACACGGGTCAAGGATTGAATTTTATACAACGCCTGACGGATCAACGACGCTAACAAAAGTCATGACCTTGCAGGACGATGGAAACGTAAATATTGAGTCAGGCAAGAGTTATCTAGTAAACGGCTCTCCCATTAGTGGGGGAAGCACATCTGGAATGAGGAGTTGGTTTTTATGTTAGTTTTAGACGCAACTAGTAAAAGTTTGAGAATGGTTTTAGGGGAGGCCCACACGACTAACCCCGTAGATTTTACGGTGGCTTATGCCGATGAAGTGTCCTCCGTATTTACTGCGGGCGGCGGGCCTGCACAGTCCAACGGCACGACCAACGCGGAATTATTAGCCGCCCCTGGTGCGAGTACTCAGCGCGTCGTAAAAGATATTACCATCTATAACAATGACACAGTATCCCACGTGGTGACTTTATACTATCGCGTTACCGCTACGGATTACGTGTTTTACAAAGAGACCCTAGCGGCTGGCGCATGGGCGTATCCTCTCCGTGACGGAGTATTCGAGGGTTCAGCGGCGGCGGCGGCTGATATGGTACTTTCTGAAATCCAAACCGTAACAGGCGCAAAGACTTTCAACAGCGGTAAATTCATCCTCGCTGGCTCATCCTCTGGGACAACCACAGTCAACGCAACAGCGGCGGCTTCGGGTACTCTGACACTGCCAGCGGCGACAGATACGCTGGTGGGTAAGGCGACAACGGACACGCTGACGAATAAGACACTAACCGCACCAGTGCTGAATTCCGCGACCGTAGGCACAAAGATAGAGCCTACCACTGACGACGGGGCTACGCTTGGGATTTCAACAAAACAATTCAGCGATTTATATCTAGCAAATAACGCGACCATTAGATTCGGTAACACAGAAGCGATTATTGAGCATACACAGTCCACAAGTACGGTTGCTTTTTATGGAGGCACAACGAAAGTAACTGGAACCTTTGAGGGCGGATTCAATGTAACTACATCGGCAATTACTCCATCGACAAATAATGGCTCTGCTCTTGGTACGACCGCCCTGCAATTCTCTGACTTGTTCCTTGCGGAAGGTGGTGTTATCAATTGGGATAACGGCGATGCTACACTCACACAAAGCGGGAATGATGTCACATTAGCGGGCGCAAGCCTCACGGCTAGGGTCAAGCCTCGCACAGGGGGAACTACATCAAGCGCAACGCCTACTATAAACACGGATGACGTGGAGTACTACGAACTAACCGCACAGGCCGCAGACATTACGTCATTTACTACCAACCTTTCAGGTACTCCAACTAAAGCGCAGAAGCTCTGGATTTCAATCACAGGAACAGCGGCGCGGGCGATTACTTGGGGTACTTCTTTTGAAGCGTCTACTATTGCACTTCCAACAACCACAGTCACCACAAACCGCCTTGACGTTGGGTTTGTTTGGAATGACGTCACTAGTAAATGGCGATGCGTGGCAAAGGCGTAGACAATGGCTGATACTGGATTCAAATCACCTTCAAGTTCTAACACAGGCGGCTGGTCAACCCTGTCAAATTGTTACTCGTCTAATAACACCTACGCTACAACCACAAGCACAACTTTTATCAGCGGCGATGTTTATAATTTCGCGTTTGGGATTCCATCGGGGGCTACTATTGACGGTATAGAAATAGCGGCGGAGTTTTCGGCCCAAGCTGCGGGCATTGTCGCTACAATACAGCTCTCCATTTCTGGAGATGGCGGCGGGGCTTATACTGCCACAAAGTCCGATACCGTTACGGGCACGACAGATACAACCAGAACATACGGAGGCGCGACCGATGTATGGGGGGCTGGGCCGTGGAGTGATGCCAATTTTGCGGATGGTACTTTTTATGTAAAGGTAGAGGGTAAAACTGGGTCTTTCGGTCTTCAATGCCGCCTTGACCATTTGCGGGCGAAGATTTATTACACCGAGGGAAGTCAAAGCGGATTTTTCTTATTGATGAGTAACTAGGAGCAAAATGAAAACAATTACAACGGGCTTAGTAGTAACCGAAAATGACGCGATAATTGAGGGATACGACATCACCAACACACGCGGCGGGGTAGGTTTGAAAATTACGGGGAATAACGTCACGGTCAGAAATTGCAAAATCCACGACACCAAAGATCACGGCGTCCTATTCTTAGGCACGAACGGCGGGACGCTGGAAAACTGCGAGATTGTCCGCTGTGCGATGCGGTCACGGCCTAACACGATTTCGGGCGGCTGGCCTTCGCTGGTCAAGGTGCAATCAGTGGACGAATCCCCCAATGGCCTCGCGCAGAAAATTGTAATTAGGAATAATTACATTCATCACGGCTGGGGCGAGGGGATGGGATTACGTGGGTCAAACATCGAGGTTTACGGTAACACGGTAGAGGATTGCTATTCATTCGGGATTTACAGCAATTCAGATCACGTTTACATTCATAACAATTTTGTCGTCGCCCGAGACCGCGCCTATTATCGCGGGGGTTATCCTATGGCGGGAATCGGCGGGGCGGAGGAAACCTTCGCCAAGTGGGGCGCACATGGGCATGATACCGCTGAGATTATCAATAATATTGTAGTAGGTTGCAAGTACGGGTACAGGTACGGGCGGAGTGACAACGGCAAGGGGCTTGTAAATGTGACCATCGCGTTCAATACCTTCAGCGACATCAAGAACGCCCCTGTCTCAGTCACGTATTACCCGAACCAAAAAGGTTTACTCGTGGCGAACAACATCGCTAATAAGACAATCTCAGTGAGGGGCGCGGTAGTCTCTGGTAATGTGGTAAAGTCTACCAATGGTTACGGCCCGTTAGACTTCAAGCTGACAAGCCCCCTCCCCGCTTCGCCTGTCTATGACGTGGAAACGGACTTCGGCGGGAATGTGCGAACGTATCCAGTGGATGCGGGCGCGTGGGAGTATAATGGGAGTTGATGATACAACTCTTTACTAAATGAGGTTTCAATGGATCAGGCTGTTTTTACTTGCGAATATTGCCTCACTCCGCAATTTTTTTGCATGATGACTGATGATAATGAGTGTTGCGCGTGTGGTGCGCTGATGAATTTAGACCCTGACGCGTGGCGCGGTACAACACCGCGTGCACCTGACGCGGCCACGCCCTAGACTAGTCGCTATTGGTGCTTCAAAACCCTTGACAATTCTTGATATGGTGTGTATAATATCATCATAATCAAAAACAAGGAGAAACGAAATGAACACTAAAAACGAAATCGCCCGCAACGCCTTTTACGGAAACAACGAAGCCCTAATGTCAGAAATCAATATCAAGCATGGTTACACAATGAATGGCGAGTTCTTCCCTGCCAATGGATTGAGCCTGAGCGAAGTAATCGAAACAGTTGAGAGCATGAGCGATGAAGAACTCGAGCCCTACAAATAAACATGGCGGCGCAAGGATTGGGGCTGGGAAACCAGCCCTATACAAAAAGGCGATGAAAAGAAAAAACGTAATGTTTGATCCCGAAACAATCGCTTTTTATACAAAAGTTGGTAAAGGCAATTTATCAGAAGGCATCCGTCAATATTGGAGAAACCCAACAAAGCTCACTACGGACGGTCTTTGGGCTTGCGAGTGTGATTGGGTGAATGACGCCAATAATATACAGTGTGTTGCGTGTGGCGAACCCCGCCACTAACACGTTAGAAGAGGAAAAAATGAATTACCCTAAACCAGACTACAGTAACATATACTTCAATTGCTATCGTGACGGCGACAATCCCGTCATCGTATTCAAGGGACTCCAGAACGGGGGCAAAGTCCTTTGGATGGCGGTTCACCAAGCTACAATTCAGGCCCTAGATTGGGCACAGGAAGCCACAGGACAGGTCTCACAGCCTTACAAGGGCATTGTGCTTACCCTCCCCACTTTCGGCGGCTGGCGCGTTTATTTCGGGTCTAGGTACATCACAGCCACGCGGTCGAATGCGTCATGCGCTGGCGTGAGGTTTGAGCGGCTGGTGGATGTGCAGAGATTTAGAGCGGCGGTTAGTAAGGTGATGTAAAAATGAAATCCCCTAGTCATCTAGGGGATTTTTTGTTGGGCTAACGGTTTGTTCCTGCGAGGATTCATCCCTACACTTATGACAACGGCGAGAGTACGCATTTGTGTATCCGTAAATATCTCGCTTCTGCATAATCTCGTGCCCACATTCAAGCAATTCGTAAGGGAACTCAGTTTTGAAACCTCCAAGTTTTTTCATGTAGAACCGGGTAACCTTACGCAAGGGGCCGTGTAATTCTTTGAGTGACTTTTTAGCCATGACGTTTGCTCTCCTATTAATTAGTGTAGAACGTCGCAGTTGGGGCGGGCTTTCACCTGCCCCGTTAAGGGGACTAGATTACTGCTTTTTTCTGATTTCGTATTTACCCTCTGCTATTTCGTCAAGGTCAATCCAGACCTCCCCACTATCAGAGCGGGAAACGAAATTCATAAGCAACCAACCCTTAGTGATTAGTTTTGCCAACTCGTCACCAGTTGCGGGGCGGTTTTCGATTACATTCCAGATGACTTGTGCGCCTTCAAAGTTTATCATTTTATATTTCTTTCCGTTGAGATGGACTAGGCGGGGAAGTCGCCAGCGTCTACAGGTTCGGCGTCAAATGGCGTGTCGTGGGCTTTACCATCACCACGACTTGACAGGAAGCGGACAGTATTGGCAGTCAACTCGAAAGATGCCTGCGCCGTTCCATCCTGCTTAGTCCACACACGCGGCCCGCCTGTTGATTTATCGGGAGTAAGACGCCCTTCAACAAGAACTTTAGAGCCTTTCTTTACATACTGATTGCAGATTTCCGCAGTCTTTCCCCATGTCGAAACACGAAACCAGATTGTTTCCTTTACCTGCTCCCCGTTGCCGCCTGTATACTGGCGAGAGATTGCCACACTAAAGGATGTGACTGCCTGACCAGATGGGGTGTAACGCATTTCTGGCTCTTTGCCTACATTGCCAACGATGATAATTTGATGATATGACATTATTTACCTGCCTTTTCTAATTCCTGTTTTATCCAGTTTGACACGCCATTCAGTCGGCCAGCGTCCATCTTTGCGCGGTCATAAGCGGGGTGCTTGATTCCTGCTTCATCGGCACGCTTGACCAATGTCATGAAGTTATCCCACTCTGCGGAGGTGATAATCTCGTTAGTCACTTTCGGGGCGGGTTCGGATTGAGAGGGTTTACCTTTTTCAGCCTGTTTGGTTGCGCCGTCTGTGTCCTCGTCTGCGTACATGCCGAGGATTGAGGCCCAACCATAGCGGCGGAGGTAGGAAATAACCACGCCAGCGGATTGAGCAACGGATAAGCCCTTTGAGTCTGAGGTTGAGATATAAATCGCATCTTCGATATATTCCCCGCTGGTGTGCATGAGAATAGACGTGACGCCGATTTTCTCTCCCTCGCTGGTGGGAAACTGACTGATTGAAAGTCCATTCTTGGCAAGCACGGGGCGAGATGTTTCGATAACCGCGCCGAGGTCTGCATACTTGTTTTTCAGGAATGGATTTTGCGCGTTCTTTTTTACGTCTGGCATTTCAGCCTGTGCCAGTGCTAACGCCCCCGCCAACTTGCCGATTGAATCTGACTTCTTCATGTTTACTCCTTTTATAAGTTCCCGCCCTTAGAGCGGGTGAATAGGTTGTGCCAGTAACTTGACGCTGGCACTCGCCAAAAAAAATCATCCGAGGACTCCTTTCCCGTTAGGTGGGAGTCCCGAATATGTAAACGGCGGTTAGGCCGTAGTTACCTTTTTGAGATAGTTCGATAGTTTGTTGTACGCGCTATTTGATGGCTGGGTAAGACCTGTGAGAGTAAAGCCAATTTCTACCTTAGCGTCTGCAATCAACTCCCTCGCCTCTGCAAGCTGGGCGCGGAGGGTGGCGATTTCAGCCTCAAGTCTTGCTATTTCACTTTCACGGGTGAGTAGATTCGTTGTCATGGCGTCACCTAGAATGGGATGTCATCGTTACCAGTGGGATATGTCACCCAAAGGATTTCGCCGCCTGAAATGTAGGGGCTGTGTTCTGTGCTGTCAATTTCCTGTTCGATGCGCTGGGCGACATCGGCAGGATTGCAGTTTGCGAGGAATTCGGCAAGGCGTTTTTCCCAATAGGTATTATCTGGATTCTCTGCTACCATCTGTTCGAGGGAGGCTTGCTCTACGGCCTGTAAAACTTTGGTGGTGGTGCGATAGTCCATGTTCATCTCCATAGTATTTGGATCAAATTCTACTTCTTTTTCAGGGATGTGAAACTTGCATGACAGACACTGGGCCATAGGCCAATCAAGCAGGCAGGTGGTACACATTGCTCGGTTGAAGTCTTTTTCTTCGGTGGTCGGTTTCATGTCATGCTCCTGTTTTGGTTTATGCCCCGCTCTCACGCGGCGGGGCTTACGTCAAAGAGACCTACGGGCAGACACTAGCGCGCGCTCTTTTGCAGACGTTTCGGCTATCGGCCACAGCCAGATAAGTTTTGATTGTCCGTGAAAAGTGCCGTGAGCCAACCTTTATCCATCTGCCTTGGCTGTCACTCCACGTTTTACCGCGTTTGTGACGATTTCCAGCCAGTCGCTCACGTTTTCCTGGATTTGACTTGCGTCTATCATAACTCATGGACTGTTACCTCGTGTGCCTACTCAGAAATTTATCGGCTAGGCTGGCTCTTGCGTTCTTCAGGGCAAAGGGAACGTAAGCGTATTGTTCAACCTTGTTATCCTGCATCTGCCTATATTCGCAACACCGATGTACTTAATATATCACCAACCACAAAAGAAAGATTAAAACAAGTTAAGTGTTAGATAAGAAGATTCTAATCTAATTTTCTCATTTTTTTCTTGACATCACCCGCCCGCTATGCTAGTATTTGATAGCTTCTCCTGTACCCGAACCCGCCGTGAGCAAGAGTACCTTATAAGGCTCAAGTGAGCGGCGGGCGAGGGCGAAGGATTGAACATTTACAACATAAATATGTGTCGTCATTCCAGAGGTCGAATCTGGTTTATATGAGAAAAGGCCAAAGGCTAAAGGCTGAGGCAAATTACAGGTAAAAATCCTGTCGGCATGAATGAATGAATCAATCTGGAAGCCCGAAAAGATACGGCCGCCAGATTGTGACAGAGCAACCCGCTCTCTGATTGTAGCGGGAAGCGAATCAACCCCGCCGTGACAGTACGTTTCCCAGAAAGGTGTAATTCGTACGGCGGCGGGGCTTGACATGGACAAAGAAAGAAGGATGAGATGAAAGCAGAAACGAAAATCAGAAACGCCCTAATCTCCCTGTACTGGAATGGACACGACGACGGGAGATTGTGCGAGGCAAGCGATGACATATTAGGTCACATCACTGGTGAGGAATGGAGTCGCAGGCGTAAGCAGGTCATAGACGCAACAATCAAAAAGATTTTGAACGCAGACAGTAAAAAGAAAAAAGTCACAATAAAGAAGTAACCATGTACCTCATCCTCACCCGCCACAACAAATACTTGACCGAGCGTTACACCTGGTCAGACCTCCCCGCCCTATTCCCTGACTGGCAGGCTCCCGCAGTAATGCGTATGATGGACAAGGCGCAAGATAGGCCGACAGGGTGGGCGGTAGTCAGTAGCAAGTGTGTGGATTTGGATGCGTTGAAAGTGATGAAGTTTTGAAAGGATGACAAAATGGCATACACACAAGAATTAGATGATATAGCAGAATGGTTTTTGAATTGCGGCATGGAATCATTGACGACAGAACAAATAGCATCCATAATCCGCAAGTGGCGTCCAAGCGTAGAAGCCGCCCAGCAAAGCGAACAGGCGGAGGAACCTTTTACGTGGCAGTGTCAGGGGTGCGGGGCTGTCCTGTGGTCGAATCAGAATGAGCATTGCCCCAATTGCGGGTGAGGCTTGACAATCTGTTTTGAAACTACCGCTTGACATTGGCGGAATAATCTGTATAATGGAATTAGGCGCGTGGAGGGACACCACGAGCAATCGCCAAGACAAAGGAACACTAATGAAAAACTCTTACCCTTACACATTACGACCCCCCTCTCATGCGGCTCTGTATAGCCGCAGTCCCAGCGGCAATTTGTGTTCCTTGTCGCAGGCCGCAGTAGAGGCGGGTCGTTTTGCATTCCTGAAAGGATAGGCCATGTGCAACTATAAAGTAAGGAAGCCGCGAGGCTGGCGAATGAAATTCGGTTTGATGCGTAGGGAATACGTATTTGTAAACTGCAAAGCAAAACCAGTAAAAGATGGTTTATGCAAAAAGCACGCGAAAATGATTAGCCCTACGGGGCGGAAAGATGGATTAACATGACAAGTTATACATTGAACGCAACGCTTGAAATCGTGATGGAAGAATGTATTGAATGTGGTGTAAAGTTTGGGATGACCAGTACACACCACACCTGGGTAAAGGAAAATAAAAAGACTTTCTTTTGCCCGAATGGACATTCAATGTCTTATTCAAAAGGCGAGGCTGATCGCCTCCGTGACATCATCGCTGAGAAAGACCGTTCACTTGCCTACTTCCGAAAACTGGAAGCCGAACGAAACGAAGCCGCAAAGCAGAAACTTGCAGAAAAACAGGCAAAGCGAGCGGCGAAAAAGAAGGCAAAAGAGTAACTCTACCAATTGTTAGACCTGCACCACAACGGAACGCCGAGCGGCTTGACGGCTAATCCGAAAATACATTGCTCCGC
>ERZ869921.1395-NODE-1395-length-10215-cov-3.857283_pt1 | contig 10215 bp, 18 predicted proteins | sample MGYA00579310_ERZ869921 | MGnify/ENA primary metagenome ERZ869921 (study PRJEB32216, sample SAMN09231816) | wastewater metagenome | place: USA: Maryland | collected 2016-06-21 | study: EMG produced TPA metagenomics assembly of the PRJNA472060 data set (Reclaimed...
AACGAAAAATGTAACTTTGAAACTTTTTTTGATCTTCTGGGTTCTTATACATTGGGGTGATAGACGGGATTCGGACCCGCACGAGCGTAGAACTCGCTAGGGCCACAACCTAGCGCCGCAAACCATATCGGCCTCTACCACATCTTTTGCTTTTGCGTTTTATTGGCGGGGCGTTTCCGACTCGAACGGAAACTTTTAGGACCGCTATCCTACAGTGCGCCGTGTGTACCTCTCGGGTCGCGACTTCCCTACCCATACATCTTACACTAACGCCCCTATGATTGTCAAATAGAGCGGGGGCCAGGAATCGAACCTGGCACCGGTTTAGTCGTTCAGCTTACGTCACTGCACACCTGATGTGTATGCTAGCAACAGGAGTGGTAAGCAGGCTATGTCACGAACTACCTAGACACCCAACCAATGGCCCCGCATGAGCTTCTTTTCTATGCCTATAGTAGGCATCTTTGGCTTTCTTTCTTGTTCTGTATCCTAACCTTGACAGGTAAGGCTGGTCTTCGCAGTCTGGGCATTTGAATCCCCACGCACGAGTAGATCCATGTTTGTTGTTGTTGCCCATGGAACTCCAATGTCCTGTGATAATTTTCACAATTGGATTAGGCTTCATCTGAACTCCCATAGAGCCCTCTACGAGATTCGAACTCGTTTTGTTCTAGCTTACCATGCTAGTGCTCTACCTGACGAGCATAAAGGGCGAGCTACAACCAGGGATAAGGCGCGGGCAGCGTCACTAATCCAATAAGAAAAGTTCATCCCTGGTTGTATTGGAACTGCGGACGGGACTTGAACCCGCAAAAAATAAGGGTGAAAACCTTACGACTTTACCAATTTGTCCACCGCAGCAAGAACTAAATGAATGAATGTACCTCTATGTTCTTAGGGAACTCCCATTCAAAATCTTCGTAGGCACCATTAGACCACTGGACTCTGATACGGTGAGGTCTAGTAACACCACCGGAACGAGGCCCAACTAAGGAGTGAACAACACCCCTACGATCTATGCTGGTATCTATAACTGTATAATCGACTTTTGCTTCTGTAAATGATACTTTCATAGAGGAAAGCTAGAGAGTCGAACTCTATCCCTTACGAGACGCACACTTTAGCAGAGTGGCTCCAAACCTTTTGGATTAACTTTCCAGTTACTTTTTCGTTCGAATCTTCTTGTCTAGTATTGCAGTCCTAGGATCGGTTGTGTGATCCAAACCGTTCTTGTTGCAATACTCCACCCATTTTTCTTGGAGGATATCTTCATCTATATCCTCATCGTCACGCCAACGAGAATGTTCTACATTAAGAGAGTGAGCTATACTAACGGCGTCTCTAAAATGAGGTACCTCTGCTATAACTTCTCCATAAACATTGCCACGGTACACCATAAGTAAGCTATTTATCTCGTGCGCCGTGCAGTAATTTAACTTTTGGTCGTGATACACCTCTAGCTTACGTACTACTATAGAGCTATTGTCTTTAAGTTTGACTGCACAGTAGGGTTCTTTGTCTCTCATTGTCACTTCTTGGAAGGAGAGGCTGGCTTAGGTGCTGCGGGCTTAGGAGCAGCCGGTTTAGGGACCGGTGCTGGCTTCGGAGCAGGAGCAGGCTTAGGAGTGGCTGTCTGTGGCTTAGCAGGCTCAGGGAGCTTAGGAGCAGACTTAGGATCAACCTTAGGCACGGTTGAAGTCTTAGGAGGCTCACTAGCTTTCGCTTTGGGAGTCGTAGTCTTAGGGGCCTTAGGTGGTTGGGCCTTCGTGGCACCAGATGTAGCAGCAGAGCTAGACTTCAAAGGACTCGTCTTAGGTGCAGCCTTGGGTGTCGCTGAGATGCCACCATAGTTGTTTACTATAGTCACATTAGTTGGTGACACATAGTTGTATCTACCGTAACCTACGAACGGACTGCCAATAGAGGGATAGTCCATTGCGTTACTGAGCAACATGTAAACTAGGAATGTTTCACCAAAGCTAGAGTCGGTTGTTCCACGATCGTAAGCTTGTTGACATACGTCCAGGGCTATTACGGTTTCAGCACCGTTAAGTCTGCTCACACATTGTGATACTTGGCGTTGATTGTCACCACCACCACACGCAGTGAGAGCAACTACACCGACTAGTGCTGCTGCGATTGCCTTTTTCATTTTGTTCCTTTCAAAGAACTATTCGTGGTCCCTCGCCCAGGACTCGAACCTGGAATTCAACTTTCGTAGAGTTGTGTGATTGTCCATTTCACTAACGAGAGATAGCGAGCAGTTTTTTTTATCTGACTTGCTCAGGTCACGCTCTTTAAAGAATGGCGAGCAGTTTAGTGACGGCGAGATACGTCGTATCTCGCACATGCTCAGGTCAGAAAAGCGGGTAGTAGGGTTGGCTACCTACAAAGAGAGGTTACGAGTTGCCAATGAGTGTCTCTCTAACTGTGCAGTGAGTGCTAACTCTAGCCCCGTGTGGAGTAGCTAACTCTCACCACGCCCCTCTCTCACCGGATCAGCCTGAGAGGATTTCGGACCTTACACATACTTTATGGGCCAGCCGTAACTATACCCATTATTCAGTCATACCCTACCGAGGCAGCTAACCTCAGCGATTGTTTGTTATCTTACTACAGTTCGTCTCAGATGTCAAGACATTAAAGATCCATGTCGTGGATGTCGGCCAGTTCTCTGATCTCGGTAAGCTTAGATCAAAGAGTGGCTGCAGCTAGGGCCTCTTCGATATGAACGGGCTTAAGCCCCCAGACATCGACGCCTACGTTAACCTGTTTGCCGTTAACTTTCCACGCCTGATGGACATGACCGTGCAAAAGGACATCGAAAGCATCGGTAGGACGCCACTTATCAAAATCCCTATCATCATACTCATCTGTAGTAAGGGGGAAGTGACAAAACAAAACGTCCTTGCCAGCTATATGGTCCCGTACCTGAGTCGTATTGATCAGCAGCCCAGCCTTCGTGTAGATCTCTGCCCACTTCAATGCTTTGCCCCCATGCATAGGGTGGCAGTTACCAGTAAGATGGATCTTGCCATTCCTCTCTACGAAGAATCGACCAGAATCAACAGACACACACCAGACAATTCCATCATAATCAACTGATGATATTTGAATCTTTTTGTTTAGCATACGATAAGATCGTCTAGTGAAGTTCAATCTAAAATCTGAGTGATTAAAGACGCTGACAGATGAACTATAACCATTAATTGCTAGGGCCACCCTGAGTTCGTCTCTTAGAGACGAAAGGTTACAGTAAAGCACACCAGAATTGGTTTCGTCTTCTGGTAGTTGTGCTGATCTATAAGATCCATCACCATCAACCATTGTATCCCAGAATATTTCAAACTGTCTAGCAGACAAATTATTCACCCATTTAGGAAGAGATTTTCCTTCAAATGGTAGTGTTGTGGAAGCCTTCTTGTGAATATAAAAAGAAACTTCGTTTTCTGGTTTTCTTTTGATCGTTTTGTCGGCTATTGAAATGGGATCACGAGAACGGATTGACTCCTTGAATGACAGATTCAATCCAACTAGAATATTCCTAATCTTGTGGGCGTTGCTTTCACGCTGATAAATAACCCATACATCATTGCGATAGCTGCCATCTGTAAGACACCATGCTAACAGTCGAATCATATCATCATTGATGTCGAATTCGGATTGTTTATTGTCGGTGCTAGTCTGAATGTATCCCTTTTCAAAAGGACTGAGCAGATCTCCCCCTACATATTCTTTCCAGTTGTTGGAAGCTTCACCATTTTTAAAAGTTTTTCTGAGAACAATGCGATGTTCGGGCGTAACCATTCCATCAAATCCACGGCCTACATAAGAGATCATAGGGCCATTGTAATGGTAGCTGACAACTCTACGAATTGGTTCCCACTTAGTGCTGCCATCGTCATAACAACTTAAAACCTTATCACCTATTTGAAGTTCATTATATGACTTAAAACCATCCCTGGTTAGGGCTTTTGTATCTTCTGTCACACAATAGTCATGATTACCGGGGACAAGAACCTTTGTGCCGTTAAGCTTGGGGATGTATTCCATAAGCGTTGGTTCCCGCTGACCCATAACTGCGTCACCCAGGACCCACACTTCGTCGTCCACACCCACGACACTGTTCCAAGACTCAATAAGACCTTCGTTCATTTCTTGAACCGTATCGAAGGGTCTGCTGTCGCCACAGAAATCTAGGATTCGGGCATGGTTGAAATGCATGTCAGATGTCAAGAATAGTTCGCTTGCCATGATTCAAAATCCTTTCTCATTCTCAGCATATCGTTGTCGGGTACCCTAGCACGACCTTCGCGCTTAGCGTTGCGTTCTACACAAACTTCGAAAGGTGTATCGAACACCTTCACTTCAAACTCTGGTTTAAAAGTCAACTCATTAAGCAAGTTTCGTAAGTCGCGTTCATGGTATCTTGTAAGGTTAGTATCGTCTACTATAACATCGTTGAACCTCCTGAGAGACTCGACGATGATCCTGTTTCTAACTTCAACGATAAGCTTTTCGTTAGCCTTCGACCACTGACCACAATCAATCATGGCTCGCAAATCATCACGGTTAACACGCTTAACTCGCCCTCCAGATGCAGTCACCTGCTCCTTAGCCCAAGTTGATTTGCCACTACCTGGGATGCCCACCAACATGATTAGCTTGTTCACTCTTCATCACCTAACGCATAGTTTGGGCGCTTGAACTCTGGCTCAAGCATCTTCCAGATATCATCATTGATAAGTTTGTTGTCAAGTATCTTGAACAACAATCCGTTCTGTTTGATGTTCGCAACCGCAAGAGCAAAGTCTTTACGGTTAACCCGAGCCTTAGCTATATCTCCATCGAAAAATTCATCTACCACACGAGCAAACTGTTCGTATGCTTTCTTCATCCACCCTGCATACTGTGCCAACAGGTCGTCACGCACAGCTTCGACCCAACGATATAGCTCATCGGGTATAGAGGCCAACAGTTCTTCAAACGAATCACCGTTACGCAACGAATTCCAGATGCTCTTAGTAGAAACACCTGTAACTATTCTGTGCAGCCTAACATAATCTGGGAACTTGGCCTTAACACGGAAGTTCGAAGAAGGGAAGTATATCACGTAACCCTCAGCGTTATCGAGAGGATGCAGGTCTGGCACGTCACATCATATCTTGCAGCCTTAAGGCCAGGCCAATCACCCGAACCACCGAACTCGAATACGTTAGCACCAGTGACGTTATCTACAGCGCACAGGAACACTAGGCCCTCAACACCACCGTAGTCAACGACGATTCTGTTGTCTGGGTAGATGATTTCGAACAAGTAAGTGTAGCCTGGTTCTGGCACGAAGTCTACATATCTCTCTTGCAAGAGCATACTTGCCCGTAGTGCCTGATCCGAAGTGAAAGAACCACGGGTTGCGATTGCATATCTGGTACCGGTCGGATAAAGGATACCCAACGATCCATCAAGCTTCTCGAATACCTGAAAGTCTTTCTTGGAGAAGCGTACGTCTGAACGTGGATGCTCTTCTAGGTTAAAGAACTTTGAGAACGGTCTTGAAACAATGTTCATGTCGGCGTCTAAGATCAGACCACGGCACTGTAATGTAACATCGTTCCACACTCTAGAGAACTGACATGTATGAGAGTAGTTGTAGATCCATAGATCTAACTCTGGATGCTTCTGGCGGTTGACAAACCCTTCGTCGATCATTCTGTTGAGTAGATCAATACTGAAGAGGTTTGATACGTGTATAGTTCTAGTAGTCATTTTGGGTTAAGCAGTTCGTTTAGTTTTTCACAAAACTCTTTAAGGGTTTCATTTTTAAGTTCCTGTTCGTCAAACGAATAACGCGAGAGGTTACCGAAATGTTTCGTGTAAACAACGAATCCGTTTATATGAACATCTACAGATGCATCGGTGTAGGTATAGGTTTTGCGATCTAGAACGTAGTCTACTAGGATTTCTATCGGGTATCCGATATCCACGGCTCAGCCTTTCTGCTCTGGCTCCTGGGTCCCATGCTTGTGCATAAGCTCCTTTAGTTGCCAGTCACTCATTTTACCAGAGGCAAGGTCGAACGTCAAGGCCACAGGCAAAACAATTCGATCACCGTAAACGTGAGTTTTCTTTAGCTCGGATGCTCCACCTGCAAGCGCAATGTATCCAAATCTTTCATCTCTTTTGAGAACACCGTTTTTGATATCAGAAAGATCTAGATACTGTATCTTCCAATCATTATCGTCACCCCAGTAGCAGCCACATACAAGAGCCCAAGTTGTGTTGATCTTGTCGAAGGACTCAGTAAGTAGCTTGTCATAGATGAAAGCGTTCTCTGGACGTTCTGTCTTCTCTTTCTCATAAGAACACATACCATCATCGTCTAGGTAAGATTCATCGTACTCATTCCACCAGCCTATAGCATGAAACCCAGTAGGACAAAACCCTGGCTCTCTACGTTGCTCGCCTTCCCATTCAAAAAACTCGTCTTCTTCTGTAGCTATAATAGTACCTGTGGACAGATCAAGGACAGAAGTTTTAGTGTAGTCCTCTGAGATCAGGGCGTAAGGACCGTCCTGCCAGAAAGGTTCGAACGTATTATACATACAACTGTAATGACGTTGATACTTTGCTACAACTTTCGGTGTCTCTTCGCGTTTATACACGGTGACATCTAGATAATTCCACCGACCTTCTCCGTTGGAGACAGGTTCTGTTTCTATATAGTAATCTAGCTTAGGTGGCGGTTTGTATATCATATCTTTCCTTTATATGGCATTTTGCTCCGGGAGAAGGCTTCGAACCTCCAAACTCCTGCTTCAGAGGCAGGTGACTTTACCTGTTTGTCCACCCCGGAAAAACTTTACGCAAGCTTCGCAGAAACTTCCGCCAACGACAAATCTATATCCTGCAAGACGCCCATAATACCGACAAGAACCATAAGCTGAGCTACTTGAAGTTTATCAGTTTTTTCATCCGTGATAAAGTTATCAACAAGCTGCGCAAAGTCTGTCAAGACATCAGTCCTAGTGTTGATTCTATCAACGTGTGACTCATCTGACCAATCATTCTTAATCATATATTACTCTTTCGTGAAAAGTTTCTTGCCGCAACATACGGCATCTAGTGAGCCAGTCATCTCTGGTTGGTCACACTTCTTACAGGAGATCCTATCACACTTAGGACAAAGTGTAATAGATACACCCCTAGGAGAGAAATCCGTAGGGACAACTCTAGTTTCTTGCTCTATGTTATGTTTTGGGCATAATGATTTCATAGCGACTCTGGCGGGATTTGAACCCAGCGATCTTCTCCGTGACAGGGAGACGGGGACGGCCAAACTCCCCCACAGAGCCAATTACCTTAAGCTATCCAGATAATCAAAAGGATTATCAAGATAATGACTAAAGTTCCTGCGCCTATATACATGGACTACCTCCGTAGTATACTTGATGATACCCGGTCTTGTCAAGGACTAACCCTCTGTGACCCGTGACCATACCTTCTGAAACTCTTCGATATCCACGACAGGGCGTCCAAGTTCATGAATAGTTTCATCAAGATAATCTATGAACCTAGCGATTAATAGAAGCCCAGAAGTAACAACCATAAGTTGTTGTTTGATAGTCTCCTGAACCGATACTTCCGGTTCTTTGATCGCAGCGAGAATTACATTATGGAACTCGTTGATAAACTCGCTGCGTGCATCTGATCTTTGTTCCCAATTAGGGGCGGTTTGTTCTGTCATAGTACAGCGTAGGGGAATCGAACCCCTGTCTCTAGATCGAGAGTCTAGTGTATTAGCCCCTATACGAACGCTGCTTGGAGATGCGAGTCAGATTTGAACTGACGAATAACGGGTTTGCAATCCGTTCCCTTCGGCCAGACTCGGGCATCGCATCAAAACCTTCAGTTACCTTCGTGAGTACCTTCTACATTCTCAGCTTCACGACGGGCAGTGCGGGCACCCAGCCAAAGAAGAGCTTCCTCTACCTTGGTTGCAGCCAAAGAATTCTCACGACAACGGAACTGACCCTCATTATAATACTCGATACGCTGAAGGGCTGCACGTAGAACGGTCTCTACGAACGCACCGTTAGGTTCAATTCTATCATCTCCCCTGCCTAGTGGACCGTCTTGCCAGTCGATACGTAAACCTTTACCTTCTACATATCCACCTGCTGGTTTCCCATCTACGGTGATGTTCTTTGCGCTGAATGTTTGGTTATCCATTTAGTTTCCTTTCGATTGTGGTGGACACGGAGAGATTCGAACTCTCACTGTGCGCCGTTTGAAGACGCTGCCTCCTGCCAATTGGGCTACGTGTCCATTTCTCATAATGGTCTTATATCTAACCAGGATTGACAATCCCAGCCGGTGTAATCACAACCACCTTCTACTACAAAGCGTTCACCGTTATCTAGAGTGACAGTCCAAATCCAGTTGCTTTCATCATTGCTTCCCATTTGAATCATTTCCAGAGAAGTGATGTGACGACCATGTAAGACTTGTGCTTCCGAACTGTTCATTGCTACGGCTTGACCAAAAGAGTAGGAGTCTTGCCCTGGGAACCTTTTCTCTAGATTGACCCAGTAGTCATCGTTGTAGTACCTGTTGTTGTGGATATCTATTGCAGGATAGTCGGTCAACATTTTGATACGTTGCCCTTCCTTGCGAGCTAACTCTAGTAGATCACGAGCAACTTTGTCAAGATTTTCTTCTGGGATCTCTGGGCTACCCTTACGTAGCGTGTCCATCATCACGTCATAGAGAGGATCTTTTTTCATGGTTTCTCTTTCGATAGGTGTCAGCATTATCTCCGTCTTTGCTGACTCGTTGGCGACCAACCCTACTTGGGAACTACTGGTTGGTATAGACCAATTCTTAAATGGCGGAAGCGGTAGGACTCGAACCCACACGGACGTTAACCCCAAGAGTTTTCAAGACTCCGGCCCATAGACCAACTTGGCTTACGCTTCCAGAATTAATTAATTATGAAGATCCTAACCTGCAGCCTGAGTGACTGCATTTGGTGGAAGTGATAGGATTCGAACCTACTAGACCGAAATACGTGGTTTACAGCCACGCCCAACCCTCCAGCGTTGGCGCACTTCCTTATATGTTATTGCTTAACCCACTGGTGTTACATCTACCCAAGGCATACTTAACTCTTTCTCTTGGTCGGGTACAGGCGATTCGAACGCCCACTTGCCACCATCCAAGGGTGGTGCACTACCAAGTTATGCTAATACCCGTTGTTTTATTCTCCAAGCTTGCTTGGATTTCCTTACATATTCTTTACAAATATCACATTTACATCCATGCTGATTTCTCATTGCATAAGTTCCATGCTGCTTTGTCGTTTGCTCAGATGTAGTTTTCTCTTGATGATGAGTTGAGCACAGCACCTGACATTTAGCTAGCTCTGAGTCTACAATTTCTTGTTTCCTTGACCAGATTTGTGATACGTTATATGTCTTTAGGGATGGGTCGATGTGATCTATTTCTAGGTCGATCCATGATCCACATTTAACACACGGACCATTCTGGTTTATCCATTCTTGTCTACGACGAGCTACACGTAGCCTTTGATATTCTCTTTGCTTATCTGGATCTTTGTATGCCATTTGCTTAGCTCTTAAACAATCTGTCCTTCAATGGCTTCCTTGGTTCGATAAGAACCTTGGACTGCAAGATACCGTCCTGAAATAGTTGACGCACCAAGTTCTCGGCATCAAAAGGGTTCTCGTACCCTTGTGAGCCATCAGTGGCTACGACCTGACCGTTGGTTGCAGTCGCACGCCAACCCCATTTCTTATCTCTACGTTGATAGAGGGTAATCATGTATCTCATTTTATCACCTAGTTCTTTCGTCTATGTCTTTTTCTGACATCATCGCACTATGCCAAGTAACTGATCCGTCTGGGTTAAGTAGGAGATAAGCCATCGGACCATAGGATATATCTAGACTAAAGATAAGAGGTTTGTCTAGATCCCCAGGGTATACATATTTTATTGCTGTTGATTTCTTCATGGTGGAGACGGGGGGAATCGAACCCCCGTTATGATTAACTACTATCCCTATTGCTACAGCCATTCCCAACTTAAGGTGTGGGTACCAGGGGCGTGACCGGAGTCACACCTCCACCAGGTCGTCTTTCCGAACCAGTCAGCACCGTCATTGTCGGTCGGTGCACAGCAGTCACATAGAGCCGTCCT
>ERZ869921.1396-NODE-1396-length-10212-cov-21.908930_pt1 | contig 10212 bp, 8 predicted proteins | sample MGYA00579310_ERZ869921 | MGnify/ENA primary metagenome ERZ869921 (study PRJEB32216, sample SAMN09231816) | wastewater metagenome | place: USA: Maryland | collected 2016-06-21 | study: EMG produced TPA metagenomics assembly of the PRJNA472060 data set (Reclaimed...
ATCGATTCCTTTAACAGTCTTAGTTCAAAGGGTTTACGTCATGCCGTTGACCGGAGAGGCTAAGGCCGAATGGAGGCGGAGGAACCGCGAGGGAATCTCCGCGCAGTTGCGAGAGTGGAAGGCGAAGAAGGTCGCCAGCGATCCGGGTTACTTGGAACGAGAGCGAGAAAAGGAGCGAGCGCGACGGATCAAGAAGGCGTCTCTCCGGCCACCGCGAATGTGCAACTGCGGAAAGCCGACGCCCACCCGATCGATCAAGTATTGCTCGCCCGAATGCCGTCCACCGAAGCGGGTGAAAGCGCAGGCGAAAAAGGAACAGCAGGCCAAGAAGTGCGCCGTGTGCCCAAACGAATTCGTGCCAAAGATGGCAACCCAAATCTTCTGCAGTGCGGAGTGTCGAAAGTCACGGGAGAGCGAGAAGTCGAACGAGTACGCTCGCAAGAGGTACGCGACGAATCCGGAGTACCGGGCGCGCCAGATCGCCAAGAGCAGCGAGCGGTTCGCGACCGATCCCGAGTACCGCGAGCAGGAGCGAGTTAGGCGGGCGGTGAAACGAACTGAATCGCGGCGATTACGAACGGAAGAGAAGCTTTGCGGCTGGTGTGGCCAACCGTTCATGACGGCCAACAAGAAGAAAAAGTACTGCGGCCGTGATTGTCTGCTGGCGGAAATGGGTCAGCGCAACGCAAAGAGGAATCGCGTTCGTTACTGGTCGAGTGCTGATGTTCGGGCAAAACACGCGGAGTACGGGAGGCTGCCGGAAGTCCGGAAGAAGAACATCCAGTACTCCGCCCGTTGGAAGTCCCGAATGAAAGCGGAGAATCCAGAAGCGTGGGCCAAGATTTGCGCGACGCGATCCTCTGCGGTTCACAACTGGAGAGTCAAGAAGTTGGCGGAAGACCCTGGGTACGAGAGCAGAAGGCAAATGCTCTATCGGTTCAAGATTAAGAACGCGGCCGAACTCGTCACTTTGGCGATCGACGCCGGCACCCTCATGGAGAAGTCGAAATGCTCGCGACCGTCGTTGCCCCATCACCGAATTCCGCCCTCGACCTCGACCTCATCCCGGCGATGTCAACGGATGAGCTTCGATCCGAGTTCGCCCGCGTCCTCGGTGTCACTGCCGAGAGCCTCCGATACCTCGCGCACCTCTGGCGCGAGATGGGTTCACGTGGTGTTGACCTCAGTGAACTCCGCAGCGGCCTGATCGCGTACTTCCCGGCGATCGCGGCCGGTGCGGTTGCGCCGGAAGCGGTTCTCCGGTTCGCGGGCAACCCGAATCTCTTGCGGGCGGTCTCGGAGTTGTCACCGGACGAACAAACCAAGCTGGCCGGCGGCGAACCCCTCACGGTCGTGGTTCGGCACGGTGGGTCTCTAACCCACCGTAAACTTCCGGCCCATGCCTTGAGCGCCGCGCAGATCAGGCAGGTTTTCGGCAACAGGTGCATTCGCACCGAAACCGAGCAGATCGCGCGGCTCGAATCGCCGGTCGTTGAGGGCGCCCCGCGCAAGCCAGTGACGATGGGTTCCGTTGTGGTGGACCGCTCCGCTGGCACGGTCCGCATCGGCCGAGTAATCGCGCCGGTGCAAGAGGTGATCGACGCACTGCGAGCGGCCGGACTGGTGAAATGATGGCGAAGAAGAAGCCAATCCCGAAGAAGACCGCGAAGCCACCGGCCAAGAAACCCGTGCCGGTGGTGAAGGCGAAGCCGTCGAGCAAGGGCAAGCCGGCCGCGAAGGTGCCCGCGAAGCCCGCGCCTCAACCGCTCACCCCGAAGGAAGCCAACTATCAGGCGTACAAGGAGCAACAGGCCGAGATCTCTCGCGCCCGCTCGGCGAAGGGGCGAGAGATCGGCCCCATTCCCGACATCGCGAACGTCGAGCGCCGGGAAGCCTGCTCGAAGTCCCTCAAGCTGTTCTGCGACACGTACAACCCCGACGCGTTCTCGTTGCCGTGGGCCGACTACCAGATCGCGAGCCTGGGGCGCATCGAGGAGGCGGTGAGGTACGGCGCTCTGTACGCGATGGCCGAGCCGCGCGGCGGGGGCAAAACGACCCGCTGCCGAAAGGCCGCGCTGTGGGCCTTGTCGAACGCGCTGTGTCGGTACGTGTTCGTGATCGGGGCGAACGCGGAGAAGGCCGGCGACACGATCGACGCGCTGAAGATGTACTGCCGCTACCTGCCCCTGTTCGCGGCCGACTACCCGGAGATCAGCCACGCGGCCATTGCGCTGGGCGGGATCGCGAACCGGGCGAGCGGGCAGACGTGCAACGAGCGCTCGACGCTCATCGAGTGGGGCGGGGATCGCATCGTGTTCCCGACGGTGCCGCCCCCGAAGAACTGGCCGAAGCACTGGCCGCTGAGAGGTGACGGGATGGTGCCGACGAGCGGCGCGGTGGTTAGCGCGTCGGGCCTGACGGGTGACGGCATCCGCGGGTCGCTGCTGACGCTCTCGACCGGCGAGAGCGTGCGGCCGGACCTCGTGTTAATAGATGACCCGCAGACGAACGAGAGCGCGCGGTCTCGCAGCCAGAACGCGACGCGGGAGTCGCTCATCAGCGCCGACGTACTCGGCATGGCCGGGCCGGGGAAGACGATCAGCGCCGTCATGCCGTGTACGGTGATCGAACCCGGCGACGCGATGGACTGCATACTCGACCGCGACAAGCACCCGATGTGGCGCGGGTCGCGGACGCGGATGCTCGTCACGATGCCGACGAACATGGCCGCGTGGGACGACTACTTCGAGATCTACCGGCGGTGCGCGCTGAAGGAGCCGCCCGACTTCACCGAGTCGAACGCGCACTACATCGCACGCCGGGAGACGCTCGACGCCGGCGCGGTGGCGAGCTGGCCGGCGCGCCACACCGAGGCCGAGGTGAGCGCGATCCAGTCGGCGATGCACTTGTACTACCGGAACCCGCGCGCGTTCGCCGCGGAATACCAGAACGAGCCGCAGGTAGCGACGATCGGCAGTCTCGAAGACCTCGACGCCGCGGTGGTCGCCCAGCGCGTCAACAAGGTGCCGCGCGGGATCGTGCCCGATTCGTGTTCGCAACTGACGTGCTTCATCGACTGCGGCCAGAAAGCTCTGTGGTGGGTGGTGTGCGGCTGGTCGGAGAAGTTCGCGGGGTCGGTGGTGGACTACGGGTGCTACCCGGCCCAGACGCGCAGCTACTTCGGCGCGGACGACGTGCGGCCTTCACTGGCCGACGTGTTCCCGCACCTGGACGAGACGGCACGCTTGTACGCGGGGTTGAAGACTCTGACGGAAACGGTGCTGTTCCGGGGGTGGCCGCGCCAGGACGGCGGGACGATGCAGATGGGGCGCGGCCTGGTGGACTCCGGGAAGTGGACGGATACGGTCCACGCGTTCTGCGAGCGGTCCGCGTACTCGGCGCTACTGTCGGCCTCAAAGGGCTGGTACATCGGGCCGGCGGGCGCGCCGATGGCGAACTGGCCGGCGAAGCCGGGCGAGCGCCGGGGCGACCACTGGATCGCGCGGGCGCGAACCGAAAAGTACGGGCGCACGCTCCTGTTCGAGACGAATTACTGGAAGAGCTTCGTCGCGGCCCGGCTGCAAACCCCGGTACTCGGCGCGGGTGGGATGTACCTCTTCGGCGACGGCGCGCTGCGCCAGCACCAGTTGTTCGCGGACCACCTGACCGCGGAGTACCAGCACGTTCCCGAAGGCCGAAAAGCGGTGGAATGGAAGACGCGACCGGGGCGGCCCGATAACCACTGGTGGGACTGCCTCGTTGGGAACGCGGTGGCGGCGAGCTTCGCGGGCGCGAAGTGGGACTCCGCGATCGCCGCGGGTGAAACACCCAGGCCCCCGGCCGCGCGAGCCAAGCGGATCCCCCTGTCCGAGCGGATCGCGGCGAAGGACCGGGAGCGCGAGCGGGCGAGGGAGTTGGAGGACCTGGTGATCGGGAGGGCGGGGTGAGCATTCCGAAATGGACCGCAGAGCCTCCGTCGGCGCCAGGTTGGTACTGGCTCCGCTCGCCTAAATTTGGCGTTGTGATGGCCGATGTGTACCGCCACGACGGACGATTGTGCGTGTACGCTCGCAGAATCAGTGCCGAACCACAGGTCACAATGATGTGCGTCGTTGGCGAAGAACCGGCCGAGCGGTGTGAATGGTACGGCCCATTGGAGTATCCGAAATGAGGAAGCTGGTAACGGGCACCGGTGCGAAACTCTACCGCAACGTGGGCAGCTACGCCGAGGGGAAGGAAGTCTGGGAAGAGGTCAACATTGCCAGCGGGAAGCCGACCATGCACGAGGACGAAGTCGCGTTTCGGGCGAAGATCATCGCGAACCCCGACGACGATACCGCGCGGCTGGTGTTCGCGGACTGGTTGCAGGAGAACGGCCAGGAGGAGCGGGCCGAGTTCATCCGCGTGCAGTGCCGCATTGCAGACCGCGACTTGGAGCGGCCAGGCGGTAGCACTGTGGCGCCGACGCACCGCTGCAAAGTCTGTCGGGCGCTCTGGGTGGAGTGGCCGGCAGACCCGGCGAAGCCGCCCCCTTTGCAGAACGGTTCGTGGTCGCTGTGTTCGGCGGTTTGCGGGAAGTGCTGCGACAACGCGCCGATGGGCGAGCAGATTGAGGCGCTTTCTGAAGACGACCGGGCGCTCGTTTCGCGCGAGTGGGAGTTGCTGTCCGCGAACGCTCGCGAGTGGGCTAATGCTGTCATTCCGCAGGCCGTGCCGTCGAACTGGTCGCCTCACGATCCGACGCCCTATCTCGTGTTGCCCGGCCCGTCATATGTGAACATCGCGTTCGTTCGCGGGTTCGTTTTTCGCGTTACCTGCACCGCGGCCGACTGGCTCGCCCACGGCGACGCGATCCGCGCGCGGGAACCGGTCGTTCGCGTGATCGTCACGACCCGGCCGGAAACGGACGGCGATGAAGACGACATTTGGTTCGTCGGTGATCCGGCCGGGGTGCGCATCCCGCACGTCGATGTGCTGGCCGAACAGACTGCCGTGGAACGAGAGGAGCGCAACAGCTTGGCCGCGCTCTTCCGGTGCCGGTGGCGCGGGCTGAAGTCGTTGTCGTTCCCGTGGTGGAACGGGCAGTTCACGATTGTCGACGACCCGGTCTTCAACGCCCTTGTCAACGAACTCGTGAACGAACGCGTTCGCGCCTCAAGGCACGCGATCCGCGTGTTCACGGTGGCCGGTCCCGAAACTGAACAGGACGCGATGCTGTCGTTCGGTGTCCCGCGGCTTTACGACCGGCACCCCGAAGACAATCGCCTTCAGGTTTCGGAACTGGTTCTGACACCGGCGACCGGAAGCGGCGGCGTGTGGCGCGTTACGGTCCAATACGCGGTTCTTGATGCGGGGGCCACATGAGCAACGAATCACCCGACGTCCTAACCATGCCAGCGCCCGATGCCGTGCCCAACGGCATCGCGTGCCCGCGGTGCAAGGGTACGGCGTGGAAGGTCGAAGAGACACGCCATCTTCCGGGGTGCTTGCTGCGCATCCGCACCTGCTGCGGCTGTCACATGCGCATCCGCAGTCGCGAGAAGTTCGAGGCCGTTTGTCGCCCGGTGAAGCCGCGCCGCAAGCCCGCGTAACTTAACATTTCCCATATGCGGGATTACCCCGCTCAGCTTGGCATTTCCTCACATCGCGTTGCGCCCGCGGGCCGTTAACGTGAATGCTCACACGCGTTCACGTTGGCGACTTAACCGCGGGGCCTTGCCGTGCCCGATCCCGTCACACCCGAATCGATCGCGGAGGCGGCCACCGCCCCGGCGGAAGCGTCGGCCGACGGGCAGAGCGCGAAGGCCGTTAGCATTCCCGATCAGATCAAGGCGGCGCAGTTCGCCGCGGCCAACGCGACCGACGCGCGCGGCCGGAAGCCCAAACCGTTCGGCCTCACGCGGTGCGTGCCGCCGGGGGCCAGTTGAAGCACTCGCCCATCCTCGACCAGTACGGCCGGCCGTTCCGCACAGAGTCGGCCAAGCCGCTCGTGCCGGTTGCGAAATACGACGCCGCGCGCACGAACACCGATAACCGCAAGCACTGGGCGAACGCGGACGGGCTGAGCGCGAACGCCGCCAACAGTGCCGAAGTGCGGCGCGTGCTGCGCAACCGCGCCCGCTACGAGGACGACAACAACAGCTACGCGTCGGGCCTGACCGGTGACCTCGCGAACGAGACGATCGGCACCGGCCCGCGCCTGCAACTGGCGCTGCCGGAAAGCTACGTCGATCCCGACTTCCAACAGACCGTCGCGCTCGCCGATCCCGAAGGTACGGCCCGCGCGGTCGAACTGAAGTGGGCCGCGTGGTGCAAGGCCACGAAGCTGCTCGACAAGCTGCTCCTGATGGACGAATCCGAGACGCGCGAGGGCGAGTCGTTCGGGTTCAAGTTCATCAACCCTGCGGTCGCGGACGCCGTTCAGTTGGACCTTCGCGTCTACGAAGCGGACCAGATCGCGACGCCGGACCTGCGCGGCGACGAATCGAACGCGGCGGACGGCATCCGGTTCGACGTGAACGGGAACCCGGTCGAGTACCACGTGCTGAAGCGGCACCCCGGCGACGCCGTGGGCTACGGCGGGACGTTCGCCGCGGAGTACGACCGGGTTCCCGCGCGGCAGATGATCCACCTGTTCAAGCCGCGGCGGGCGGGCCAGGCGCGGGGCATCCCCGCGTTCACCAGTTCGCTGCCGCTGTACTCGATTCTGCGCCGGTACACGCTCGCGAGCCTCGGCACGGCCGAAATTCAGGCCCGCATCGCCGGGTTCATCGAGAGCGAAAACCGGCTCCCCGAACACGGCGACGAAGCGGCAGCCGGCGACGACGAATGCGGCGGCGACCGCGTCGAGTTCGACGGCGTTTCGTTCATGACGCTCGACGCCGGCCAGAAGGCGAAGGCGGTCGCGGCGAGCCAACCGGCGCCGGAATACCCCGGCTTCAAGGCCGAGATCCTCACCGAGGCGGGCCGCGCGGTCAACGCGCCGCGCAACGTCAGCCGCGGCAGCAGCGCCGATTACAACTATTCGTCCGGCCGGCTCGACCAGCAGCAGTGGCAGCGCAAGATCCGCATCCGCCGCGCCCGCGTCGAAGCGATCGTGCTCGACTCGCTGTTCGCGGAATGGCTCGCGCTCGCGCTGCTGACCCCGGGCTATCTGCCCGACGACTTGCCGCCGGTCTCGACCTGGCGGAAGGGCTGGCGCTGGGACGGGTTCGTCTCGATCGACCCGGTCAAGGACGCGAAGGCGGCGACCGAGCGGCTGACCAACGGCACGTCGTCTCTTGACCGCGAGTGCGGCGAGATGGGCGACGACTGGGAAGAGGTTCAGGATCAGCGGTTGCGCGAAGAAGCCCGCGAACTGCGGCGGCGGACGGAACTGAAACTGCCGCCGAAGAACGCTCCGGCCCCGGTCGGCTCGCGCCTGCCAGGGGACGGGGACGGGGACGTCAATGAATAGCGACCTGCTACTCGCGCCGCCGACCCCGCGCCTTTCGGACTGGTTGGGCGTCTGGGCGCTCGACCCGCACGCGGCGCTCGCTCTTTGGGCCGCGGTCCGCGAGTGCAACTGGCCGGCCCACTTTGCGGCGTTCGCGGCATCCCCGCAGGGGCGCGCGGAATCGGACACGGTCATGGCACCGGGCGCGGGCGGGAAGAGCATCGCGGTAATCCCGCTCGTCGGCACCCTGATGAAGTCGCGCTCCTCGATGGGGAGCAGCACTTCAACGGTGCAGGCCCGGCGCGACATCCGCGCGGCGGTGCGCAACCCGGACGTGTCGGGCATCCTGCTCGCGATCGACTCGCCCGGCGGCACCGTCGCGGGCACGTCGGATCTGGGCGCGGAAGTGAAGGCGGCGCGGCGCACGAAGCCGGTGTTCGCGCAGATCGAAGATCAGGCAACGTCGGCCGCGTACTGGGTCGCGAGCCAGGCGAGCCGCGTGTACGCGAACAGCGCCACCGCGATGGCCGGCAGCATCGGGACGCTCCTGGCGGTGACCAAAGAAACGAGCGGCAAGGTCGCGGTGTTCGCGTCCGGCCCGCTCAAGGCGCCCGGCATGGCGGGCGAACTGACCGACGAGCAGACGAGCTACCTGCAAGGTTTGGTGCACGGCTGGCAGTCGCACTTCGACGCGGCCGTGAAGACCGGGCGCCGGCTCACCGACAAGCAACTCGCGGCCGTGAACACCGGCGCGGCGTTCCTGGCGGGCACCGCGCAGGAACTGAAGTTGATCGACGGCGTGCAGAGCGCCGAGGCCACGCTCGCGGAACTCGCGGCCACGAAGTAACCGACCACCACTGACCCCGACGCCCGAGGAGGGCACACCGATGGACTTCGACGCATACGTCCGGGCGCTCGGCCTCGACCCGGCGGCCCTGAGCGCCGGCCAGCACAAGCAACTGGAGGCCGCGTGGCGCGCGTCGCTGCGGCCGGAGCAGCAGAACCCGCCGCAGCCGCAACCCGCGCCGGCCCCGGTCGCGGCCGTGAAGCCGCCCACCGCGGAAGTCGATGAGGTGGTCGCGCTCACCGAGGCCGACAACGCGCGGCGGGCCGGGATCGGCGCGCTGTTCCGCGACTACGTCGCCAAGGCGCCGGAGCGCGTGAAGGAGTTCGAGGCGGTGGTTCGCACCGCGATCAGCACGGGCCAGTCGGTGAAGGACACCGAGTACGCGCTCCTGAAGATGAGCTACGGCAACGGGCCGCTCGCCTACTCGCCGTCGAAGCCGACCGTCGACGACAAGGTGCTCGAAGTCGCGGTGGCGCGGTCGATCGGGCTGAGCCGCGAGACGATCGAGAAGGGTTACGACGACCGGACGCTCTCGGCCGCTGACAAGGACTTCCGCGGCGGGTGTGGGCTGAAGCGGCTCGTGGTGACGTGCGCGCGGTCGAACGGGATGCGGGACGCCGACGAGAGCCACTTCCAGGGGTCGCAGTCCACGGCGCGCATCCTGAAGGCCGCGTTCCGGTCGAACGACGGGGACGACTTCCGCGCGGTCGCGTCGAGCGGGTTCGGCCCGTCGACCTACGACCTCAGCGGCATCCTGTCGAACGTGATGAACAAGAGCATTCGCGACTACTTTAACGCGGTCGAATCGGTGTGGCGCCTCATCACCGCGACGCGCCCGGTGAGCGATTTCAAGCAGATCAGCGGCTACGCGCTGACGGGCGACCTCGAATACAAGGAGGTCGCGCCCGGCGGCGAGGTGAAGCACGGGACCATCGGCGAGACGAGCTACGCGAACCAGGCCAAGCTGTACGCCTTGATGCTCGGCATCGACTACCAACACTTGCGCAACGACGACCTGGGCGCGTTCACCGCGATCAACAAGCGACTCGGGCGCGGCGGCGCGCTGACGATCAACAAGGTGTTCTGGACCGCGTTCCTCGCGACGGCGGGTTCGTTCTGGAGCGGGGCGAACGGGAACTACGGCGCGTCCACCGACTACGCGTTCAGCGACATCGACAAGCTCGACAACGTGAACCTCGCGTGGCAGAGCCGGACCGACCCGGACGGCAAGCCGATGGGCGACAAGGCCAAGTACCTGCTCGTGCCGAGCAAGTGGGAGGTGCGCGCGAAGAAGTACATGTCTTCGACCCGCATCAGCAACGATTCGGGCGACGGCGAGGACAACCCGATGGCCGGGGTGTGGGAGCCGATCAGCAGCACCTACCTCGGCAACAGCAGCTTCACCGGGTACTCGGTGGACAACTACTACCTGCTCAAAGACCCGGCCGACATGCCGGTGATCGAGACGGTGTTCTTGGACGGTCAAGAGATGCCGACGATCGAGGCCGCGGAACCGGACCTGTCGCGCCTGGGGATCATGGTGCGCGGGATGCACGCGTTCGGCGTCGCGCGCCAGGAGGCGAAGGGCGGGTTCAAGTTCAAGCAGACCGCGGATTAAGTCGCGGTCTGACGCGATACGCGGGCGCCGGGCACTTAGCCCGGCGCCTTTTCGGAAGCCTCTCAGGGTGCTGCTCGCATGAAGACGGTGAAGCTCATCAAGGACCGCGGCGGGGACAAGGCGGGCGGGCGCATCACGGTGCCCGACGCGACGGCCGACGATCTGATCGCGAAGGGGGTCGCGACCGCGGACGCGGTCGAAGCCCCGAAGGCCGCGCCGGTTCCGGTCGTCGCGCCGACGGTGCCGCAGTCCGAGTACGACGCGCTGAAGGCGAAGTACGACGACCTCGCGAAGTCGGCGGCCGAACTGGAC
>ERZ869921.1399-NODE-1399-length-10205-cov-3.943744_pt1 | contig 10205 bp, 18 predicted proteins | sample MGYA00579310_ERZ869921 | MGnify/ENA primary metagenome ERZ869921 (study PRJEB32216, sample SAMN09231816) | wastewater metagenome | place: USA: Maryland | collected 2016-06-21 | study: EMG produced TPA metagenomics assembly of the PRJNA472060 data set (Reclaimed...
CCAGGTCTTCACCAAGGGCCTTGAGCGCCTCCCATCCGGACTTTATGGCTTCTGTTATAGTGGTGGCCACCCCGGCCCAATCCACGCCTTTAAGCCAATCTAAGAGCTGGCTCCCAAGGCCCTTGAGTGCCTCCCATCCAGCCTCTATCTTGTCGGTGATATATCTGGCAGCGGCTCCATAATCCACGCCCTTGATCCACTCCAGGAGCTTCTCGCCTAGGTCCTTGAGCTTCTCAAATCCTGCCCGGATGCCTTTCTCTATGAGCGCCCCGGCCCCCTGCCAATCGCCCTCGGATACGGCAGTGATGAACTCCCTTATGGCCGGTGCTCCCTTGCTGGAGAACCAATCCAGGGCGGATCTTATGGAGGGCTCCAGCTTCCCGCCAATCATATAGGCCAGGCTGGACGCTGCTCCCATAGCAGCATCTAGGGAGCCCTTTAAGTTATCGAGCATGTTCTTTGCCATGCCCTCCGCGGCCCCATCGCAGTTCTTTAGACTGTTCTCAAATTTGTCCACCTCATCGGTGGCTCCAGCCAGGCCATAAAGCAGCCCGCCCCGGACTCCGAAGATATCAACAAAGGCGGCCATGCCCTGCCCGGAGGCATCAGCCTGAGCCTTTAGGTCTTTTAGGGTGTCGTTAAAGTCATGGGTCCGGGGATCTACATCCTTAACAGATCGGCCCAAAGCAGCTAGGGCCTTCTCTGATGCTCCCGATGGTGCTACTAATGTGTTGATCGCATCGGCCAGGGCTGTCCCCGCTTTTTCTCCCTTAATTCCGTTGTTGGCAAACACCTCTAGGTTGGCGGTCACTTCCTCCAGGGATACCCCGGCCCCTTTGGCCACCGGCCCGGCATACTGCATAGCATAATTGAGATCTTCCATGCCCGCGGCAGAATCGCCGCAAGCCTTGGTGTAAACGTCCGAGATATGGGAAAGATCAGTGACACCAAGGCCAAATTGGTTCATGGTGGCCATAGCCATCTCGGCAGAAGATCCTAAGTCATAGTTAGTTCCTGTGGCCATTGCCAGGATGCCAGAAAGATCCTTGGCGCTGGCGCTGGCAATGTCAAAGCCACCGGCCGCCAGGTTGGCGCAAGCCTCGGCAATTTGGGTAGGATCAAAAGCGTTTGTATTGAGCTGGCCCAACTCATCAGAAAGGCCCATCACATGCTCTTTAACGGACTTGAAAGCCTCTTCGGTGGTCTTGCCGCTTTTCTGAGCTATTGCAGAGAGATCCATTTTGCTGGCAGCATCAGCGGCGGCGCTTTCTACATCCATGAACGTCTTAACGCCCACCGTGGCTATGCCCGCCAGGGCGGCGGCTCCGGCTACTGCTCCGGTCTTGAGAGCGCTGCCGATTGCCGAGCCCATACCGCCAACGGCAGAAGATACCTTTCCCTTGGCTGCATTGAGCCCACTCTCAAGCTTGCTGTCATCTAAGCTAAGTGTGACATAAGCCGAGCCAATCTGATCCCCTGGCATATATAGAACCTCTTAAAATTATTATTGCTAAAAATATTCAAAAAATTAATCTGGAATCCGCAAGCCGATGTTGGCCGCTTGCCGCCGCATCTCTTCATCATTCACGTTTGCTTTTTCGTGAATGAATTTGGAGAGCGCCGGGTAGTGCTTCGGATCATGAAAAGCATATCCTATGAGCTGCCCGAGCTGCCAGTTTAGAGCTATCTTTTCATTCCTGGCCTCGTTATAGGCTTCCAGCTTCCAGCCGATTTCTTGTGGGGTGGAGCAGAGGAATTCCCCCGCGCTCATCCCCAAGAGCCCAATGGCTATTCTTGGAGCTTCTCGTTCCCACTCAGACCAGGAGCCTCCAGGCCCTCCGCTTCCAGCTTGGCCTTCGCCCGAGCCTGAGCCAAGATCCTGGCTTCGTTGATCCTGGCGTACTCCTCCACCGAATTGGCCGCCCTCTCCGCCAGCTCCTTCTCCTTCGCTTCCCGGCCCTTCTCCTGAAGCTTTTTTCCGGACGCCCCCAAGACATTCAAGCTCATGGCATCAACCAGAAGCTCTAAGAAAGCGCTATGCTTCTCTCCGGCGTCTGCCTCTCCCTGCTCCAGATATGCCTGCCGGAGATCTGCCGCTTTATCAGTATCGATTTTTTCTATGCCTGAGCCTTTCCACTCTAAGCCTTTTTGGAGAATGTATATTTGAACATCTATATCATCCAGATAATTCAGGATGTTCATAGGGCTTTGAAATTTGACTTTACCAAGCCCGAACTTCTCAGGAGCCTTGTGTCTGATCTCCTGGAGCTGCTTGTTCTCAAATCTGATCTGATAATCAATTCCTTCTATGCTGATCAGTGTGCTAATCATTTGTTTTCTCTCCCTCATTGATACATTTTTATAAATACTGTTTAGACATGTTAAGGTAATACTTCACATCCCTGAAATGGGGTGAGGGAGCCGCTCCCTCCCTGGGTAGGAAGATCATTGCGGCCAGGCCCTCACGTTATGGGGTAGGCGTGATACTTTACCCGCCCCTCTCCCTGGAAGCTCAGGTTTGCCTCTTGGATCGCATCCAGTTTTACATCCAATGGAACGCCGATCAAATGACCCACCGCGCTCAAGATCTCCTCCGATCCTGCCGTGGTGTTGAGGTAGAATCTAAAGAGGATCTTATCGCCGATATTGGCGAAGTCGCTTGAAGCATCCCGGCCACCTGTCATAAGAGCTGCCGCCTTGGCATTCACCGCGGCCGCGCCCGTCTTGCCCGCGGGATACGATAAAGTGACCAATGCTGCCAGAGTATCATCTGCCTCTACGTGGGCTTTAATGGCCGCGGCGGTGGAGGTTATTGTGGTTCCGGTCGTTGCACATTGCACGGTAAATTTTTTTGTCCCGGCGTCGTATGATACCTCAAGGGTCTGATCGGTCCCGCCCAAATACTCCACGCTTCGGAGGTTGCCCGGTGTTCCCCATTCCTTCAATGTCCAGATTAAATCTGAATTGTCGTTAGTGCAATCCATAGTTACGCTGGCGCGCCCATAGAAGAAATGGCGATCAGCCTGGCCGGACCACTCCCGGAGCCCCAAAAGATAGGACTTCCACTTTACCGGATCATTCAGAGCATCGGAAAAGGTCGTCACATCGTAAGTATTAGCCTTTACGTCCAGGCTCCACCCATAGACTCCACCCAAAGCCACCGGGGTGAAGTATGCACAATCCACCGTCACAGATCCGGCAGCCACCGCCGGGAGTGTGACCATGCCCGCGGCCCAATCGACCCAAAGCGGAGTTACCTCCGTTACACCATCATATACGGTGAAAGTCTTGGCCGGGTCCCACCACGCTTTCGCCCTGGCCGCTATGTAGTATTCGGCAGTTGCCCCGACTTGAGTACATGCTTCGCCAGTGGTTGCCGTCGATGCCCCCGCCTGAATAAAAAGGGCGGCTATCTGGCCGCTCCTGGCAGTCATTTAAGACCACCTCCCTAAGCGTATCCGCCAAGCTGGAGCCCGTCGTCATCCTGGAGCTGGACGCTCACGCTCATGCCTTCGCCCTGGATTGCATCCAATTTGGCGCTCAGGGGATATGAGGTAACGACGCAATCAGCAAAGACATAATGGGTGCTGTCCTGATAAAACTTCAGCTCTACCAGTGTCCCTGCATTGAAAGCGTCCCAAAGGGCTTTCTGGCCGGTGTCCACCAAATCCAGGAACTTGAACGTAATTGTTCCGGAGGCATCCCTCAAGGTGGTCATATACTGTTTCCAGACGGCGTTATTTCCGGTGAGAGCGCAAGTGATATCCTTGCTGTCCACCTTGTTATCGAAATTCCAGCCGTCCACGCCATCGATAAAGGTTTCAGCGCCCACGCCCACCTTTATGGTGACTTTTAGAGTTTGTCCGCTAAGAGCTGCCATATCTTAAATCATCTCCTATAACTTAGCTAAGTTCTACCGTTTGTTTCCAAGATATCGATATCAAGGCCCGTCATTAGGGCAATGACTATAATCTGTTTATCGTTAATTCAATGTCAATCGAAAATTTGTATCTGTTCGAATCATCTTTCCCCAAATAGACCGGATAAGATCCCGCTGTCGCCTCAAAAAGAGAATTGCCCCCAAGGTTGGCGCTCAGGCTGAATAGCTGCCGGATCGCTTCGGCAGTGCTCCGGGCGGTGGCTTTGCTGGTATTCCGTACAATAATATCTGCTATCGGGTGCTCGATTACCCCCAAAACCGCACCCGTGTAGTGCGCCGGTCTCCTGCCGTTGTTGATCCAGATTGCGATGCAGTTGGCCGGCAGGTCCGGCAGCTCATCCCGAAAGATGGTATTAAGGGCAGGCGATACATTCTTCCACTCGCCATATCCCAGGGTGTCCAGATATGCCGCCAGGGCGTCTCCGGGGTCGCTCATTTATGCCTCCTGCTAAACACGTTCTCGCCTCGGATCATCATGCGAAAGCCCTCGATTGCCAAGGGGATCAGGACGGCAGCGCAAAGATATTCGATCATGGTTTCATTTTCCTGATTATCATCTCAATTTCCGAAAACTTTTCAAACCACTTATTATGAAAAACTGTTAGCCATAAATACATCATAAACAGCAAAATTGCTAGATTCAAGCAAAGGATGAACGCATTGATCCCATATAAAATGAATATATGTTTCATCACCTCAGTGCTTGCCATTCATGCAGGGACGTACTCTTAATTCAGCTTCGATCTGTTCTTGAGTTTTTTTGATGTCTTTGGCTTGGACATCATGTTCATGGAGTTCTCGGAGGGTGTCCTCTTTGTAGCACTTCATCGATTCTAATGTATCTCGATTATATTTTTCAACGGCACCGATCAGCATCTTGAACTGATTAAGATGCTCCTGGTTGAATGCCGCGTTCTGCTCCAGGAGCTTTTTGATGGCCCAGACAAAGAGGCCCAACAGAGAGCCACCACCAAGCACAAAAGCAATGGTCAGGTATCCGAGGAGCGTAAGGGCAAAGTCCCCCTCGGCAGCCCTCAGCAGAGCATCCTCGCCAACCATATCACCAGCTCCGGGAATATCTGGCCGCCCAATCCTCCGCGCTCATGGGTCCGGGCAGGAGAAAGGGCCAGATGGAAGGCGGCATCTAAGCCTTCTTCCCGGTGAACACGCCCAGGAGAAACACTACCACCGTTTGGATTTGAGCCAGTGCCGGGCTATTGAGGGCAGCGGCCACCAGAAAGCCGATCAATGCCAGGAGGATGAGAGAATAGAGCCGAAAGCCTTTGGTGGTAAATGAGCCCACCGTCATCTCTCCTTCGGACATGCTGATTGTCACGTCTTCACTCGGCATGATACTCCTCCGCCCAGCCTTCTTCTAGGAGCCTGTCTGCTCTCTGATCTGTCAAGAGATGGCCGTGCACCATCGAGCCCACCTGGTAGACTGCCCCTGCCATTAAACTCTGGCCGAAAAATGGATAGGCTTGCAGGATACGGATTTTCCGCATTACCTCGCCCTCGGAGTGAAGATCAGGTTCTCGCCGGTCTTGTCATTCAGGAATTTGGTTTGGCTCGGAGTCCGGCCATAAGAGCCGCCATCGCTCACCCATCCATCCTTCTTCATCCAGGGCTGCTCGAATACTGCCGGATCGGTGCCGGACAGCTCCACTGCATCGATACCGAAAGCCTGGTTCACGGCATCGATGGACAGGCCGGTGACATTCAGAATGCCGCTCACCTGATCGCCCGATCCTATGAGCATTGCTCCAGGCGCATCTGAGCCTTTGGCCTCACCTTGGATGAGATTCTGACCTGCGCCGATACCGATAACCGCGAGTGCGATTATCACTAAAATGGATATTGCTTTCTTCATTTCATCTGCCTCGATATTCTCATGATTGCCAGCAAAACAAATGGATTAGTCCCATACTTGCGGACCCATGCTTTTGGCTTGTACTGCTTTCCATAGGCATCGGTAAAGAGGAATTGAGTATCACCCCATGTACTCAGGAGATCTCTGATAGCTTCGTTGTTGGGCTCGGCCCTCAAGACCATAGCATCAGGCATTTCCTTAAGTTCAGATGTCTTGACCCATGAAGTCTCTCCGTTCCGGAGCACTTTCCAAGACTTGATGAGCGCTGAAAAATCATAGTCTTTGGGCATACCGGGGGGTAGGAGAGCCCCGGTTGGCAGGTATTTCTCTTTGCCATTCCAGGGCACGCACCCCTCCAGCCAGTCCTTTCCCGATCCGCCTGGATTCACGCCAAAAGGCATTTAGATTCCTCCCATCGGTCCAACGCCAGTCTCATGATCATAGGCCAGCTCAGTGCCCAAGTCCATCAACCTCTCGGACTCATTCAGGAGGCCGAAGTCCCGCTTGACCTGCTGCCCGGATAGCTGGAGCGAAGTATTGAGCGAGAAGTTGCCCGATCCATCCAATTCTCGGATCTTCAGGGCCCGGCCCCTCCCAGCGTAGGCAATATCAATGTCCTCCCAAAATTGGCCATCTCCTCGGACGGAGGTTTCTATGTTAGCGTCGGTGTAGATGGTCGTCGTGGTGGTCACTAGGCTGCCGTTGGGGACTTCGGTGATGATCTCACGCACCTCTTCGGCAGTGCTTTCTCTGCCAAGCCTCACAGTCCCATAGAAGTCAGAAGCATCCCGGACCCTCAAACTGTATTCAGGTGTCCGAGCCACAAAGGACGCTTTGGCCGGGGCTATGAGCCCCTGCCAGATTGAAGAATTCCGGGAATCAGCCAGGTCTGCCACAAGAACATACTCACTCGGTCCGCCATCTGAGCTGGCCGAGAGCTTATGGTCAGTGCCCTCCGAATAGGCAGACCACGCCCCGCCCGATGTGGTGATATTGCTCGCCAGGTGGACATCGGCCAGGGCCAGGGGCAGCAGCACCGCTATTATCATTATCGTCAGAAAGCTTTTCATAAAACAATTCCCCTTATTATTTTCTGATAATCGTTCTGCGCTCTATGATCTCCCGCCTCATGGCCGCCAGCCGCCGGGCGATCCGGATCTGGAGCCAGTCGAGCGTGGCCGTATCCATGCTACCAATCAGCTCATCCAAGAACTCCAGATCGGCACTCATTTCATGCGATCCTGAACAAACTTCTTGATGTTATCTCTGTTGTTGTTGAGTGCGTCCCGGCCAGCGTGGGCCTTCCTGCCGCTTCGGGAGGATGGGTTGGTGGGGTCCGGGTGCCTCAAAGAATCATCTTTCTCCTGGCGGACTGCATAGGGACCTGTGGAGGAGATCACTACCTTAAGCGCGCTCGGCTGGTCTTGCACCTGCAGGTGGCTGGCCAGGTCTCCGGTGGCATAGGGGATTGTGTTCTCCCAGTCCTTCATGATGATCTCGCCGGCATCATGCAGGGCACCCATAGCCTGCTTTTTCTGGCGCGCCCTAAATGCCTCTGGATGCCAGTTGACTTGCGCCATGATTTAGCTCCTGGCTGTTCCCATTGCCAGAGACCTCATTGAGCCGTCGTAAGACTCTCCCACCAAGCCCAGGACGGGATAATCCCTGCGGTCCTTGGTAATCATGTCCCCTGCCACCACCGCGGCCTCACATTTGCATAGAGCCTGACATTGTAGCTCATCGCCCTGGGCAGTCCGGACTACCCTGGCCCCGTGAGCCCAGAGGACAGTTATGGTGCTGCTGGTGTAGATATCGTCGTCACCATCATTTCCAGTCTTGTGCTTCCAGATGACGCTGACGCCGTGCATCGCCAGGTAATCGCTCAGGAGCGAGTCAGTCATCGGACTACTGCCCCCATGTACCGCCTCATGATCTGCCTGGCGCGTGGGCTCTGGAGAGTGACCGACCCGAAGCCGGTCACAAAGGACTCTGAAATTATGCCTGGGATCTGGTAGCTGGCCACGCCCTGAGCCTGGAGGGCCTGCCTGCCCCCGGAGCTGCCTGCCGCCAGGATGGCTATGGCCTCCTCCAGGCAGGCCCACTTAACCGCGTCGGGGACTTCTGCGACCTGATCGGAATTCCCCACAACTACCCCGTCTATGATCCGGGGAAATTCAAGGGCCTGGTCAGGGTCGTACTTGGTGCCCCTCAGAATCATGCCGTCAATCCGCTGGGTGGCCTCCTGGCAGTACCAAGCCTGCGCCGCGTCTGTGGCAGCTTTCAGAGCCGCCGCCGCGGCCCTGGGATCATCCCCTATCATGGCCTCCAGCTCGGCTATGGTGATGTAAGAATCGGTGGGGGTGCTGCTCGGAGGCGTTGCCGAGCCTGTCCAATCGCTCATCTAAATTACCTCCGTATCCGGTGCCGTCCCCGCGGTCATGTATCTATTCCAAATATAAACGGTTGTGCCCGCCGCCAGATTGAACTTGAATATAACTTGCCCGGCGTCATTGGTGGTCCGGGTGATGTCCACCTGGTTAAGCCCGGCTAGATCAGTGGTGGCCCAGACCTGGACACCCGGCAATGGAAGGCCGGTGCTGGCATCGGTCAGGGTGTAGGTCTTTGCGGTTAGTCCGCTGCCAGTAATCGCATTTATGAGGGCATCGGTGGCAGCATGAGCCGCTGTGATAGCTGCCGCGATTGCGCTTTGGTCTGCCGGATCTGATGGTAAGTTAGCTATTTTGCTGTTGGCGTCCATCTCAGCCCGGATCTCTTCCTGGGTCGGAGGATCGCTTGCTAAAATCTCCACATCCATGTCAAAAATATCTGCCCCGACTGCCTCTGCGTGGATTATCAGAGTACCGAGCGTGTCTCTGTCATCAGCATCACCCGCGAGAGCATACCAGCCATTCCCGACTTCGGACACCGCGCCCTCGGCTGCTGCAAATGCCCCACCGTCTTTTGATATAGTCACTGCCGGGGTTAAGCCGGTCAAGCCTGTCATGTGGTCCTCCTCATCGGCCATGAAGAAGAGGATAGGGTGACTGGTCGAATTCTGCTCTCTGCGCCTCATGATGCACCTACGTTACTGTTATTACAGTCGCCCCAAAATCCACTTTGAATTTCTCACCCACATTCGGGAGAGTGACGGGTGCACCATAGTCCCACCAGCCTATGAGTGCATCGGATGCATGGGTGTCGTTATAGAGCACAGCATACTGGAACGGCCCTATGCCATTGCCATCCTCGTCCGCATCTACTGTCCACTCGACATCAACGCCAGACATCGAAGCGACGCCCAACGCCTCTGCAACATCGTTCTGGATGTCGGCAGCGACATAGCCGTTCTTCTCGGTGATCCCAGCCAGGTCGGCCTTGTTCGTGTCATTTTCTGTATCCGGCGTGTTGTTCGTCAAATAGACCTTTACCACATCCCCGGATGCCCCAAGGTGGTGCTCCCCGTTTATAACTCCTAGAACGAAGTGTCTAAATTTGTTGAATATTACCATCTAATTGCCTCCTATCTGCCTCGATTTGGCGACCCCGCTTCCAATCATGCCGATGATCCGGCCACGATAAACCTGGAAGGTTCCTATGGGGGTGTAGATCAGCTCAACTTCTTGACCATTCAAGAAAAATGTTCCAATCCCCGCGATCAGTCGCAGAGACTTTAGCAGGCTAGCGGGTTGACCTACGAACGAGAAGCTGCCCGATTCAGCAGACAGGATTCTCGATACCAGCAGTCCAACGTCCTGCCCCTCAAACACGAAACTGCCAGATGCGGCGGATATCAGCAGGGACTTTAGCAAGTCCACTTCTTGGCCGGTGAAACTGAATGATCCTGATTCAGCGCCTAGTCGGAGTGATCGCAGTAATGCCACATCCTGGCCAGATAGCACAAAACTACCGGATTCAGCGGATAACCTCAACAACCTTTGAAGCGTTGCCTCCGATCCAGCGAGATTGAAGGCCCCGGAATCGCAGTGTAGGATAAGACTTATGAGGAGGCTGGCTTGCTGACCAGACAACGCAAACGAACCCGACTCCGCCGCCAATATCAGCGACTTCAGCAAAGCCGCGTCCTGGCCGGTCAGGCTGAATGATCCGGGACCAGCCGCCAATATTCTGCTAGAAAGCAGATCGGCGGGCTGCCCCGATAATGCGAACGATCCATTATCAGCCGGAAGGATCTGGCTCTTGATGAAATTGACATCTTGCCCCGCGAGCGAAAACCCGCCACTGTCGGCAGGAAGTATCAACGACCGCAATAGGTCTGCGTCTTGGCCTGCGAGAATATAATTTCCCGAATCCGCTGGCATTGTAATACCGAAATTGACATCACTGCCGGATAGCGAGAATGCACCGGCAGCTACTTGGAGTATGCGATATGCCTTG